>FWPV01010164.1_pt1 | contig 15545 bp, 19 predicted proteins | sample 2228371 | NCBI WGS metagenome assembly FWPV01 (sample SAMEA103939776, study PRJEB20133) | metagenome | reverse complement strand
AAATTCAAGAAGACAGAGGGAGTAAAATAAGTGTCATTGTCGTGGGAATATAATGGAAAATTATATGAACTCGATAAGGACGGTTTTCTTAAAGATTGGAAGGCTTGGGAAGAAGGGATGGCAGAGAAGATGGCAGCAGAAGATGGAATTATACTTAATGAGGGGCACTGGGAGATAATCCGATTCCTGAGACAGTACTTCATCAAGTATCAGATTGCTCCAATGATAAAAATTCTTGTTAAAGAGATCGGTAAAGCTTTCGGCCCAGAGAAAGGTAATCTCAAATACCTTTTTGAGCTTTTTCCAAGAGGACCTGCGAAGCAGGCATGTAGATATGCTGGACTTCCAAAACCAACAGGATGTGTATAATAAACAAAGGGTAAGAAGCTTTAATTTTAGAGAGACTGAAAGACAGGAGTTTATCAATAAAAAAATATTATTTATAAATAAATTATTTTAATTTGACCATAAATGTCCATTTATATAGAATTTCTCACTTTAAACAAAAGGCAACGATGTTTGTAACTATAGCACTAAAACTTCGAAACATGACACTGTGACCATACAAAATTTATGAACGATGACTTATACTACAGATAGATTTGGAAGAAAAATTAGAGTTGAAAAATTTATTAGTATATGATATATTTCTATGCCACAAATTAGATGAGACTTATATCTCATCAATAAATCAAATTTTGATGCAAAGAAAAAGGAGGTAGTTTATGGGAAAGTGGATGTATCAGGGCAAAGAATATGAAATGGATGAGGACGGTTATCTTCAGGATTGGCAAGCATGGGAAGAAGGAATGGCACCCGAACTGGCCAAGATGGAAGGGGTAACTCTTGATGATAGGCACTGGGAAATAATTAGATGGTTGAGAGAATATTATATTAAATATCAGATTGCTCCCCCTATAAAGATGCTCGTGAAGGAAATGGGTAAGATATTCGGTCCAGAGAAGGGAAATACTAAGTATCTCTATGAGCTCTTCCCAGGAGGTCCTGCAAAACAGGCATGTAAATTCGCTGGACTTCCAAAGCCAACAGGCTGCGTATAAAAATCAGCCGAGGTTCAAGTCGAAAGTATACGAGTGTAAAAACTCGGTAAGTTTTTTCCTCTTTGAGGAGTGTAAGAAGAGGGTTAATAAAAATTTTTTTCTAAATTTGCCATCTATCATTCCTGCGGAGGCAGGAAACTAAATCTTTTAAGAAGTTTAGTATTCCCGCTTTCGCAAGGATGAAGAGGCAAAAAATTCTTACATTTAATAAAGAATTAAACAATTTTGTCTATGCTTTCTAAGTTAAATTTTGAATTTTATGTTGACAAACTATAACTTAATTCTTTATAAATAATTGCCTATAATGAATACATCATAATAATGCCTAAAAGAGGCGAGGAAGAAGTGGGGCTTGAAAATCTCCTGATAAATAAAAGAACCCTTATTTTAAAGAAATGGTTTGATGTAATAATTGAGACTTATCCCCCTGAAACCGCTCTCTTCCTTAAAAAACAAAAGGATCGTTTTTCAAATCCTGTTGGTTCAACTATTTTAAAAGGAATAGAAGATCTTTTTAGTGTGCTTTTTGAAGGTACCAATTATCAGAATGTACCTACATATCTTGATAATATAATCAGGATAAGAGCTATTCAGGATTTTACACCTTCACAGGCAATATCATTTGTCTTCCTTTTAAAAAAGGTGATCAGAGATGAGCTGGGAAGAGAGATCAAGGAAGATGGCCTTTCTAACGAGCTTTTAGCATTAGAATCTCGGATAGATGAACTTGCCCTCCTTGCGTTTGATATCTTTATGAAATGTAGGGAGAAGGTTTATGAGCTCAAGGCAATGGAGTTGAATAACCAAACATATTCATTGTTAAAAAGGGCAAAGTTGATAATAGATTTAGAGGATCAGGAGAGTTGTCCAAAAGTGGATAACTCTAAAAATTTATAAAGAGAGGTGAGAATAAAATGAGTTTTGGACTTTCTTTATGGTTTTCTTTTTTCGCAGTAGCTGTGCTGGTTTTGCTCTCATTTTTTGGAGTTAAAGTAGCAAACCTGAACTACCTATTCGGCGTTATTATTCCTTATATTGCCTTTGTTATATTTGTTGTTGGAATTACTTACCGGATTTTGAAATGGGCAGCGAGACCAGTTCCATTTCGTATTCCCACAACCGCTGGTCAGCAGAAATCACACCCATGGATAAAGCAAAATAAAATCGATAATCCTTCAACAGCATTTGGTACTTTTTTAAGGATGGTCTTTGAGGTGCTCCTTTTCCGTTCACTATTTAGAAACACAAGGACTGAATTACACAGTGGCCCAAGACTTGCTTATGCATCATCGAAGTGGCTCTGGATAGGAGCTTTAGCATTTCATTATTCTTTTCTCATCATTTTAATAAGGCACCTGAGATTATTTATTGAGCCAGTACCTTCTCTTATACAAATTGTTGAGAAACTTGATTCATTTTTTCAGGTGTGGGTACCCCTAATATATATAACTGATTTAGCTTTATTAGGAGCTGTTGCATTCCTTTTTTTCAGAAGAGTTGTTATACCACAATTACGTTATATTTCCCTCCCAGCAGATTATTTTCCTCTTTTGCTCATTTTCGGTATTGGTATTACAGGAGTACTCATGAGGTATTTTTACAAAGTGAATGTCGTGGGTATTAAAGAATTGACAATGGGATTAATAAATTTCAATCCTGTTGTTCCTGAAGGAATCGGGGTTCTATTCTATATCCATCTGTTTCTTGTCAGCACCCTTTTTGCCTATTTCCCTTTTAGCAAATTGACACATATGGCAGGAGTCTTTCTGAGTCCTACAAGAAACCTTGCTAATACTAACAGAATGAAAATGCATGTTAATCCCTGGAATTACCCTGTAAAGGTTCATACTTATGAGGAATATGAAGATCACTATAGAGAATTTATGAAAGATGCTGGAATACCAGTAGAAAAGGAGTAGAGCGATGGCAATTAAACAAGAAGACCTTTTAAAGATTGACTACAAGCCACCTAAGACAGCATGGATGGATACCCCAGCTGAAATAAGAAAGGGTATGTTTTGCTGGGGTGCAAAGGAGAAAAGTCTTAAGACTGTTGACTTTCCGAATGTAAGACCATGGTCGGTAGCCGATGAGGATTGGAAACTACCCGAAAACTGGCAAGAGATATTCTTAGAAGGATTAAAGAAAAGGCTTGAAAGATACCGTTCTTTCCAGCTCTTTTTAGATATCTGTGTGAGGTGCGGTGCATGTGCTGATAAATGTCACTTCTTTATTGGTGGTGGCGACCCTAAAAACATGCCTGTACTGAGAGCTGAATTACTAAGGTCAATATATAGGAAATATTTAACAACACCCGGAAAAGTCCTCGGAAAGATTGCAGGTGCAAGGGAACTCACATATCAGGTGCTTAAGGAGCTATGGTATTATGCCTACCAGTGCACTGAATGCCGCCGCTGTTCACTCTTCTGTCCTTATGGTATTGATACCGCTGAAGTTACCATACTTGTTCGAGAACTCTTAAATTTACTTGGCCTTAACATCGAGTGGATTCAAGGACCTGTTGCCAACTGCTTTATGACTGGGAATCATATGGGCTTACTTCCCCATACAATTATCGATACAGTGAAAGAATTCTCAGAAACGATTTATCAGGTAACTGGTGTAAAGGTTGATTTATCTTATAACAGAAAGGGTGCAGAGATCCTCTTTGTGAATCCCTCTGGTGAATACTTTGATCCAAACGGCAATATTACTTTTATGGGATATATGATGTTATTCCACGAGCTCGGACTTGACATTACAGCAAGCACATATTGTTCCGAGGGTGGAAACTTCGGGTTTTTCACCTCGAATGAGATGGCAAAGAGGCTTCATTCGAAGGTATATGCTGAGGCGAAGAGGTTGAAGGTAAAATGGATTCTTGGAGGGGAATGTGGTCATATGTGGAGGGTTTGGCATCAATACCATAATACATGGTTTGGGCCTGTAGACTTTCTCGAGGAGCCTGTTTCCCCAATAACAGGCACTAAATTCGAGAACGCAAAATCGAATAAGATAGTCCACATCTGCGAATTTACTTCTGATTTAATAAAACACGGAAAGATTAAATTAGATCCAAGTAGAAATGATCATCTTACAGTTACATTTCATGACTCGTGTAATCCCGCAAGGGCAATGGGACTCCTTGAAGAGCCTCGGTATATTATCAAGAATGTATGCAATAAATTTTATGAGATGCCATCAAACACCATTAGGGAAAATACCTTTTGCTGTGGAAGTGGCTCAGGCTTAAATGCATCAGAAAATATGGAGCTAAGGTTAAGGGGAGCTCTCCCAAGGGCAAATGCGTTAAAATATGTTCGTGAGAAATTTGGGGTTAACACACTTGCCAACATCTGTCAGATAGACAGGGCAACCCTTCAGACACTGGTAGATTATTGGGTTCCGGGTGTGCGTGTAGCAGGTGTTCATGAGTTGGTCGGAAATGCATTGATAATGAAGGGAGAGAAAGAAAGAACAGTTGATCTACGATTGGAACCACTTGTCGGAAAGGAGGCTAAAGCAAATGAATGAAGAATGGAAAACAATGTATGACATAAAATCACCCTGGAGTCCTCCATTAAAGCAGAAGTTATTTGACGGATGGAAGATCATAATAGGTCTTTTAGTATTTTTAGTTATAACAGTCTTCCCCATCTTATATGATCTTGGCAAAGCTGCTCCACCTCCTCCAGAACCAAAGATAGATACGCCCGAGATCCTGAAGATGGTGGAAAAAAAATGTGTTGAGTCTAAAGAGTTTATGAAAACTGAGCACATGGTAATTTTAGATGAATGGAGGGACTGGTATGTCCGTGATGGAAGAACAGTATATACAGCTACTGATGGCAAAGAATATCACATAAGTCTTTCCAATACATGTATGAAGTGTCATTCTAACAAGAAAAAATTCTGTGACGAATGCCATAATTATGCGGCTGTTAAGCCTTATTGCTGGGATTGTCATATCGAGCCGAAGGAGGAGAGTTAGCTATGAGTACAAGCAGAAGACAATTCTTAAAGATGATAGGGGCCTCTGCTGTAATTGGATTTGGAAGTATATCTGCTTTTGAAATTTTAAAACCTGGACAGTTTGAGGCATCACAGATTTCAAAAGATCCAAAAGCTTTAATTGGCAAAAGGTGGGGGATAGTTATTGATATGAAAAAACTAGATAAAGAGGCGATGCAAAAGTGTATAGATGCCTGCCATCGTATTCACAATGTTCCTGATATAAAGAATCCAAAAGAAGAAATCAAATGGATATGGCCTGAGACCTTTGAGCATGCCTTTCCAGGAATGGAAAGTAAATATATGTCAGAAGAAATCGAACACATGCCATTTTTAGTTCTCTGCAATCAGTGTGATAATCCTCCCTGTGTTAGAGTATGCCCGACAAAGGCTACATTTAAAAGAGCGGATGGAATTGTTATGATGGACATGCACCGTTGTATTGGATGCAGGTTCTGTATGGCTGCTTGTCCCTTTGGTGCAAGGAGTTTCAACTGGAGAGATCCAAGACCTTTTATCAAGGAACAGAACAGGGAATATCCAACAAGGATGAAAGGTGTTGTGGAAAAATGTACTCTTTGTTATGAAAGGCTTGATGTAGGTCTCAAACCTGCATGTGTAGAAGAATCAAATGGTGCTATGATCTTTGGTGATTTGGATGATCCTGATTCGGAGATTAGGAAAGTTCTTCGTGAGCATTACACTATCCGGCGCAAATCCGAACTCGGAACAGAACCCAGTATTTATTACATAATTTAGGAGGGAATATCTATGCTTGAATTTGCGATAAAAGGAAGTCGGAGATACTGGAGTTGGTTAATCTTTTTACTTGCCATCATAAGTGCAGGCTTTATTTCTTACCTTTACCAATTTCGAGTTGGTCTTGGAATAACAGGCATGAGCAGGGATGTATCATGGGGTCTTTATATAGGTCAGTTCACTTATCTTGTTGGTGTTGCAGCCTCGGCAGTTACTATAGTCCTGCCTTATTATCTTCATAATTACAAGAAATACGGAAGGATTGCCATTCTGGGTGAATTTGTTGCAGTACCCAGTGTAATAATGTGTATGCTTTTTATTTTTGTTGATCTGGGGCAGCCACTTCGGGTATTGAATGTTTTACTTCACCCAACTCCTAATTCAGTCATGTTCTTTGATATGATCGTCCTTAGTGGTTACCTCTTTCTGAATATTTTATGCGGCTGGTATGTATTGGGAGCAGAGCGTAAGGGAGTGCCACCAGCAGCCTGGATAAAACCGTTCATAATTATAGCGATATGCTGGGCACCTTCCATTCATATTGTTACAGCATTTCTCTACCAGGGTCTTCCCGGAAGGCATTACTGGCTAACGGCTATTATGGCTGCAAAGTTTCTTTCTTCAGCATTTGCATCAGGTCCATCCCTTCTGATAGTGATATCTTTAATTTTAAGAAAATATACAAGATTCGACCCGGGATGGGAGGCAATCCAGACAATGGCGAAAACAGCCACTTATTTTCTAATAGCAACGGTAGCCTTTTATTTATTTGAGGTTTTTACTGCATTTTACAGTAATATACCAGGTCATATGTATCCCATTAAGTACCTCTTTACAGGTATTCATGGACATGCAAAACTTGTCCCGGTGATGTGGATATGTACTGCCCTCATAGCAGTTGCACTCCCAATATTGATTATTCCTCAGGCGAGGAGGAACGAAAAGGCCTTAGGTTTTGCAGCTGTGTCAACATTTCTTGCATTATGGTTAGAGAAGGGCATTAGTCTCGTTGTGGGTGGATTTGTACCCAATCCCTTTGAAAGGGTGGTTGAATACTGGCCTACTTTACCTGAAATGTTAATTGCTCTTGGGGTATGGGGAATCGGATTTTTTATACTAACCATACTTTATAAAGTAGCCATCTCAGTTAAAGAAGAGGCATTCTTTGATAAATATGGTGAAAGGCAGGTTAAAGCTGATTAAAGATTAAACTCACAATCTTAAAAGGAGGTGCAAAAGAGTGAAAGTTATTCCTGTAGTGGATTTAAGTAAGTGTGAAGGATGTGAAGAATGTGTTAACAATTGTCCTGTTGGGGTTTTCCAGATGAATGATGGAAAATCAGACCCATATCAGGCTGATTTGTGTGAAGGCTGTGAAACGTGTGTCAGTGTTTGTACCACCGGTGCTATAACTCTTAAAGAGCAGTAGAAGAATAAATTAAATAAGAAAATAAATATAAAGGGGATGCCTGATAAATAGGTATCCCTTTTTTTATTCTAATTCATTATAATGTAAAAAATTTTTTAGGCTAAGGTGAATTCTGGAAGAATTAATATCAAAATATGGCTACATTGCAATTTTCATTCTCACATTTTTTGAGGGTGAAAGTGTATTAATTGCAGCAGGTTTTCTTGCTTTTCAGGGTTATCTTGATGCAAATGTAGTAATAATTGTATCTGCTTCTGCATCTTATATCGGTCATAGCATTTTTTTTCTTATTGCATTTTATAGACGTGAAGTTTTTATTAAAACAATTCAGAAAATTGTAAAAGTAAATCTATCAAGGCTTGAATCTTTAATGGCGAAATATGGAGTAGCTTCTATATTTATCAGCCAATGGCTATATGGATTCAGGCTTTTGAGTGCTGCTGTATTGGGACTTTCCGGAATTGGAACAAAAAAATATTTTTTCTTTCTCTTTATTAGTTGCCTGTTTTGGGCAATGATATGTACCTATGGTGGATATTTTTTCGGAGCAACTCTTAAAAATATCCTCGGGGATTTGAAAGAGTATGATCAATATATAGCAATAGGTTTACTCATTGTCGGTTTTATTATCTGGTTATGCAGAGATGTAATAAAAAGAAATAAAACATCTTAAATTTATTTCCCTGAGCAAAATCGATTGTAAAAAATTGCATATAGGAAAGTCAGGTTTTTAATATATAAATCTCCCAGTAACCTTTATCTTCTATCCTCACAATTTCAAACTGATAACCATGCTTTTCGCAGTATCTGGGGATGGTGTCTTCAACCATTGTTGAAGAATCGCAAAGTATTTTTAGTACTGCTCCACTGGATATTTTTTCCATTTCTTTCTTAGTTAGCACAATAGGATATGGGCATACACGGCCAAGAAGGTCAATAGTTTCTGCTGGTGTCATTGATTTCAGATAAGCCATGCTTTATTTACTCCTTTTTAAATTAGATTTGTTAACCCAAATAATGCAATTGAAAGATGCAGATATTGTGAAAAAATTTATTTTTCGATACATTAGTGTACCTTTAACTAATGGTTTATGAATATTTTTATTTATATAACAAATACCCCCCTTTAATTCCCCCCTTGGTAAGGGGGGATTAAGAGGGGTTATCGAGTTAAATAAAATTTTGAGCAATATCTGCATTATTCGGGTTAAAAACTGGGCTGATATTATGAATATGCTTTAAGTTTATAACTATTTTTTGAAATGAATGTCAATATAAAAAAATATTTTTCATGATATAATTTATAAATTTTAAAACTTCATGAGATTGCAGCTCTTAGAACAATATCCGTCTTTATAATCTTTTACCAAGATAAGACTGATATTTTGACATTGTAAATTTATAAGGAAGGAGACAATAAATGAGCTGTATTTTTTGTGATATTGTGGAAAAAAAACGTTCTGCAAAAATTCTATATGAAGATGATCTTGTAATTGCATTCGATGACATCAATCCCCAGGCACCAATTCATGTTCTTGTTATACCCAAAAAGCATATACCAACAACATTACAATTACATGAGGAAGATAACTTTCTTATTGGATATTTAATTCAGATTGCAAATAAGATAGCTCGTGATAAGAAAATTGATGAGCGCGGATTTCGACTTGTAATTAATTGCAATCCGGAAGCTGGACAGACAATATATCATCTGCATCTTCATATCCTTGGTGGACGCTTTATGCACTGGCCGCCTGGATAAGGATGCAAAATTTAAAAACCACTGATTTTACGCTTGCAAATAGCAGAAAATTGAAGTGCTTCTTTTGACTCTGGGAATTTCTGAAAACACTTCAAGGCTTCTTCATATTTTTTCAAATTCATATAGCTGATACCAAGACATATAGCTAAAGATTCACTTTCAGGGAAATGCTGTATGCCCTCTGAGAGTATTTTTATAGATTCCTGAAAATTTCCCTTCTTTTGATATATTATTCCCAATCCAAGATAAGCTCTGTGGTTTGGATAATATAATAAGGATCTTTCATAAAGATTTTGAGCAATTATTTCTTTTTCAGGTATTGCTTCAATCGTTGCATAATCACCGTGGCTGAAAGTCATTGCAAGCCTTGATAGAAAATCGGCATGGTTTTCATAAAGGTCTTTCGAATCGAGTAGTTGTATCGAATTTGTAAACTCTGGGAGATGATTATAATAATAAGTTTTGAGCTTTTGCCCGAAAGAAAGTATCATGTCTTTTGATAATTGAGGGTCTGATTCAAAGTACATGATGTCTTCTATCCTTTTCATCCATATATCATCCCCAATTTTTGTTCTTTGTTTGAAATCCTCATATAATTTTGTACCTGGGAATACATCGAGTATGTAGAAGATTGTACTTAGTGGTTTAATCTCATAAATCAAATCCATGGTTTCTTGAATTGTTTCCCAGCTTTCTCCAGGTGAACCATAAATAAAATATGCACGAGCGAGGATTCCATACTTTGTGGTTAAATTAAAAGCCCTTTTAATATCATCAGTCCTGATATTTTTATTCAAAGCTTTTCTGATTTTTTCAGAACCACTTTCAACTCCATAACTGATTTGAATGCAGCCTGCCTTTCTCATCCAGTAGAGTATCTCCTCATCAATATAATTTACCCGTGAGATAGCAAACCAGCTGATCTTCAAGTTTTTTTCAATGATTTTCTTGCATATTTGAATCACCCGCTCTTTTTTAATGGTGAATGTGTCATCTGAAAAATAGAAAAATGTAATTCCTCTTTGATAAAGCAACTCTAATTGTGTTGTAAAATACTCAGGTGAATGAAATCTGACTTTATGTCCCCAAAACTTAGGTGAGCCACAGAACGTGCAGTTAGAGGGACATCCACGAGAAGAGGAAAGATGCTGGAAATCGAAATATTTCGCAGGCATAGATAATTGGTCAATGTCCTGAATTAATTCAAAGTCGGCTGTTTTTACTGCCTTTTTACCTTCACGAAATGCGATTCCCCTTATTTGATGAAGCCCATTTGAGTTTTCCTTTTCAATGAACTTAATTAAATTGAGAAAACTTTTTTCTCCCTCACCCAGAACAGCAAAATCAATCTCTTTGAAATTTGTAAGCAGATATTCCCAGAGGAATGTTGTTCCGATTCCGCCAAACACGATTTTTACATCTGGAAGAATGCGTTTAGCAATTTTGCTAATATCTATCCCACCCCAACGATTAGCGTGTACAATAGAAAAGCCTATTACATCAGGTCGCTTCTCTTTAAGGGTTTCTTCTATTTTATGAGGTGTTTTGTGGATATTATGCCAGTTGAGTATTTCAACATCATAAGAGTTTTCTTTTAATATTGCACCAATGTAATATAAGCCAATTGGCACAATACCAACATCTTCTGCTTGGACTCTTTCTTCAAGAAAATAAGGATAAATAAGAAGTATTTTCAAAAAATTTACCTCATTTAAAGAGTTTTTTAGGCTGGCTTGTATTTTTAATAACCTAATAATATGGTGCCGAAGGCGGGATTTGAACCCGCATGGGTTACCCCACACGCCCCTCAAACGTGCGTGTCTACCAGATTCCACCACTTCGGCATAAAATATGCTACTACAAAAAATAGGTGGGTTTCAAGTATTACAGGTTTTTTGATTTATTTTTTAACATTTCTTGAAATAAAAATCATAATATGAAAGAATATTAAGCACTTAGTAAAAATTTGGTGCAGAAAATTTTATGAAAATTTCTTTTGATGCAAATTCTAATATAATCTTACTCGATGGGGCGATGGTATACCTCCATTGTCATCATTATAATTGCGGATTGATTAAGGTACTTGAAGATATTGAAGGTATTCGAGCAAGGGATATAATTGTTCAATCAGCAGCAGAAGAATTTTACACAAATTTTTCAGAATACATTAAAAAATATTTAATGGAAAAGACAGATTTTGAAAAGTTAAATGCAGCTGAAGATTTATATCGATTTATGGGGTTTGGCAGGATCGATCTTTCAGGAGTGAATGATAAAGGTGGCATGGTATATGCGAATTCTTCATATTATGTAATCGGATGGCTGGCAAAATATGGGAGACGTGATAAACCATTGTGTTATCTGACTTGCGGGTTTTTAAGTGGAGTTCTTTCAGCAGTTTATTTAAAACCATTGGATTATTACAAAGTTATTGAAAAGCATTGTATGATTACAGGTCACAGTCATTGTGAATTCATAGTTTCGGTGAATTATTAATGGCGATAGATAGTAAAAAAGTCATAGAATTAGCTTCTCGTTTGCCAATAGAGAGTAACGAGAAAGGCATTATGGCAGCCTTTGGCGTATATGCTGCAATGAACTACAATGAATTTTATTTTAAAGTCGTTTCTCGTGTTATACAGAGAGTAGATACAAAAACAGCTCAGATTATTGAGAAGAAATTATACGATGCAGTGCTTGAATGTGGTTACCACACCTTTCATGGAGTACGTACATCTATGCACTGGAGAGAATATATCTCTCCTATGATCAAGACTCCTGAAGATCAAGTATATGCTCTGGTGGCTTATACGAATGTTTTTGGTATCGGTTATATTGAGATCGAAGAACTGGTGCCCGGGGAGAAGCTGGTTACTATTGTAAAAAATGCCTATGACCCAGAACGCTACTTGAAAGAATATGGATTACAACCCTACGGACGCTGTTATATGTTTAGCGCATGTACTGCTTCATATATGGATCTTGTTTATGGGCCTGCTTATCCTAAAGGAATGGGTACATTTATTACCAATGAGGTTTCGTGTCGTTCTAAGGGAGATTTTATATGCAGGTTTATTGCTGAACGTAAAGGATTGGAATGAAGTATTTAGAGAAAGATGTTAGAAAATTAATTGGATGGCCAAAAGTATTAGGTGCATCGGACATTCTGTTTTCTTTGCCTGATGCGGTATTCCTTACAGATTCACAGATGAGAATCGTTTTTTTTAATTTAGCATCAGAGAAAATTACGGGTTTCAGATCATTTGAAGCCCAGGGAATGTATTGTAAAGATGTATTAAAGTCTGGTATTTGTGAGACCGAATGTGTTGTCAAAAAAGCTCTTGATTCAGACAAGAATATTTTTAATATTGAGACAACAATTACTACAGCAAATGGCAATACGATCCCTGCTCTTGTGAGTGCATCGTTGATTAAAGACAGTGCAGGAATAATTATAGGATATCTTTATTCCTTCCGAGATATATCACTTTTGAAAAACATTATGTATGACCTCGAAATTTCCCGCACCGAGTTAACAAAAAGAAATATTGAACTGGACAAAGCCCTTACAGAACTTAAATTAACCCACGAACAACTTTTACAGGCACAGAAAATGGAGGCTCTCGGGACACTCGCTGGAGGGATTGCGCATGATTTTAATAATATTTTAACCGGTATTCTTGGATTTGCATCTCTTGCAAAAACAGAAATTTCTCCTAACAGCCTTGTTTATCAATATATAGAGCAAATAGAACGGTCGGCTATACGAGCATCAGAGCTTACCACCAAGATTTTGACATTCGCACGTCGCAGTTTTTTTGAAATCAAGACAGTCGATCTCAATAGGTTAATCGTTGATGTAACAGAAATTTTGAAACGTACTACTACCCGTAATATTATTATAAAAAATGAACTCACACCTTTTTTCTGCTATGTGAACATTGATGAATCAAAGATGGAACAGGTTCTTATGAATATTTGTATAAATGCAATTGAAGCTATGCCTAATGGAGGCTTATTAACGATTAAAACGGATATAATTAAGAATGACCCTAATATATTTAAAAATTTATTGCAGGAATCTCAGCAACAAGAATATGTAAAGCTGTCTATTATTGATACAGGAATTGGTATGGATGAGGAAACTTGCAAGAAAATATTTGATCCTTTTTTTACTACAAAAGGGAAAGCAGGAGGAACGGGACTCGGTCTTGCAATGGCATATGGACTGATTAAGGAATTTGATGGACATATAGTTGTTGAGAGCAAATTAGGCACCGGTAGCCAATTCCATTGTTACTTACCACTATCGAAAAAAGTTGAACAAGAAGTGACTTGCACTGAAAAAGAAGTTTCTGAGGATATTTTTAAAGGCAAAGGAGAAATGGTACTTCTTGTGGATGATGAGAAGATGATACTTGAAATGGGAAGTGATATACTGAAACATCTTGGTTACAAAGTACTTTTAGCAGAAGATGGATTAACTGCATTAGATTTATATAAAAGAAAACATAAAGAGATTGCTCTTGTAATATTAGATTTAATAATGCCACGATTGAGCGGTAGAGAAATTTTTGACCGAATGCGACAAATTGATCCGAACGTGAAAATTATTGTTTCGACTGGATATGCTAATGAGGAATTGATTCAACCACTTTCAGATAAACTGGCAGACGGCTTCTTGAAAAAGCCATATAAAATAAATGAAATGGCAGAGTGTATTCATAAAGTCATAAAAATGAAGCGTGAGTAAGCAATTAAATAAATTAAGAAATAAGGTCTTTATTAATCTTGATTTTTATATGCTTTTTTAAACCTTCTAAATATGATCCCATAACTTTATCTTTTTCATCATTCAAAGCTGTCTGTCTAAGCATTTCTGATAATTGTTCATTACCTGAAACTTGTGCAATGTCAATATCAGGTTCTTGCATATCAATAGAAAGCTCGATAAATCGTTTAATTTTTGTTAAGAGAAGTTCTTGACGTTTAGATGCTTCATAAATCTCTGGTGTTATTCTGTTTAGTCTGAGTCTGTTTGCATATAAGTTCGGATCAAATACCCCATTTTTAAGAAAGGCTGGTTCTCGTTCTATAGACTCGCGGAGTTCTTTATCACTTATCGTAAAACCAGCTTCTTTCGAAAACAAAAGAAGTATGCGTTCATTTATCATGGAATCGAGAACTTTATCTTTCAGGTTTAGTTTCTTTTCCATTTCTTCATCAAACTTATCCTTATAAATCTCTCTGTAAAATCGGTAGACATTATCATAAGTTCTCCAATAGTCTTCAGTAGTTATCTTATATTTCCCAACCTCTGCAACAATCTCAACCGTATTTGTCTTATCTACAGTGCCCACACCCCAGAATATGAAAGTAATTATTACAATAAAAAATAGAAAATAAAAATATCTTGCATGTTTCCGCATTATCTTGAGCATTTACTAATACCTCCCTGAAAAATAATCATTAAGTATATCTCGATGGTCAAAAACTATTTGTTCGGGCAAATTGTCCTTATTGAAAAGAGCGATCTCTTTTGCATCGTCTCCAGCTTTTGCTTCACCCTGTGCTTTAGCTACGAAGACAGTAGAAATAGTATGACCTCGTGGATCTCTTGTTGGTTCGGAATATGTATGAAGCTGTCGAATCAGCTCAACATCAAGTCCTGTCTCTTCTTTTGCTTCTCTTATGGCTGCATTCTCAAGGCTTTCCCCATAATCTACAAAACCACCTGGCAGAGCCCATCCCTCGGGTGGATTTTTTCTTTTTATTAAAACAATCCTCTGATTTATCTCTATGATAATATCAACGGTGGGTACAGGATTTCTGGGGGTGCTTCTATTCTTCAAAGCCGATTTCTATCTCTTTCTCCGGGATTATTGTCGATATAGCATGCTTGTAAATAAGTGAAAAAGTATTTTCCTTCAAAAGTACTACAAAATTGTCGAATCCCTTTATCAAACCCTTTAATCTTACACCATTCGTAAGATAGACAACGACCGGTATTCTCTGTTTTCTAAGTAGATTAAGATAAGTATCCTGAAGATTCAATGTCTTAGTAGTGTTCGTCATATAAATATTCTTTATTTTATTAACATAAAGTATTTTTTTTAATAATGCAAGTTTTGTTTTTAATTAATCTTTTTCCTTCAGAATAGTTTCGAGCAAGGCACGAACTATTAAATATGCTTTGTGGCTGTCATATATTCCTGTTATATCGGACCAGTGAATCCCTTCTTCTTTTTTGAACCATGTAAATTGCCTTTTTGCAAATCTTTTTGTAGCCCTTTTAATGAGTGTGGCAGCTTCTTGTAAGGTGATTTTGCCTTCGAGGTATAAGATCATTTCTTTATAGCCAATCGCCTGTAGTGGAGTTTTATCAGGATTAATAGCTAACAGATTTTTTACCTCTTCTAACAAACCAGAGGCTATCATTGTATCTACCCTGTCTTCTATTAATTTATAGAGTTCCTTTCTTTCTCTCGTAAGACCTATCTTTATAAATTCGTAGGGTAAGGGC
>FWPV01010163.1_pt1 | contig 15546 bp, 11 predicted proteins | sample 2228371 | NCBI WGS metagenome assembly FWPV01 (sample SAMEA103939776, study PRJEB20133) | metagenome | reverse complement strand
GCCTGCTCCACCCCAAGGCGACGGAGCCGGAACCACTGGGCGAGCCCTTCGTGCCGGCTGCCGCCGCTCCTGCGCCGGGGCCGGTGCAGCCCAGCCTCCGTCCGGGCAGGGTCCCGGAGGCGGAGGCGCTGGTCGATTCGCTGCGGCCGCTGGCTTCGCTGCCGGAGGCCACGGCCGGCCCCGAAGCGGAAGAGGTCATCCTGGAGGCTCCCTTCCAGCCGGCCGATATCCTGCCCACCCTGAAGAAGGGAATCAAGGAGAGCGTGCCGCGCATCCAGCAAGGCGTGCAGCGGTTGGACCAAGGGGTGGAGCAGTTGGACGAGTCGCTGAGCCGGCGCGGTTACCGCCTGGCCCGTCGCCTGCCCCGCTTCCGGCGGAGCCAGTGGCTGCTGCTGGGCATCATGGTCTTCTTCGAGCTGATCATCCTGGCCGTCATGACCGTCCTGGTCTTGAGGGATGTGCTGTACGGCTAATCGAGAACCCGGGTGCCCTCTTGCCCCTGTTCCTCTCCGTTGTCATCCCGGCCTACAATGAGGAAGCCCGGCTCCCCACCACGTTGAGCCGGGTGCTCGGCTACCTCCAACACCAGCCGTACACCTGGGAAGTGCTCGTCGTCGACAACGGCAGCACCGATCGGACGAGCGACATCGTGCGCGGCCTGGCCGAAGGCCAGCCCAGGCTGCGCCTGCTGCGCGAGGAGCGGCGCGGCAAGGGCCTGGCGGTGCGGAAGGGCCTGCTGGCGGCACGAGGCGAGTACCGCTTCATCTGTGACGCGGACCTCTCGATGCCCATCGAACACATCCAGCGCTTCCTTCCCCCGGAACTGGAGCAGGTGGACATCGCGATTGGCTCGCGCGAGGCGCCGGGTGCCGTGCGCTACGGCGAGCCCGCCTACCGTCACTGGCTCGGCCGTGTCTTCAACTGGCTCGTTCGCCTGCTTGCGGTCCCCGGCTTCCACGACACCCAATGCGGCTTCAAGTGCTTTCGCGCCGCCGCGGCCGAGGACCTGTTCTCGCTGCAGCGCCTCGACGGCTGGACGTTCGACGTGGAGGTGCTCTTCCTGGCGCTGCGCCGGGGCTACCGTGTCGTGGAGATCGGCGTCCCCTGGTACTTCGAGCCCGGCAGCCGGGTTCATCCGCTGCGGGACTCGGTGACGATGCTCTTGGATCTGTTCCGCATCCGCTGCAACTGGCGGCGGGGTCTCTACGCGCGCACACCATGACGCCGAAGCGCTTGCCGGATCTCCGCCTGGAGATCGCCCTGTGGCAGGGAGGGTTCGAGAGCCTGGCCGGCTTGGATGAAGCCGGTCGGGGCGCGTGGGCCGGCCCGCTGGTGGCGGCGGCCGTGGTGCTGCCGCCGCTGGCGCCCGAGGTTTCCACCTCGCTGGCCGGGGTGTGCGACTCGAAGCAGATGACACCACGTCAGCGGGAGCGCTGGGTGGAGCGCATTCGCGCCGCGGCGCTGGCGGTGGCCACCGGCGTTGCCTCGCCGGGCGAGGTCGATGAACTCGGCCCGTTGGGCGCCACGCGGCTGGCCATGGGCCGCGCGCTGGAGGGATTGCCGCGTCGCGTGGAGGCCCTGCTGATCGATCACCTGCGCCTGCCAGAAAGTGAGCTGCCCCAGGTGGGGATCCCTGCCGGCGACTCGCAGGTGCTCTCCATCGCTGCGGCTTCGGTGGTGGCCAAGGTGACGCGCGACCGCATGATGATGGACCTGACGCGCCGCTACCCGGGGTATGGCTTCGAGGTCCACAAGGGCTACGGCACGCGGCAGCATCGAGAGGCGCTCCAGCGGCTCGGCCCCTGCGCCATTCACCGCATCTCGTACGAGCCTGTGGCCGCCGCCCTGGCCGGGAGGCTGGCCGGCCGGCGCCTCCTGACGGCTGTCGGCGCGGCTCCCTGAGGCACGATGTCCCTGGAGTTCTTCTTCCGTCCGCGAACGGTGGCCGTGATCGGCGCCTCGGCCGACTCGAGCAAGCTCGGCTATGCCGTGCTCAACAACTTGGTCAACGGCGGCTTCCTGCGCGAGGGACGGCGGGTGTATCCGATCAACCCCAAGGGCGGAGAGATCCTCGGGCAGAAAGTTCATCCCAGCGTGGCCCAGGTGCCTGAGGCAATCGACTTGGCGATCGTGGTCATCCCCTACACCCACGTGCCGGAGGCGCTGCGCGCCTGCGGGGAGAAGGGCGTGCGGGGAGCGGTCGTCATCAGTGCCGGTTTCCGTGAGGCGGGGCGGGAAGGGCTGGAGCGCGAGCAGGAACTGGTGCAGATCTCACGCGCCTACGGCATCCGCCTGATCGGACCGAACTGCCTGGGCGTGATCGACACCAGCACCCCGCTCAACGCGTCGTTCTCGGCCGGCATGCCGCCGGCAGGGCCGATGGCCTTCATGTCGCAGTCCGGCGCGCTGGGGACGGCCATCCTCGACTGGGCTCAGGCCGGACGTCTGGGGATGAGCAAGTTCGTCTCCCTGGGCAACAAGGCCGATGTCAACGAGATCGATCTGCTGCGGGAGTGGATGACGGACGAGACCTCCCGCGTGGTGCTGTGCTACATCGAGGGCCTGCCGGATGGGCAGGAATTCATGCGCGTGGCGCGGCAGGTCTCGAAGGTGAAGCCGGTGGTGGCCATCAAGTCGGGCGTCACGCAAGCCGGGGCGCGCGCCGTCACCTCGCACACCGGCTCCCTGGCGGGCTCGGAGCAGGCCTACCAAGCCGCCTTCCACCAGGCAGGGGTGCTGCGCGCCGCCTCCTTGCAGGATCTCTTCGACTGCGCCCGAGCCTTCGGCTATCTGCCTCCGCTGCGCGGCGATCGCATTGCCGTCGTCACCAACGCCGGAGGGCCGGGCATCCTGGCTACCGATGCGCTCGAGCATGCCGGGCTGCGTCTGGCCCGCTTCGAGGCGGACCGCATCCGCAGCCTCGAGCAGTTCCTGCCCGATGCCGCCAGCGCCGCCAACCCGGTGGATGTCCTGGGCGACGCGCGGGCCGACCGCTATCGCTTCGCCCTGGAGCAGGTGGCGGCAGACCCCCATGTCGACGCGGTCGTGGTCATCCTCACGCCGCAGGCCATGACGGAGATCGAGGCCACGGCGCAGGCGGTGGCGGAGGTGGCGCGCCAGACGGCTCTGCCCATCCTTCCCTGCTTCATGGGGGAGGCGCGAGTGGCGGCGGGCGTGAGCGTGCTGGAGGCACAAGGGCTTCCCAATTTCCCCTACCCCGAGCGGGCCGCCAGCGTGCTCAAGGCGATGAGCACCTATCGGGCCTATCAAGCCGCCCCGCTGCCGGAGCTGGAGACCCCGGCTCTCGATCACGCAGCGGTCCGCCGCACCATCGACCAGGCGCTGGCCGAGGGCCGCCTCTCCATCGGCGAGGCCGAAGCCCGCCAGGTGCTGACCGCCTGCAGGCTGCGCATCCCGCCCTCCGAGTTGGCCGCGACGCCCGAGGAGGCAGTGGACCTGGCGGCGCGCATCGGCTATCCGGTCGTGCTCAAGATCGCCTCGCCCGACATCCTGCACAAGACCGACGTCGGCGGCGTGCGGGTGGGTCTGGAAGACGCCGACGATGTGCGGGACGCGTTCGACCTGATCACCTACCGCGCCCAGCGCTATCTGCCCGAGGCCAGGCTGTGGGGCTGCCTGGTGCAGAAGATGGTTCCGCCGGGCCTGGAGGTCCTGATCGGGATGAATCGGGACCCGCAGTTCGGGCCGCTGGTGACCTTCGGCCTGGGCGGGATCTACGTCGAGACGCTGCGCGACGTCGCCTTTCGCGTGGCGCCGTTCTCGCGCCAGGAGGCGCGCGACATGCTGCGGGAGATCCGGGCGCACGCGCTGCTCGACGGCGTGCGCGGCAAGCCCCCGGTCGACAAGGACGATCTGGTTGAGGTGCTTCTGCGCATCGGCCAGCTGGTGGTCGATTTCCCCGAAATCGCCGAGCTGGACATCAATCCCTACGTGGTGTATGAGCAGGGCAGGGGCGGTCAGGCGCTCGACATGCGCCTGGTCATCCGACCGGCGGAGCGGCACACGCCGCCAGGGAGTCTGGAATGAACGCACTCTACGTGACCTCGGTGGAGCCCTTCATCGGAAAGACGGCTTTGTGTCTGGCGCTGGGGCGCCGCCTGCAGCAGGACGGCTACCGCGTGGGCTACCTCAAGCCGATGAGCGTCCAGCCGTGGCGAACCCCGGACGGCACCTGGGCCGACGAAGACGCCGCCTTCGTGCGCACGGCGCTCTCCCTGGAGGCGCGGCTGGAAGAGATGTCACCCGTCATCGTCACCGGCGCCGTGCTGCGAGAGCGTATGGCCGGCCAGGCGGAAGATCTGCTGGGCCGCATCCAGCGCGCCGCGGCGCGGGCCGCCGAAGGGAAGGACGTGCTCTTGCTGGAGGGCGGGTCGAGCCTGCGCCAGGGCTACACGATGGGGCTCTCCAACGTGCGCCTGGCGGAAGTGCTGGGCGCTCCGGTCCTGGTGCTGGTCCGGTATCGTGAGGAGATGCAGGTGACGGACGACGCACTGGCCTCCCGCGCCCGACTGGGGAAGCTGATGCAGGGGGTGATCCTCAACCGCGTACCGCCGGAGGCGTTCGAGTACGTCGAGGGGCACGCCCGTCCTTTCCTCGAGCGCGAAGGGGTTCGCATCCTGGGCGTGCTGCCGAGTGTGCCGCGCCTGTCGGCGCTGACCGTGGGCGAGCTCATCCGACGGCTGGACGCCGAGGTGCTGACGCGAACGGTCAACCCTCAGGCCCTGGTGGAGAACTTCAGCGTCGGGGCGATGACGATCGACGCCGCTCTCGCTCGCTTTCGCCGCCAACCCAACAAGGCCGTGATCACGGGCGGGGACCGCACCGACATCCAGCTGGCCGCCCTCGAGACCTCGACCACCGCGCTGATCCTCACCGGCAACCTGCACCCCAGCCCGCTCGTGCTGCAGCAGGCGGAGGCCATGGGCGTGGCTGTTCTCTTGGTCAAACACAACACCATTGATGCCGTCAACCAGATCGAGGCCGCCTACGGCAAGACCCGACTGGCGGAGCCGGAGAAACTCGAGGAGTTCATCCGCCTGACGGATGAGCACGTGGACCTGAAGGCGATCTACAAGGCACTCGGGGTGAGGGGACCGCGCTGAGCGGGCCCGAACCTACTCTGGCGCCGCGGGCAGCCAGACAGTGAACTCGCTCCCGCTGCCCAGGCGGCTGCTGACCGTGATGCGGCCGCCGTGGCGCTCGACGATCTCCTTGCAGATGGCAAGGCCTAGGCCGGTGCCGGGAGCGCGGACGGTGCGGCTGCTGCTGCCGCGGAAGAAGCGCTCGAACAGGCGCGGCACCTCGTCCTCGGGAATGCCCAGGCCGGTGTCAGCCACCGTCAGGGTGGCCCATCTCCCGCTCTCGTCCTGGCGACGGGCCGTGGATACGGTCACGCTCCCCTCGAGTGTGTACTGCATGGCGTTGGTCAGGAGATTGGCGACGACCTGGGAGAGCATGCGCTCATCGCCCATGACGACGGGCAGGTCGCGTTCGGCCTGCAGTGTGAGGGTGATGTTGCGGGCGGCGAACAGCCGCTGCCGGTCTGCGACCAGCCCCTGGGCCAGTCCGTTGAGGTCGACCGGAGCGAGGTGCATGGCGGTTGCCTTGGCGTCGAGGCGAGAGATGGCCAGCAGGTCCTCGATTAGTTGCATCAGCCGCTCGGTCTCGCGCGTCAGCGTCTCGACGTAGTCGTCGAAGCGTTCCGGCTTGCCCAGGCTGAGCAGGTCCAAGTAGAGGCGGATGTTGCTCAGCGGGGTCCGCAGTTCGTGGGAGACGTCGGAGACGAACTGGGACTTGATGCGGTCGGCTTGGCGCGCCTTCTCCAGGGCCTCGGCCAGGCTGGCCGTGCGCTCGGATACCGTGCGCTCCAGTGCGTCGGCGTGCTGACGCAGGTGATCGTACAGCGCCGCGTTCTCGATGGCCACCGAGATCTGGTCCGCCAGCAGGGTGAGGAGGCGCACGTCGTCTTCCGTCAGGCTGTGGCGCTGGGGCGACTCGACATTGAGCACGCCGAAGACGACCCCGCCCTTGCGCAGGGGCACCACGATCTCCGCCTGAGTGGAGGGCACCGTGGGGATGTAGTCGGGGTCGAAGCGGACGTCCGGGGCAAACGCGGGCTGGTTGGTGCGGGCCACCCGGCCGATCATGCCGCGGTCGAGCGTCACGCGTTCGGGCGCGGGATAGGTCATCCCGGCGCTGGCGCGTAGGACGAGATGATCGCCCTCGACGAGAAGGATCTCGACCATCGGGTAGCCAAGCACATCGACCACCTGACGCACGACTTCTTCCAGCAGGGGCTGGATTTCCAGATGGCGGTTGATGACCTGCCCCACCTGCTGCAGCAAGGTGAGCTCCCGCAGGCGGCGCTGGGTCTCTTGATGACGGCTGGCGCTGGTGAGCGCCAGTCCGACCTGGCGGGCGATGGCAGCCAGGAGATCGAGCTGCTCGGCCCGAAACGCGGAGGGCTGGGAGTGGATCAGGGCCAGAACCCCGAGGGGGCTGTCGCCGGCGAGGATCGGGGCGGCCATGGCGCAGCGCGCCCGTTCGTCGATGTGCTGCAAGGCGGCGGCCTGGGCATCCTGGAGGATGTCGGGGATCAACAGGGGCTCGCGTCGGGCCGCGACAGCAGCGATGAGCGCCTCGGCGGGGCTGGCTTCCAGCGCGGCATCCAGAGCGGCCACGGCCTCCGCGTCCTTGCCGGCAGCGGCGATCAAGCGCGGACGGTCTTCTTTGGATTCGATGCGGAAGGCGACGCCGAGCAGGCCGCCCAGGCTGGTGGTGATCAGGGTGGTGGCGCGCTCGAGGATGTCCGTCGGTTCGAGGCTGGCGCCGAGGGCGCGCGTGATGTCATAGAGGAGCTGCAGGCGCTGCCGCTCTGCGGTGGTGGCCTGGAAGAGCTGGACATTCTCCAGGGCGATGGCCGCCTGGTCTGCCAGCAGCTCCAGAGGGCGGAGGTCATTGTCGCTGAAGGCATGCGGCTGGTTGAAGGCCACCGTCATCACCCCCCGCGTCTGGCCCCCCACGCGCAGGGGCAGGCCGACGATGGCACCTCCCCACTGGTAGTCCTGGTACAGGGGGTGACGGTTGACGTCGGGGATGACGATGCGCTGGCCCGTGCGGGCGACCGTGTAGGTCAGCCCCTCCGGGCGGGGATAGGAGTAGGGTTGGTGCTGCACCCCGCCGGCCCACAGGGCAGCGGCGAAGGTGAGCTGCTGCCCGTCGTAGAGGAAGAAGTGGGCGTCGTCCGCGCCGAGCAGGCCGATGGCCTGCTGCAGAATCGTTTCCAGGAAGGGCTGGAGTTCCCGTTTGGAGGCCAGCTGCAGATTGGCCTGGCGCAGGGCCTCGAGCTCGGCTGTGCGCCTGCGTTCGGCCTGCAGGGCCAGGGCCTGGCTGAGGGCAAGCGCCACCTGATCGGCGGCCTGCTGGCAGGTGCTGATCTCCTCGGCGGAGAAGGGACGCGGCTGGACGAAGCCGAGGAGCGCACCGCCGAGGTGTTGGCCGGCAGCGCGCAGCGGCAGCGCTAGGTACGAGCGCAGAGTTGGGACACCCTCCGTCGCCGCGCCGTCCAGGGGCGGAATCGCCTCGGGGACGATGGATGGCTCCTGCGAAGCCAGCAGGGCTTGCCAGGAGGCCGGCAGGGTGCCCCGCTGCGTGAGGGGCGGGTGGACGGCGCTGGCTGGCGCGGCGTCGGGACTCCCCGCGCTCTCGGTCAGGGCCAGGCAGCAGGTATCGGCCTCGACCAGGCGGGCCATGGCCGGGGCCATGGACTGCAGCATCTGGATCGGGTCCTGCAGTTCCAGGGCCAGGCGGGTGATCTCACTGAGCAAGCTTAGCTGCCGCAGCCGCTGCTGCGAGGCCTGCATGTGGCGGGCGTTCTCCAGCACCGCGGCTGCCTGGTCGGCAAACAGCAGGAGCAGATCAACATCCTCCTGCGAGAACGGCTGCCGGCTCACATCGCGCCAGATGTGAATGACCCCGATGACCTGGCCCTGGGCCACCATCGGCGCAGACAGCAGCGAGCGCAGGTGCCCCTGCTCCTCCAGGTGCTCGACTCGGCCAGGCCAGCTTGGGTAGTCGGGGATGAGGAGGGGGGTTCCCGTCTCGGCCACGGTGCCGGCGGCTCCCTCGCCGTAGCGCAGGACAAGGCCGGTGTAGTCTGGCCGGGAGGGGATGCTGACGACGCAGCGGACGCGTTTCTTGTCGGGCTCGGTGAGGTACATGCCTGCCGCGCTGCCATCCAGCAGTTCGGCTGCTTGTTGGACCGTAGAGTGCAGCAGCGGCCCGAGTTCGGCGGAGCGAAGGCTCTCTGCCGTCAGGCTGCGGATGGCTTTCAGCACGGCGAGCTGCCGCGTTCTCTCGGCTTCCACCTCGAGGCGGCGGATCGCCATGCCGAGATGGCCGACCGCGGCCCTCAGCAGCTCGAGGTTCACACCGCGGAGCAGGCCCTCATCTGGCAGGTAGAGACAGAGCACCCCCCGCGACCTGCCGGCCACCAGGATGGGAAGAGCCGCTGCCGCGCGGCACCCCATGGCGAGCGCTCGTTCGCTGGCGAGGTCGGGAGCGGCGCCCGCCTGGAGAGAGTGCACAAGTTGGGGCGTGCCTTGCGTGTGGGCTCGATATCCCAGGGGGAGGGATGCCGGATCGCGCTGCAACAAAGAGGCCAGGTCCTGGCGGAGGCTTGGCGCGAAGCCGGCATCCGCCACCACCTCTAGCAGACCGCCGGCACTGCGCGCGGCGGCGACCCAGACTGCCGACCCCGGGATGCTGTCGGCGAGAATGCGGCATGCCTGCTCGGCAAGCCCGACGACATCGGCCGCCTCCTCGGTCGCGGCCGCCAGTCGGAGAAGAGGGCTCAAGAGAGAAGGCGAGAAGGGGTAGGGGCCCTGCGCTGTGACATCCACAGGTTTTGCCTGGGGCTAGGATGATACTGCTGACCGATCACACGCGATTATACTCTTGGCCTGCCTCCAGGCCGCGTGCGCTTGCTCCGATAGGCGCAGGGGGATTGCCTTCCTTGGCGGCGGATCGTTCCATTCATCCTGTGCCCTGTGCGTGTCCGCACGCTCCTTCGGCCAGGGCAGGTGCAGCCTTGCCTCCTTCAGCATTGTGGCAGTCCTTGCCTGTTCTCGCGCTGGGAAAGTGGTCCCGGTATCCAAGCGCCGGTCCCTTTTGGAAGACGATGAGCGCCTCAAATGAGCGCGGCACTCTGATGGCGGTCCTGCGCGTGCCTCGAGGTTGTCCGTGCGCGGGCCGGTGGGCGGGAAGCCGGGTGTGGTCCTCTGCGTCTTGAGCAAAGGAGGTAGAAGGAACTAAGGAAGAGCGCCCGGGGAGGATCCGTTCGGCCTTTGGTCACCCCCTGCCGCGGTTCCCTGGACGCTCCGCCCGGGGTCTAGGACCCCTTCGGCCCGAACAACCGTTCGCTCTTGACAGTATACACGGTAACGGATGAGGTGTCAAGAGCGCATCATCAGGAGCCAGCACCCCAAGGTGATCTTGCTGCCTTTCTTGGGGAAGAGCACGTCGCCCGGGACGACCTCCGCCGCCGGGATCTGCATCTCGAGGGGCTCGCTCGTTTCGGAGGCGCGCCGGACCACGTCGGCCTCGGGCGCAGCCCGCGACTTCAGCACCTCCAGGGCTGTCTCGGCCCGGTACTCTTGCAGAAAGCCGATGGCGGTGTTGAAGAGAATGACCAGCCCGATGACCACGGCGTCGATCTGCTTGCCGGCGATCAGGGAGACGGCCGCCGCGAGCAGCAGGATCGCCACCAGCGGATTCTTGATCTGTGCGATCAAGATCGCCAACTTGCTCACGCCTCGCGCGGCGGCAAGGGCATTCGGGCCATGCACCTCAAGCCGCCGCTCCGCCTCAGCCAGGGTCAGACCCGCCGGACTCGTGTCCAGCGCGGCACATACCTCTTCGCCGTCGAGCGCATGCCAGACTCGCTGTTCCATGCCCGGACCTCCTCTCCGGCTTGCGTGCGGCCGGCGCGCCGCTAGACGCCGATCCCGCGCTGGAAGAGAAACCACAACCCCACCAGATACACCACGAAGATGACCAGCGCGTCCACCTCCACAATCAGCAGGCGGCGCTCCACCCGCGCCAGATTCCCGATCAGGCCGAGGTTGGTGAGGACTAGGCCGATGATCCCGGCCAGGGCGAAGTTGGCGTCGATCTCCTGCAGGAACAGGCCCTCGACATAGAAGACGTCGGTCAGCCCCAGGACGAACATGTTGAAGACATTGCTGCCGAACAGATTGCCCACCGCCAGGTCGTAGGCGCCGATTCTGGCGGCGGCCAGAGCCGCCACCAGCTCGGGCAGCGAAGTCACCATGCCCAGCAGGGCGGTCCCCACAAACCCGGTCCCCACCCCGGTGATGTCCGCCAGGTGTACGCTCGTCCGCACCAGCCAAGGAGCGACGACCACCAGGACCGCGGTGGCGAGGCTGAAGCCGACGAGAGCCCTCCACAAGGGAGGCAGACCGGGTTCGACCTCGACCGGCGCAGTTCCGGACGCAGGCAGGCTGCCGCGGCGGATCAGCCACACGCCGATCAAGTACAGCGCCATCAGGAGCAGACTGCCGAGACCGATCCAGCCCACGTGCGTGTCTACATCCGCCAAGACGAAGAAAGTCGCCGTGCCGATGAGCAGGGTGGCCAGGCTGGCCGTCAGCGCATGGCGCATCGCCACCAAGCGCAGGATGCGCGCCTGCTGGTTCATCAGATCGAGCACAGCCAACAGGAACATGTTGAACATGTTGCTGCCGAACAGATTTCCAGCGGCCAGGTTGGGCACATCCTGGTCGAGGGAGTTGACCGTGGTCAGCAGTTCGGGCAGCGAGGTCGCCCCGGCCATGAGCAGCGTGCCGATGAACATGCCGCCCAGGCCTGTGCGCTCGGAGATCGCGTCGCCGTATTCGGCCAGTTTGACCGCTGCCAGGACGACCACGATCGAGGCGACTGCGAACTCGAGCCAGACCATCACGCCGCCTCCTCGCCTCGCGGGCGAGGCCCCACGCCCTTGACAACCGTCAGGGGCCACGCCGCCAGAATGCCGGTGTGCGGAGCGTTCAGGTCCCCGACCACCGACTCCGTGGCGGCCAGGCAGCGCCGCACGGTCTCTTCGTCCTCGACAACAGTGAACAGCGTGTAGTGACCTTCCTCAACCCTGCCGGTCGGTTGTGCGAAGGCGAAGCGAACCGGGACGCGGCCGATCCGACCGCGCCGACGATGGATTCCGGTGCTCTCGATGATCGTGGCTCCTGGGATGCCGTTCTGCTCCCAGGCGTCGAGGACTGCCTCCAATCGCCCGGGGTCGTCCAGGACGAGCAGGATCATGTGCATGGCTTGTCCTCCAGGGTCTCAGCCCCACCCGTGTGGCGCGGGTCGGGCGCATCCGGTCCTCGCAGGGCATGGGTGGCCCTGTCGTAGTGGCCGCGCAGCTCGTCGCTCAGCGTCTTGTCCCACAGAGGGACGCGGGACAGGTAGGCCGCTCGGCCCAGCACGTGGGCGGTGACGAAAAGGAAGAAGACCACCGCCGCCGCCCGGGCGGTGGTCGAGAGGCTGCCGAAGCGCAGCGCCGCCGCTCGCGCCTGCTCGTCCTGGTGCTCAAACCCGATGAGCATGAACGAGCTGAAACTGGTCAGCTCCCAGAACACGAACAGCACGAGCAGATTGTCAGCCAGGACCACGCCCAGCATGGACGCCATGAACAGGATGAGCCACGCGTAGAAGCGGTCGAGCGCCTTGTGGCCCTTCAGGGAGCCGCTGGCATACACCACGACCAGCGTCCCCACGCCGCTGATCAGGATGGCCATCAGCAGGCTCAGTCCATCGCCACGAAGTAAGACATCCACATTCAGTGCGGCCGCCCACCTCAGGCGAACCCGCGGCAGCGCGCCGGCACTTACCTGCTGCATCAGGCGGGCGAAGTAGAGGGTGAGACCGGCGGGCAGCACTGCCAGCAGCCAACCTGCCTGCCGCGGCAGGCGGCGCACCAGCAGCGGCGCAGCGAAGGCGCCGAGGAAAGCCAAAGTCAGCGCAGCAGTCATCGCCCTAGGCCTGTCCCCTCAAAGAGGCCGATGGAGCAAGCCGCCGTGGGAATCGGTGAGCGGGCTGCGGTCGGGCACGTGCGCGGCAGCAAGGACCTGGCAGGGAGAGGGCCCGGGCCCGCGCGCCGCTCAACTCGCGGTCGAGAGTCACGATGACGTCTCCGCCGAGCGGGGTCGGGCAGGGGCGGCCGCGGCCCAAGGCAGCCGATGGGTGCCGCGTGGATGCCCGAACCTCTTCGGTCAACGGACCAACTCGCCGTCGTTCGCAGCGGAGGGTGCCGTGCTCTCGGCCAGCCAGCGGATGACATCTGCACGGGTGAGCAGGCCTGCCACCTTGCCGCCTCGGGCCGGATCTGCGTCCACGACCGGGAGCCGCCTCAACCCGTGGTGGGCCATCAGCCGGATGGCATCGGCGACGCTCTGCCGATCCCGCACCCAGATGACCCTTGAGTTCATGACTTGCGCTGCAGAGACCTCGGCTCCCCGCTGGGCAAAGACTTCCGGCAGGCGTTCCAACTCCACCGGCTCCGTGAAGAGCGCCGGGTAACTCTGGCCGCCGCGAGGGAGACGGCGCAGTTGGATGAAGAGATCGCCTTCCGTGATGATGCCCAGGAGACGGCCGTCCTCCTCAGTGACGAGCAAGCAGCCGGCCTTCGAGTGCAGAAGCAAAGGGACCAGATCGCGGACTGCGGCCTGGGGGGAGACGCGGTCCACCTCGGGCGTCATCACCTCACGGACGGCGAGACCAGAAAGAACCCGATCGGGCTGATCGACCCTGGCTCCGGCCTCGTCGAGCCATGCGTAGAGGCTGAGCAAGGGGCGGAGGGTGAGGTGCGCGGCCAGGGTCGTGGCAAAGGCTGCGAGCAGTGCCAGGGCCAACGGAGCAGGCTCGATCAGGGACTCGCGTGGCCACAGGAGCAGGGCTGGGATCATGAGAGCCGCCACGCGCACGATCACCTGCAGCAGAGAGCGCGGGCTGGCGAAGTGCGGGAGGCCCATGCCACGGCCGGCAAGCGCCACCAAGGTGATCATCCCCAACGCCAGAGCCGCCTCGACGGCCAGGATGGGCACCAAGGGAACATGCGTCTGCCAGGCGAAGAAGGCCAGCGCCAGCACGGCCAGGCTGTGAAGCGGGAGGCTGTCCAGGGGCCGCGGCTGGACCACCCCGTTTGGCCACAGCCCGGAACGCACGCCGTAAGTGACGTAGATAAACGCGGCGAACATGGCGGCCGCGACGCTGGACACCCCGAGAGGCCAGGCCATCCCGTAGGACAGGTACACCTGCCCGATGGAGAGGATGCCGCGCCAGGCCGGCTTCGGCGTGATCAGCGCCAGGCGCACCGAGCCGTATCCGATGGCCCCGCCCAATCCCGCGCCGCCCAGCAGTGCTAGGAGATAGCGGCCCGGCGCTTCGACGGCCGGAGCGACCTCGGCCAGCAGGAACACGAGCGCCAACGGACCGATCTGTCCGAGTGCGGTCGGGGACTGCTCTTCCTCGACTGCGCGCCAGACCATGCTGGCAGCCAGCAGGCCGAAAAGGAAAGTCCCGGTCAGAGGGAGGAACGAGGTCAGGGCCAGCGGCGAGGCGATTGCAGCAACGGCAAGCAGCCACAGCGCGAGTTCACGGCGTCTCGCCGGCCAGCGGATGACGCTGAGCAGGCGCGCCGCCTGCCACAACAGCAGCGGGACAAGAACCGCAGTCAGCCATTCCCAGGGCAGGGTCATGGGCCGCCCCGGCACGAGAAACGCCAGGGTCAGCGCACCCGCCGCGGCGATTCGGGAAAGAACGGGTGCACGCGGGCGGGCCTGCAGCATGCCGACCAGCAGCAGGAGGATGATCAGGGAGTGTTCGAGGACGAGCATGGTGTCCCCACGCCAACGCGAGCCGTGAAGTCGCTCTCGAGGCGCTGTGCCAAGTATACCGTAGGGGAGTTGTCCGTCCGGCCGGGGCCGGCCAGGCGCGTGGACCTTCCTCGCGGCGATCTCGCGCTGGGGCTCAACCCAGGCGTCGAGGCCTCACGGCTGGCGGCGAGGCGGCCGGGTTGTGCTGCTGTCCGCCTCCTTCGACGGCTCGAGCGGGAACGCGGCCCGCTCGGCGACCAGCGTCAGATGCTTCGCACGGCTGCGCGTGGGAGTGTAGGCGCCCGTCTCCCATTCGCTGACGGTCTGCTGGCGCACCCCGAGGATCTCGGCCAGCCCGGCCTGATTGACGCCGAGATGGGCGCGCAGGGCGCGGATCAACTCGCCGTCCCACACTACATCGCCCCGCTCGCGCCGGACGGTGTACTTCGGGCGCGCTCGGGCAAAAGTGACACGGCCTGCCTCGAGGTCGACCTCACGGACCAGGTAGCCGGCAGCCATCCAGGCCTGGGCCTGCAGGGCACCCCGGCTGCGGTTGCTCCAGAAGGCCCGGCCGCGTCGGGCGCTCGGCGGCAGGCGGCCACCGATGAGGCGCTCGATCTCCGCGAAGGTCAGGCTCACCTGGTCCTGGCGGTGCTGGGCCAAGTGCTGATGCAGGCCATGGTATTTCGAGCCGGGTTTGAGCGGACTCATGGCGGCGCAGCGCTGAGGGCGGGCGTCTTCGCAGAACTCGTTTCCGGCAGGGGGATTATACGATCCGAAGAGCCGGCGCGGGGCTCCCGACAAGGGAAAAGCGAGGCAGCGGCAAAACGGCCTCGCTTTTCCTGTGCTGCCGTGAGGCAGCGGGAGCGATGACCGTTTCCTCGATATCGACCTCCTGATCCCTGCCTGGCACCCGGAGGCGAGTTGGTCGCCCCTCGTCTCCGTTGCGCTTTCATTATAGGTGTGCTGGGAGCGAGATGTTCGCTCTGTAAGCCGGTTGTAAGCCCGGGAGCAGAGGCGAGCCTGAACGGGGTAGAATTGCCCTCCGCAGGAGGCAGCCAGACATGCACAACGCAGCCGCTGGGGTGCTTTCCCTTCCCCCGCTGGGCGTCGGCACCTGGGCCTGGGGCGACCGATTGACGTGGGGCTACGAACGAGGCTACGGCCGGGAGGATGTCGAGGCGGCCTTTCACGCCAGCCTGGAGGCAGGCATCACCTTCTTCGATACGGCAGAGGTTTACGGCTGGGGCACCTCGGAGCGCATCCTGGGCGACCTCATCCGGCAATCCCAGGCGCGGGTGACGGTGGCCACCAAGTACGCTCCCTTCCGCCCGACCGCCCGAGCTGTGCATGGGGCGCTTTCCGCCAGCCTGCGGAGACTCGGGCTGGACCAAGTCGATCTGTATCAGGTGCACTTCCCACCGTTCCCGACTCGCATCGAGCGGCTGATGGAGGAACTGGCGGAGGCCGTTCGCGAGGGCAAGGCCAAGGCAGTGGGCGTGAGCAACTTCAACGTCGCGCAGATGCGGCGGGCCCACGAGGCGCTGGCGCGGCGGGGCGTCCCCCTGGCGTCGAATCAGGTGGAATACAGCCTGCTGCATCGTCAGCCGGAGTCCGATGGACTGCTGCGTGCCTG
>FWPV01010160.1_pt1 | contig 15549 bp, 15 predicted proteins | sample 2228371 | NCBI WGS metagenome assembly FWPV01 (sample SAMEA103939776, study PRJEB20133) | metagenome | reverse complement strand
GGAGGGGGACCCATGAAGCAGGCGTTGGTGTTGCTGGCGATCCTGTTTGTGGTGGTTCTCGCTATCGTCGTGGGGCAACGGCTGAGCACAGAGGCGATGGCCGTGGTGATCGGTGTGGTCTGCGGCGTGGTCGCCAGCGTGCCGGTGAGCCTGGGCCTGTTGCTCCTGTTGGGCCGGCTGCCCACCCAGCGGGAGAGCGAGCCGGCCGAGGGGACGCGGCGCGCGACACCGCCGGTGGTGGTGGTGACGCCGGGGATGAATCAGCCGGTGTGGCCGGGCCTGGGCTATGGCAGCCCCGCGCCCTGGCCTATGGTCCGACTGCCCGGCCAGGAGCGCGAATTCCGCATCATCGGTGAAGGTGGGGAGGGTGAGGTATGGGACGCAAGCTAAGCGAGGCCATCGAGATGCGCCAGCGGCGCCAGGGCTATTTTCCGGCCGAGTTCCGCTGGCACGGTCAGGTCTGGCGCGTGGCCCATGTGGAGCAATGCTGGACGGAATCCAGGCGCGATTGGCGACAGACCGTCCAACGCCATTGTTTCCGCGTGCGCTGTGATAACGGCCGACGTTTCGAGCTTGTCCAGGACGTGCAGGCGAACACGTGGCACGTGGCGTCGGGGACGCGGCGTTAACCCCACCCAGGCCCGCCACGTCCACAACAGGCCCCCTTCCATGTGAAGGGGGCCTGGCCGTATCAGTAATTGCTCACCCTTGCGAAGGTTGGCCGTCAATTCGCGGGCACAATCGGTGTGGTTCGGCGAGATCGTGCCCCAGCACTGGCGCATTTGTAACCTTCGCAAGGGCAGCCTGAGCAGGCGGTTTGCCAGGCCCCTGTGCGTCGCCTGTTCTTGGATGCACTCGTGGTGACGTGTTGACCGGCGCTTTTCATCCGGGCGATTCTGGTGTATAATAGCGCGTCTTTTAGGGCAACTGCTCACCCTGGCGAAGGTTTGGGGCCGGTTCGCGGGCACAATCGGTTTGGCCCTACGGGGCGAGACCGCGCCACAGCACCCGCGCGTTTGCAACCTTCAAGGGTAGGCTGAGCAGTTGTCTTTTGGGCAACCTGATACCGCAAGAGCATGGAAAGACCACGTTGAAGCGGGAAACGACGCTTTCCAGCAAGCGCGTGTACAAGGGGCGACTGATCCGCCTGCGCGTGGATCAGGTGCGCCTGCCAGATGGCCGGATCACCACCCGCGAGATCGTGGGCCATCGGGGTTCGGTGGCCATCGTGGCGCTGGATGCGCATCGGCGTGTGGTGCTGGTGCGCCAGTACCGCAAGGCGGTAGAAACGACGTTGCTCGAATTGCCGGCCGGCACGTTGGAACCCGGCGAGAACCCGGAAGATTGTGCGTTTCGGGAATTGCAAGAAGAGACCGGCTATCACGCCGATGCGCTCAAGCCGCTGGCCGCCTTCTACACCGCCCCAGGCTACTGTAGCGAGCACCTGTACCTGTACCTGGCCACGGACCTGCATCGCGGGGCCGCGCAGGTTGCCGAGGATGAATCCATCGAGGTGGTGCTTTTGCCTTTAGAGGAGGCGGTGCGTCTGGTTCGCCAGGGCGAGATCTGCGACGCCAAAAGCATGGTGGGCTTGTTGCTGGTGGCCGGCATTGAGCTTCCAGCAGCCAGTGACCAGCCCAAGGAGAATCATTGACCCGAAAATCTGAATTGGACATATTGGCTCAGCCCGGCTGCTCCGTTGAGCAGTCGCAATTGGACGTGCGTTCGTTTTATTTTCCTGGCGGACCGGTAGGTTGTCTGCTGCTTCACGGCTTTTCCGGCAACGTGCTGGAGGTCCGTGGCCTGGGCGAACACCTGGCGGCTCAGGGGTACACGGTGCGGGGGCCGTTGTTGCCCGGCCATGGGGCCTCGCTGGAGGAGATGATCGCCACGGGGCGCCACGATTGGTTACATAGCGCGGAGGCCGAGCTACAACGCTTGCAAAGGGCCTGCCAGGCGGTGTTTGTGGCCGGTCTGAGCATGGGCGGCGCCATCAGCCTGATCCTGGCCAGCAGACACCCGGTGGCGGGGGTCATCTCCATGTCCACCCCGGCCCCGCTCCAGCGATGGCAGGTACGGACATTGCTCGTGCTGCGCCGCTTTCTGAGATGGTTGCCCTGGATCGGGTGGCGGCCTGGTTTAACGGCTTCTCAGGGCGCGCGTCGGCTCCTGGCCTGTGGTCGCCTCCCGGTGGCCCCGGTGGTGGAGCTGGCCCGGCTCATCGGCCGGCTGCCATACGTCCTGCCCCAGGTCCGCGCGCCGGTCCTGATCATGCAGGGCCTGCGTGACCGCGCCATCGCTCCCACCAGCGCGCAGTTCATCCACGATCAGCTCGGGTCTGTGGACAAGACCCTGCGGTTCCTGCCCAATTCCGGCCACAACATCGCCATGGGCAGCGAGCGCGAGACCGTGTGGCGCATGGTGGCGGAATTCATCGCCCGGGTAGGCGGTTCTGGGACCGATCCACGAATCGGCACGAATCTACGCGAATAGATAGTGAAGATTCGCGTAGATTCGCGGCTCATCTTCATGCGGTGTGGCGCACGCCATTGGAGATGGATTTCGCCTTGACATCCCGGCCAGTCGGGTTTATAATCCTCGCCAGGAACGAATCACAGGAGCGAACTTGGCCTGGAATCCCCAACTGGACATGAGTCCCTTCCACTTTCCCGGCGGGCCGGTGGGCTGCCTGCTGGTGCACGGGTTCACCGGGAGTCCGCCGGAGATGCGCGGCCTGGGCGAGTACCTGGCGGCCCAGGGCTACACCGTGCGCGGGCCGCTGTTGCCCGGCCATGGCACCTCCCCGGAAGAGATGGCCCGCACCGGCGCCGCCGATTGGCTGCGTGGCGCGGAGGCCGACCTCCAACGCCTGCAAGAGGCGTGCGCCACCGTCGTCGTGGGCGGGCTGAGCATGGGCGGCGTCATCAGCCTGATCCTCGCCAGCCAACGCCCGGTGGCCGGCGTCGTCGCCCTATCCACCCCCTCGCACCTGAGCGATTGGCGCGTCCGGCTCTTGCCGCTATTGCGTTACGTGATGAAATGGTTGCCCGCGAATAGCCTCCCGGCGACCGATCTGACCGACCCGGCAGCCCCGGCGCGGCTCTCCTCCTACGAGCGTACCCCCACGGCCTGTGTGGTAGAATTGAACCGGCTCATCGGCCGGATGCGCCGGGCCTTGCCCCGGGTTACCGCCCCGGCCCTCATCATCCAGAGCACCGGCGACCGGCACATCCCCCCGGAGAGCGGCCAGTACATCCTCGACCACCTGGGCAGCGCCGACAAGACCCTGCGCCTGTTCCACAACTCCGGCCACGCCCTCACCGTGGACAGCGAGCGCGAGGCCATCTGGCAGGTTGTGGGCGAGTTCATCGGCCGGGTGGCCGTATCGCTGAAAGCGAGGTGATGTCTATCCGGTAAAACACCGCCGTTTTATCACCACTCGTGCAACGTAGCACTATCAACCACGCATCATGCATCATGTCAAGGAGGCAACGCATGACCCAAGACGTAGCTATCGTGGGCATCGGCTACACCGGTTTTCGGCCCCTCACGCCGGAGGTCTCGTACAAGGAAATGATGTTCGAGGCGGCGGTCAGGGCCTATGAGGACGCCGGCCTGGACCCCCGCGCCGACGTGGATAGCTTTGTCACCGTGGCCGAAGACTTTATCGAGGGGACGAGCATCTTCGACGAGTATACACCCGACCAACTGGGCGGCATGCTCAAGCCCAATGTCACCATCCCCGGCGAGGGCATCCACGGCCTGGCCGTGGCCTACATGCAGATCGCCAGTGGCATTGTGGACGTGGTGACGGTGGAGGCGCACAGCAAGGCCTCCAATGTGCTGACCATGCCCTGGATCACGGCCTATGCCCTGGACCCGGTGCTCAACCGGCCCCTGGCTGCCAACCCGGTCTTTGTCGCCGGGCTGGAAATGAACCGCTACCTGCATGTGAGCGGCGCCACGCGCGAGCAGTGCGCCCAGGTGGTCGTCAAGAACAAATACAACGCCCTGCACAACCCGGCCGCCGCGTATGGCGCGGCCGTGGACCTGACCAGCGTCCTGAATGCGGAGATGGTCGCCTACCCCTTGAGCCAGGCCGACATCAGTCCCCACGCGGATGGGGCCATCGTGCTGGTGCTGGCCTCGGCCGAGGTGGCCCGAAGCATTACCGACACGCCCATCTGGATCCGGGGCCTGGGCTGGTGTAACGACGCGCCGTCGTTGGAGACCCGGGCCTGGGGCCGCGCCATCTATGCGGAGGAAGCGGCCCGCATGGCCTATCGCATGGCCGGCATCGTCAACCCGATGCAAGAGATTGACTTTGCCGAGATTGACGATGCCTACTCGTACAAGGAATTGCAACACCTGGAGGCGTTGGGCTTTTGTCGCTTTGGTGAGGCCGGGCTGCTCACCGCCGAGGGCGTCACCGCGGTGAACGGCGCCCTGCCGGTGAACGTCTCCGGCGGCAGCCTGGGCGTGGGCCATCTGCTGGATGCCTCAGGCCTGCGTGCTGTGGCCGACGTGGCTTTGCAACTGCGCGGCGAGGCCGGCGCGATCCAACTGCCTGACGTAGAGGTGGGCCTGGCCTTTGGCTGGCGCGGCGTGCCCACCACCAGCGGCGCGGCCGTGGTGCTGAGCAACTAGGAGGGAACACGATGAGAAAAGTTGCTGTCGTGGGGGCCGGCATGACCAAATTCGTCCGCCGCGCCCAGGAAACCGGCAAGGAACTAGCCTTCGAGGCCACCAAGATGGCCCTGGATTACTGCGATTTAAAGCTCGACCAGATTGACTGCGTGGTTCACGGCACCGCCCCTGATTCCTTTGACGGCGTCCACATGAAGGGCGAGTACCTGGCCGACGGCTCCGGAGCCTGGCGCAAGCCCTACACTCGGTGCTACGTGGGCGGCGGCACCGGCGTCTTTGCCCCCATCCACGGCTGGTATCACGTGGCCTCCGGCCTGTTTGACACCTGCCTGGTGGTGTGCGAGGAAAAGATGTCGTCCTGCCAGCCCCACCCCCAGGGCGCTTTCCTCACCATCTTTGACCATACCCTGGAACGCCCGTTGGGTCCGAACTTGCTCTGGATCTTTGCCCTGGAGATGAACCGCTATATGACCACCCACGGGCTGAACAAGAAGGACATCGCCCTGGTGTCCGTCAAGAACAAGCGCAACGCGGCCGACCACCCGTGCAGCCTGCTGGGTGACCCGAACATCACCGTGGAGGACGTGCTCAACTCGGAGGTGCTGGCCTGGCCGGTGCAGCGCCTGGACGTCAGCCCGGTAACTGACGGGGCCGTGACCCTGGTGTTGGCCGCCGAGCACGTGGCCCGGCGTATCAGCGACCAGCCGGTGTGGATCGAGGGCGTGGGCTGGAGCCTGGACACCACCTACTGGACCAACCGCGACCTCTATTACCCGCGCTACGTGGAGAACGCGGCCCGCATGGCCTACGAGATGGCCGGCATCACCGAGCCGCGCAAGCAGATCCACATCGCCGAGCCGTATGATCCCTTTGACTACAAGGAACTGCACCACCTGGAAGGGCTGCTGCTCTTCCCGCGCGGTAAGGCCCCGGAGGCCACCGCCCTGGGGATCACGCAGCGGAACGGCGATCTGCCCGTCTGCCCCTCCGGCGGGCTGTTGGGCGTGGGCAACCCCATCGCCGCCGCTGGCGCGATGAAGGTGGCCGAGTTGTTCTGGCAACTGCGCGGCGAGGCCGGCAAACGCCAGGTCCCCGGCCATCCCAAGCGCGGCGTGGCCCAGGCCTGGGGTGACCTGATGCAGGTGGGCACTGTGATCGTGATGGGCGTCTGACAGCTAGAGTCTGGAGCTAGAGCCAGCAGAACCCTCGCTCTTGCTCAGAACGCTACCTCTACGAGGAGATACAACTATGACCGCGAAAATCAAAGAGTTCCCCGGCGTCGGCTTGCGGGAGTCGGATTTTGCCGAAAAGCGCGTCATTTTTAACGAGTGGGCCCCCAACGCTCACTATGCCTGGGACGCTGGCAGCGCCATTGGGCGTTATCTGGCCGAGCTAAAAGCGGGCCGGCTCATCGGCGTGCGCTGCCACCGGTGCCATCGCACGGTCATCCCGCCGCGCAACTTTTGCGAGTGGTGCTTCCGGCCTATGGACGAGTGGGTCCCCCTGCCGGATACCGGCACGGTGAACACCTTTTCCCTATGTTACGTGACCTGGGACATGCGGGACCTGACCGAGCCGCAGATCCCGGCCGTCATCGAGATTGATGGCACGCACCCCCGCGTGGGCATCATGCACCTGCTGGGGGAGGTGAACCCCCAAGAGGTCCAGATCGGCATGAGAGTACAGGCCGTGTGGAAACCGGCGGAGGAGCGGGAAGGCTCCATCCTCGACATCAAATACTTTAAACCCCAATGACCCAAGCCCAAAGCCCAAAACCTGACCGGGGGTTTGGGGCTTGGGACTTGGGGCTTGATTTTCAGGAGGTAAGTATGCCCATTCTGGAGAAACCGCACCAACTGGAACACGCCGTGGCCTGGCGCGGCGAGATCCCCATCCGCAGCCGGTACACGGCCGGCATCGCCGGCGAACGCTTCTTCCGCGAGATCAAGGATAACGCCCGCATCCTGGGCACTCGTTGTGCAGCATGTGACCTGGTTTACGTGCCGGCCACGATGTTCTGCGAACGCTGCTTCGCCCAACTGGACGAGTGGGTGGACGTGGAGAGCGCGGGAACCGTGTTCACCTACACGGTGCTGTACCGCGATCTGGACGATAAACCCCTGGACAGGCCGGCTATCCTGGCCTACGTTAAGCTGAAAGGCTCCGACGGAGGATTGATCCATTACCTGGGCGAGGTGAACCCGGAGGATGTCTACATCGGCATGGCCGTGGAGGCCGTGTTCAAAGCCCCGGCCGAGCGCGCGGGCAGTATCTTGGACATCGCGTACTTTCGTCCCGTGGCCGGGTAAACGTCTGAAGCGGGGTGCATCATGATCAACGGGCCGGCTCGCGCGAGCCGGCCCGTCGTTCTTCATGCCATGAAGGTGTGTTTCGGGGTGGGCCACTCCCGCCCTCATCCTGCACCCTGCCGATGAATCCACGCCTCCCGGTCCAGGATGTCCCGGTCCAGCAGCAGGCGACACCAAAAGACCTCCCGATTGGGGGGCAGGCCGTCGTTGGCCAGGATGCGCTTGAGCAGGATCAGGGCGATGATCCCGACGCCGGTGAGGATCACTTCTGGCGGCCGGCCCAGCACCCAGGCGGCGGCCGGGATGATCAAGACCCCGGTCAGTCCAACCGACGAGTCTTTGCGCAGGAGTATCCCCAGGCCAAAGAGGATCACCGTGAAGAGGAACTCGACCGGGGCCAGCACGAGCATCAACCCGGTCATGGGGCCGATGCCCCGCCCCCCGGTGAACCGCAGGTATAGCGACCACGAGTGCCCCATCATCGCCGCCAGCCCGGTCGCCCCGGCGATCCCCCAGCCGTAGCCCAGCCCCAGTGCCAGCGCGGTGGGAACGAGTGCCTTGCCAATGTCCACCGCTCCCACCACGAGCAGCGCCCACAGCCCCACGTGCTCGTAGACGTTGCTGCCGCCCACGTTGCCGCTGCCCACCTGCCGCAGGTCAATACCTCGGGCCAGCCGGGCGATGACGTAGGCGGTGGGAATGCTCCCCAGCAGGTAGGCCAGAACCACCAGGCCCAATGCCCATATGGATGACATGGCTTTTACTTCCTGAGCACCAGATTGTACCTGAGTGCCTCATCTACTTCGGTCATTCGTTCTGCACTCAGCCGGCCGATGGGGCGTATAGCCGACTCGCCAGGCGGTGGACGCAAGCGCGAATCCGGGCCAGCTTGCTGAATGGTAGGAATCATGATGGTCTGGCGGAGCCTGCGCTGAGCTGCCCGCACCCGGCCTGGATGCTGGCCCCCCGCGAGTCGCGCAGGGTGACCGGGATGTGCGCCTCTGCCAGCGCTTGTTGAAAGGCCCGCACCCGCTCCGGCGGCGAGGGCTGCCAGGCGACGCCCGGCACCGGGTTCATGGGGATCAGGTTCACGTGGGCCAGCAGACCCCGCAGACGCGCCGCCAATGCCTGGGCCTGGGCCACGCGGTCGTTAAGGTCCGCGATGAGCGCATACTCGAACGTGACGCGGCGGCCGGTGCGGGCGATGTACGCGCTCACGGCGGCGAATAGCTCATCCAGGGGATAACGGCGGTTGATGGGCACGAGTTGATCGCGCAAGGCATCGTCCGGGGCATGGAGGGAGACGGCCAGGTTCACTTGCAGAGGCTCATCGGCCAGCCGGCGAATGCCGGGCACCAGCCCCACCGTGGAGACGGTGAAGCGACGTGCCCCCAGGTTGAACCCGGCCGGGTCGTTCAGGCGGCGGATGGCCGCCAGCGCGGCGTCATAGTTGGATAGCGGCTCGCCCATGCCCATGAGGACGACGTGGGTGATGGCCTGATCCGGCGCCGGGAGCCGCCGGGCAAAGTGCAATACCTGCGCCACGATCTCCCCGGCCGACAGGTTGCGCCGGAACCCCATCTGGCCGGTGGCGCAGAAAGCGCAGCCCACGGCGCAGCCCACCTGCGTGGAGACGCAAACCGTGTTCCGGCCGACAGCGGGATAGCGCATCAACACCGTCTCAATGCGCGCGCCATCGGGCAGGGCCAGCAGCGTCTTTTCGGTCAATCCGTCATCGGCGACCTGAGAGTCCAGCGCGGTCAGGGGGTCGAGGGGCAGGGCCTCCGCCAGCCGGGCGCGCAGGTCCCGGGGCAGATTGGTCATCTGCTGCCAGTCAGCGACCCGGTGAACGTAGACCCATTCCCAGACCTGCCGGGCGCGATAGGCTGGCTCATCCCAGGCGACCAGCAGCGCCTCCAGCTCGACGAAGGACAGTTCCAACATGTTTGCGCGCATGTTCTTTTCCCGGATCAAATACGGCCCCGGGAAAACCCCGGGGCCGGCCAGGAGCCCTCCGCTGATCACAGGCCCCACCTCTAACCGTGACCACGATAGATACGGCTATAAGGTATCAGCCGCACGTTGCTGGCCTCGGCCACCGGCTCGGCCGTCGGGTGGATATTCATCGCCACGATCGCGCGCATCGTCTCCCGGTCCCCCAGCGTCTGGACCACTGCCGCTAGCTTGTCGGCCAGCCGCCGGGCCTCGCCCCCGCCCACAGTGGCGCGACATTCAACCAGCACGGTCACCGTTTGACCGTCTCGCTGGCCCTCGCCCACCAGATCCACCTCTTCGTAGCGTCCGTCGCCCAGGTCGAAATAGCGTCGTTTCAGCATCAGGCCGGTGATGCCCTCGCGCTGCGCCAGGTAGGGAGGCAACAGCGCGGCCACAAACTCTTCCAGGCTGAAGCCAAAGTCACGGGCCAACCCCCCGACTGCGGCCCGGAGCTCGGCCTGGCTTTCTACCAGTTGGCGCTGACTGATCGCCAGATCGTTGATGGCGGCCCGGAGCTCATCCATGCCCTGGCGCTGACTGATCGCCAGATCATTGACCGTGGCCCGGAGCTCGGCCATGTCCTCTGTTAGGCGTTGTTGAACCTCGGCCATAGCCGCAAAGCGCTTATCGGTACGCCGCGTGGCTTCGGCCAGGCGTTGATCCGTCTGCCGTTGGGCCACGGCCAGGTTTTTTACCTCTTGGGCCAGGGCCGCCAGCCCCTGCTTTAATTCTCGCGTGTCGGCCGCCCGCTCGATCTCGACCTCGCGCAAGATGTCCAGCACCTCCAGCAGGCTCGTCAACTGCGGCGGCGGAAAGGCCGGGGCTAACTTTTGTTCCATCTCCAATCGGGTCAACATCATGGTCATGGCATACCCCTCCTGCCGGGGGATACACGGTCACATTTGACCGGCTGCCATCTAGCCCGTGCAGTCCCCGTCTACTTGGCCTCTTCACGTTCCCGCCGGGCCTGCTCGACGATGGCCGGGACCAGGTGCGCCGGCACCTCCTCGTAATGGTCGAACTCCATGGTAAAGATGCCCCGGCCCTGGGTCATGCTGCGCAGGTCGGTGGCATAGCGTTGCATCTCGGCCAGAGGGACCTCGGCGGAGATGGTGCTAAAGCCGGCCGCGGAGTCCATACCCAACACGCGCCCCCGCTTGGAGTTCAGGTCGCCGATCACGTCGCCCATGTATTCCTCCGGCACGGTGACGGCCACCTTCATGATGGGTTCCAATAGCACCGGCCCGGCCATCTCGGAGACCTTTTTGAACGCGATGATGGCCGCGAGCTGGAATGAGATGTCCGACGAGTCCACCGGGTGGTAGGAGCCGTCATAGAGGGCGGCCTTGAAGTCAATCACCGGGAACCCGGCCAACACGCCGGTCTTCATCGCCTCGCGCAGGCCCTTCTCCACGGCCGGGATGTAGTTGCGCGGCACGGCCCCGCCCACCACCTCGTCCAGGAACTCGTAGCCCGACCCACGCTCCGCCGGCTCCATCCGAATCCACACATCGCCGAACTGTCCGCGTCCGCCGGTTTGCTTTTTGTGGCGCCCCTGGCCCTGGGCCGTGGTGCGGATGGTCTCCTTGTACGGCACTTTGGGCACGCTGGTGGTCACTTCGGCCCCGAACTTGCGGTGCATCCGCTCCAATGCCACGTCAATGTGGGACTCGCCCATGCCCGAGAGGATCAGTTCGTTGGTATCTGGCTCCCGGTAGACGCGGAGGGTTGGGTCCTCCTCGGTCAGGCGGTTCAGGCCGGAGCTGAGCTTGTCCATGTCGGCCTTGGTCTTGGGCTGCACAGCCACAGCAAAGACCGGGTGCGGGAACTCGATGCCGGGCAAGCGCAGCGGGTGATCCCGGTCACACAGCGTATCGCCGGTGTCCGTGCGTGATAGCTTGGAGGCGGCGCCGATGTCGCCGGGGGCGAACTCGGCGACGGGCAATTGGTCCTTGCCGCGCATGGTAAAGAGTTGGCCCAGCCGTTCTTCTTCCTCGGAGCGGGAGTTAAAGACGCGCGTGTCGGAACGCATGATGCCACTATATACCCGATAGAACGAGATCTTGCCCACGTAGGGGTCGGCGGTGGTCTTGAAGACCAGGGCGGCCAGAGGGCCGTCGGGGCGTGGGGAGAGCTTTTCTTCCGCCCCCGTGCGCACGTTCGTCGCCATCGCCGGGGGCCGTTCCAACGGCGAGGGCAGATAGCTCACGATGGCATCCAACACCGGGGGGATGGTCTTGTTGTGCAGGGCCGCGCCGCAGAGCACCGGGACGATCTTGCCCGCGCGCACGCCGGCCTTGAAGCCGGTCGCGATCTCCTCCGGCGTCAGCGGCTCGCCTTCCAGATACTTCAGGGTCAGGTCATCGTCGGTCTCGGCCACGGCCTCGATCAGCCGCTCGCGGGCGGCATTCACCCGCTCCTGATACTCGGCCGGGATGGGGCCTTCGGTAGCCTTCTCCCCCCGGTAGGCTTTCATGCGGATCACGTCAATCACGCCGTCAAAGTCGGCCCGCGACCCCAGGGGCAGAAACAGCGGGATCACGCCGCGACCGTAGCGTTCACGCAATTGCGCCAGGACCTTATCAAAGTCGGCATTGTCCCGGTCCATGCGGCTGATGTAGATGAAGCGAGGCACGTCCTGCGTGTACTTCCAGACCATCTCTGTGCCCACTTCGATGCCGGCCACGGCGCAGACGACGATGATCGCCCCGTCCACGACGCGGGCGGCCTGCTTGACCTCGCCGACAAAGTCGGTGTAGCCGGGGGTGTCCAGCACGTTGATCTTGTGATCCTTCCATTCACAGGGGATCAGGGCCGTGTTCACCGAGATGTGCCGTTTGGTTTCCTCCGGGTCATAGTCGGCGGTGGTATTGCCCTCCTCCACTTTGCCCAGCCGGTTGATGGCGCCGGTGTTGTACAGCAGGGCCTCGGCCAGCGACGTCTTGCCGGCGCCGCCGTGCGAGAATAACCCCACGTTGCGAATCTTGTCTGATGGGTATGTCCTCATCATGCGTCTCGTCCTCCTTACGGAAATACCTGCCTCCCGGCGGGGTGCCGGGTTGGGTTGCGCCGGTATTGTAACGGAAGTGCACGGGGATGTCAACCGCAACGGGAAGGATGAAGGATGAAGGCGGAAGGATGAAGGATGAGGGATGAAGGCGGAAGATGGGGGACTGAGGACGAATGCTTGCCTTGCAGGAGCCGGGGAAATGCGGTATAATTGCGAACAGGAGTTCTGTTATCCCTTGCTGCGCGCCGTTCGACGGGAAAGTATCATGCCGCAGAGACGTTCCAAGAAGCAAAACAAGCCTCGCTTCCACATTGACCTGAACCTCCAGCAAGAGATCGCGGCGGTGGTGCTGTTCGCCCTCGGTGGGCTGACCATTGCCGGGTTCTTTTCCCTCGCCCAGGGGGACCTGGTGGAGGCCTGGCTGATGCTCCTGCGGCGCATCTTTGGATGGGGCACCATTGCCGTGGCCCCGGCCATGATGGCCGCGGCGGCCATCCTGTTGCTGCAACGCCTGGACAAAAGCCCGGACCTGCACTGGGAGATCATCATCGGCCTGGCCGGGCTGTTCGTGGTGGGCGAGGCGTTCCTGCACCTGCTGGCCGGGCCGCCGTCCCAGGGCGTGCAGATCGCGGAGGCCGGCGAGGGCGGGGGCTATGTGGGCTACCTGATCAGCCGGGCTTTGATCACCGGCCTGGGCGAGCTGGGCACCGGGCTGTTGCTCGTCGCGTTGGGCATCGTCTGCGTGATCCTCGTCTTTCACAACGTGTCCCTGGCTGAGGTGCAAGACTTGGGGCGTCGCGCCGGGCGCCGGGCGCGGGAAATCTGGGACTATAAGCTATTCCCCCGGTTCATCGTCCGGCGGCCGGACGATGCCGGCAAACCAAAGCCGCTGGACAAGCTCAAGCAGATCGTGCGGCCGCTGCCAGAGAAAAAGGAACCAGAGACGCGGCCCCTCATCATCTCGCGCTACAACGAGCCGCTGTCCCCGCACGCCCCCACCGCCGGCCCCATTGCCAGGATCACGCGCGGCAGCCAGGAGTGGAAGCTCCCGCCCATCGAGATCCTCAGCGAGAGCGCCGATCTGGAGCTGAGCCAGGCCGAGATCCGGAACCGGGTGCGGGTCATCGAGGAGACCCTGGAAAGCTTTGGCGTACACGGACGGGTGGTAGAAGTGAGTCAAGGCCCCACCGTGACCCAGTTCGGGCTGCGGCCGGACGTGGGTGTCAAGGTGAGCCGGGTCACGGCGCTGGAGAAGGACCTGTCGCTGGCCCTGGCCGCCTCGCCCATCCGCATCGAGGCGCCCGTGCCCGGCAAATCCATCATCGGCATCGAGGTCCCCAATTCCGACATCGGGTTGGTCAGCCTGCGCAGCGTGATGGATACGGCCGCCTTTCGCAAGGTCAAGTCCAAGCTGCGCATCGCCCTGGGACAGGACGTGGCCGGTCAGCCCGTCGTGGCCGACCTGACGGGTATGCCCCACCTGCTCATCGCCGGCGCCACGGGCAGCGGCAAGAGCGTCTGTATCAATTCGATCATCTGCGGGTTTCTGATGCAGTGCACGCCGGATGAGCTCCAGTTCCTCATGGTGGACCCCAAGATGGTGGAGCTGACCAATTACAACGGGATCCCGCACCTCATCGGCCCGGTCATCACCGATGTCGAGAAGGTCATTGGCGCGCTCAAGTGGACCACCCGGGAGATGGAACGGCGTTACAAGCTGTTCAGCGAGACTGGAACGCGCAATATCGAGGCGTATAACAAGAAGCTGGGGCGCCGCAAGGGCGAGGGGCCGCTGCCCTACATCGTCTTTATCATTGACGAGCTGGCGGATTTGATGATGGCCTCGCCGGACGAGGTGGAGCGGCGCATCTGTCGCCTGGCGCAGATGGCCCGGGCCACCGGCATCCACCTGGTCATCGCCACCCAACGCCCGTCGGTGGACGTGGTGACCGGGCTGATCAAGGCCAATTTCCCGGCCCGCATCTCGTTCGCGGTGGTCTCTGGGGTGGACTCGCGCGTGATCCTGGACATGGTGGGGGCGGAAAAGCTGCTGGGCCGGGGCGATATGCTCTACATGGCCTCGGATTCCAGCGCCGTGGTACGGCTCCAGGGCACGTTCGTTTCCGACAAAGAGATTGATGACCTGGTGCGCTGGTGGACCGGCAAGAATCAGACCGAGACGGTGGCGACCCAGCCGCCATTGTGGACCGATCTGGCCAAGGAGCAGGCAGCCGCCCCGGATGAAGACCCGCTGTATGAGGAGGCCGTGCGCATGGTCAAGGAGCATCAGCGGGCCTCCACCTCCCTGTTGCAGCGACGGCTCCGCATCGGCTATTCGCGTGCGGCCCGGCTCATGGACCTGATGGAGGAACGCGGGGTTATCGGTCCCGCGTCTACGGGAGGTGGTCGTTCCCGGCAGGTGCTGGACGAAGATGGCTTTGAGGCCGGGGATGATGAGAGGCGTGAAAAGTGAAGCGTGCGACCTGTGACCTGCGACCCGGAGGAGGCCAATGCCCAGCCCGTTCCCCGGCATGGACCCGTACCTGGAGGAACCGGTCCGCTGGCCGGACGTGCACCAAAGTCTGATCACGTATATCCGCGATGCGCTTCAGCCGCAGGTCCGGCCGCGTTACTATGCCCGCATGGGCGAGCGCGTATACATCGTATATCCACCCCAGACATTGTACCCGGATGTCATGGTGATCGAGCGACCATTCCGGGAGCCGTCGCCAGCGTATGGCCGCGCCGCAATGGCCCCGGTGATCGGGGCGGAAACGGCCATGGACACCCCGATCATCCTGGCGCTCCCGCCGGTCGAGCGGCGCGAGCCGTTCGTGGAGATCGTGCACGCGGCTGGCGACGAGGTGGTGACCGTCATCGAGGTGCTCAGCCCGGCCAACAAGACCCCCGGCGAGGGCCATGACCTGTACCGCCGCAAGCAACGACAGGTTCTGAATAGCCCGGCGCACCTGGTCGAGATTGACCTGTTGGCGATGGGATGGCCCACGGTCGCCATCCCCGTAGAATGCCTGGCCGAATTGCCGCCCCATCGCTACCGGGTCTGCGTGCGGCGAGCCTCGGACCGCTATCGCGCGGAGGTGTATCCTATCCCCCTGTCCTGTCGCCTGCCTCGTCTGCGCGTGCCTCTACGGGAGCCGGACCCGGACGTGGGGCTGGATTTGCAGGCGGTTTTCGCGCAGTGCTACGACAATGGCGGCTACGCGGACCTGGTGGACTATTGTCAGCCGCCGCCGGGCCAGCTCTCGGCAGAGGAGGCCGCCTGGCTGGACGGTTGGCTCAAGGGCAAAGGGCTGCGGCCTGCGTAAACCCTACGATTGCCCCACGGATGGTGATCTCTGCTGGCTGGCAGAGGTCTTTTTGTCGGTTTCGTCCTTGCCAGGCGGCGCGCTTTGAGGTATACTTGGCGCACGGCCGAAGCGTCGGCAGACGCGCCGCGTATCAGGACTGTACGAGGATCGGAGGAGACCCGCACGCGCCCTGGCGCACCCCGTGGCACGAAAATCGGCCGGGCGCGGCAGGCCCCCTCTCCCTCGTAGGGAGACACCCTGACGGGTGCAGGTGGCCGGG
>FWPV01009221.1_pt1 | contig 15549 bp, 9 predicted proteins | sample 2228371 | NCBI WGS metagenome assembly FWPV01 (sample SAMEA103939776, study PRJEB20133) | metagenome | reverse complement strand
GCGATCACCAGGATCGCCCCTACGGTTGGCTTCTATCCCGGATTCCCGGGAAGTGGATAAAATGGTAGGGGCGAATCTTGTATTCGCCCAGGGCGGATCTTGTATTCGCCCACGCTGGGGCGATCACCAGGATCGCCCCTACGGTTGGCATCCTTTACCGGCTCATGGCCAGGGGCCGCACAAAAGTGACTATAAGCAGGTAGGCATTACTCATGGCCACAGTGATAAGCATGGGGATGAAACAGGCCTTGATGTAGCCCAGAAAGCTGATGTGGTAGCCGGCCTTTTCCGCCAGTCCCACCGTGACCACGTTGGCGGAGGCGCCGATCATGGTGCCGTTGCCGCCTAAGCACGCCCCCAGGGCCAGGGACCACCACAGGATGCCGTTTTCCGCCCCCGGGATGGTGGTATTCAGAAAGGCGATGATGGGCAGCATGGTGGCGGTAAAGGGGATGTTGTCAATGAAGGCGCTGGCAATGGCGCTCACCCAGAGGACCATGATGACCGCCACGGTCAGGTTACCCCGGGACACATCCCGGACCCATTCGGCGATGATCTGGATGAGCCCCGTCTCCTCGGCCCCGGCGATGACCATGAACAGGGCGATGAAGAAGATCAGGGTCGGCCACTCCACCTCATGCTCCAGCATCTCCACGATGTCCACCCGGGAGATGACCAACAGGAACATGGCCCCGGTGAGGGCGGCGATGGAGGGCTCCATGTGCAGCACCCCATGGATGATGAACAGGAAGATGGTGAAGGCCAGCAGGGCCAGTCCCATGACGGTCAGTTTGACGTTGGTGATGCGATATTCTTCTTTCAGATAGGCGATGGTCCGGTCCACATCCTTGACGTCGGCCTTGAGGTAAGCCTTTTTGTACCAATAGACGTAATAGACTCCCGTAAAGACCATGATGACCACGATGACCGGCGTCAGATTGATGACGAAGTCAGCAAAGGTCAGGTTGGCGTAGGAGCCGATAAGGATGTTGGGCGGGTCGCCGATGAGGGTGGCGGTACCGCCGACGTTGGAGGCGAAGACCTCGGGGATGAGGAAACTCATGGGGTTGACCTTGAGGGTGACGGCGATCTCAATGGTCACCGGGATCATCAACAGCATGGTGGTGACATTATCCAGGAAGGCGGAACAGACTGCAGTTACCCACATGAGGATGATGGACAGGATGTAAATATTACCCCGGGCCAGGGCGTAGGACTTATAGGCCAGCCACTGGAACATGCCGGTCTTCTTCAGGACACCCACGATGATCATCATGCCCATGAGGAGGAAGATGACGTTCATGTCAATGGCGGCGATGGCATCCTCAAAGGAGAGGATGAAGTACTCCTTGTTGAAAGTTCCGGCGGTGTAAGAGATAAAGAGCACCAGTGCCGCGCCCAATAAGGCCGCCAGGGTGCGGTGCATCCACTCCGCGGCAATAATTACATAGACCAGGAGCAGGATGATAGCGGCGATCCAGAAGGCCGGGGTGATGGCCCGATTGAGGGTGAATTGCCCTTGGGCCTGAAAGATCTTGTTGCCGTCTGGATCCACCCCGGTTTCATACACCTGAACGGCCGTGGGCGCCAAGGGCCGCCAGGACGGTTTGCTGGCCACTACCTCAATTTTGCCCGCGGGCAAGGTCCCGGCTGGCAGGATGAATTCAGCCAGGAAGCTGCCGGATTTACCGGTGACGATCTCCTCGCCCTTGACGGTCTTGACATGGTGGCCGTTGACCAGCACCTCCACTTCCACTTCCTTGACGCCCTTCCCCTGGGGGTTGTTGATCACCCCGGCGACGCTCAACCGGTCGCCGGCCGGCGGAGCCGGGGCGGCCGCGAGACTTAACGTTCCCGGCAGGACCATTAGGAAGGCAATAACCATAACAAGGTATATCTTGGCTCGCATGGATGTGATTCCCTCGTCATCGTGTCAGACCCGAGGGCGGACTGACCCCGCCCCCGAACGCAGGTAGGTTATTTTATCAACACCGGCATGCCCTGGAGGGGCCAAATAAGATACACGAACACCGCTAAAGCCGCCATTAAGACCACATTGCCGATCCAGCCGTAAGCGAAGAATTCGCCCGTAGTGAACTGCTTGGACTCATAGGCAATGGCGTTGGGCGCGGCGCCGATGAGCAGGATGAATGGCATGCCCGCAACCACCAATGACGAAAAAAGGATGACGTGGGGCGCCACCCCCAGATACGGCGCAATGACCAGCGACACCGGCAAGGAAATGGCGATGGCCGCCACATTCATGATGAAGTTGGTCATGAGGAGGACGAAGAAGGCGATGCCCAGGACAAAGACCAGCCAATGGGCGTTGACAAACATGGAGAGCCAATGGATGGCGATCCACTCCGCCGCCTTGGTCTGCCACAGGCAGAAGCCGATGGACATGGCCCCGCCGAAGAGCAGGATGATGTTCCAGGGGATGGTCTCCAGGTCTTCCACCGTCAGGGTCTTGGAAAGGAAGAAGAGCAGGGTGCCCACCAGCATGATGCCGGCCCGGTCCAGGTCCCGGAAGGCCGGTGAAGGCGGGAAGGCCTTCAACACAAAGAGCAGGACGATGGCCACCACGGTGGCGATGACGAATTTTTCTTTGTTGGTCATGGGCCCCAGCTCTTTGGTCAGCTCCGCCGCCTTCTGGCGCAGGCCGGGGATGGTATCCCGCTCCGGTTTGAAGCAGATAATGATGATCAGCCAGATCAGGAAGATCATCAGGAGACCGATGGGGGCCATATACCAAATCAGTTCAAAGAAACCCACGTCCTGGCCGGTGAACTTTTTGAACATGCCGACCGCGGCCACGCCCCGGGCCGCGCCCAGGTAGGTGATAATGGAGCCGGCGCCGGCAGCCCAGGCCATGCCGATGAAGAGGCCCTTGCCGAAGCGGGTGGGTTTGCCGGAATCGTCATACAGAGCGTTGATGGCCATGAGCAGGGGGAAGGTGGCCGCGGCCACCGCCGTATGGGCCATAATTAAGGTCATGAAGCCGATGACGATAAAGCTGCCCAACAGGATGAACTTGGTCTGTTCCCCCACGATCCCCAGCATCTTATAGGCCATGCGCTTGGTGAGGCCGGTGGCGGTGAAGGACAGGCCGATGACCACCGAACCGAAGATGAACCAGACCGAGGGGTCAAAAAAGTCCCGCAGGGCCTCGTTGGCGGAACGGATCTGGAACAAGACCTGGAAGAGCCCGATGGCAATGGAGGTGGCGCCGATGGGCATGACTTCAAAAACCCACCAGATACCGGCCATGAGGAAGAGGCCGATGGACATCTTCCCTTCCCAGGTGAGATGAAAGACCTTGCCGGCCGGGTCCTTGGCATCCGGCAGGCCGGGGATAAAATAAAAAAGGGTAAAGATTGCTAGTCCCAGGACGATAAAAAAGATGCGGCGCCAATCAATTACTTTTTTCGGGGGCGCCAGTTTAATCTCTTCGGGCATCTCCGGCAGCCCGACGCTCAATGGTGCCTTTTTGGTTTCCTCAGCCATCTTGTCAACTCCTCAGGATCACAGAATCAGCCGCCGCGTGGCTTACTCACCCAGAACAACGTCGGAAATTTCTTTAAAGAGTTCGTTCATGCGCACCATGCCCACCACCTTGTTGTCTTGGAGCACCGGCATCATGCCGACATTCTCCTTGATCATCAGGAAGAGGGCCTTGGTGATGGGGTCATCGCCGTTCACCGTGACTTTAATGGGGCTCATGACGTCGCTCACCGGCCGCTGGGAGGCCTCCCTCATGCCGGGGCCGAACATGTCCCCCATGAGGACGGCCAGGGAGGGGTCCGATTTGATGAGGCCGCTGTCCTGGGCGAACTTGGGCTCCAACCCCCGCACCACATCCCGCAGGGTCAACATCCCCATGAGTTGGTACTTTTCATCGAACACCAACACCGCCCGGGGTTCGAAGGTGCCTTCGTACTTGATGGCGGCTTCCCGCACGATGGCCATGGCCTGGCGCAGGGTGAACCAGTAAGGAATGTGAGGGTAGTCCTCCAAGGGGATCATGAGATCCTTGACCTTTTTCTTGTAAGCCATAACGACCTCCTTTGGTAGAGTACGGGTTTTTCTCTGATCAGCAGTCGGCCGCCGGTCCGCCTCCTGGTGGACAGTTGCCAATACCGGACTGAGATAGCGGCCGTGGGATACCATGGCGTGGAGGGCGGGGAGGAGCTCCTCATGGGCCAGATACTTCAGGAGATAACCATTGGCGCCGGCTTTGAGGGTCTCCCGGACGAAGCGCTTGTCGGAATGGATGGCCAGGGCAACGATCCTGATCTCTGGCAGGGCGCTGCGCACCTGACGCAGCACCTCCAGTCCGGAGCCGCCGGGCATCTCCATATCCAAGAGGAGGAGATCAGGCTGCGCCAGACCCGCCGCGGTGATGATCTCCGCCACCTCAACGGCTTCCGCCACGATCTTGATGTCTGGACAATGGGCCACCAGAGAGCGCAGACTCTGGCGGAGGGGCTCGTGGGGTCCGGCCAGCAGAATGGCAATCGTTCTATCGGCAGCATCAGGGGGCATGGGCGGATCCTAACGAGCTGTTGCAAAACTCCTTGCCATCATCGCTGGAGAGAGGATATCCCTCATGTTCAGCTTTTGGCGTGGCCACAAGCGGCCGTCGGGGTTGGGGAAGAGGTTGTCGGGAAGGGGCAGGGGGCTGTGCCCCCTGGCCCCCATTCCGACGAACACTGTTTCAACATTCTGCTCAGCCGGGGCCTGGAAAAACCCCTCCGCGTCGTTTGCCGATCATCCTAACGCAGCGCCAGACTCCTGTCTATTCACCAATCCCTAATATCCGGCTGCGGAAATCCTAGTTTTTCACTTCGCATCTGGAAGGGGTCAAAATTGAGGGAACTTGCCTTTACAGGGAGGCTAAGGGTGGATGAGGAATCATAAGGGAGGGGGCTCTGGCTCCGGCCCCCTCCCAGAAGGAGGGTGCGGTCCCGATCCAGTGAGAGGGCTGCGGTTACTCCAGGTCCAGGGCGTGCTGTTGCAGTTCCGCCAAGCTGACGTAACGCAAGGCGGCTTCATGGGTGGCCGCCAGGATGACCGGCGGGGCCACGCCGGCGGCCAATGCTTCCCGCCAGCGGGTGGCACAGAGGCACCAACGGTCGCCGGGTTGCAAACCGGGAAAACCGTATTCAGGCACCGGCGTAATGAGGTCATTGCCCCGGGACCGGGTGAACAGCAGAAACTCTTCGGTCACCTGGGCGCAGATGACGTGGGTGCCCACATCCGCCGGACCGGTTTCACAGGTGCCGGTGCGGTAAAAGCCGGTCAGCGGAGCGGAGCAACAGATTTCCAAGGGCTTCCCCAACACATTGCGTGCTGTACTCATGAGTGTATCACCTCTGTTTAGTGCGTTAACCCGTAAAGGCTTGGGCCTTTGACAGTGGTTAAATCCCGGTGGTTCAGGCAGGGCCGTCGGTGAAGGAATGCAGGGCTGCAAAGGGTTCCCGGGGGTCCAGCAGCAGGCTGCGCAGGGGGTCCGCGGCCGCCTGGTGCAGGAACGCCCGGGTCCGGGCCTCCCGGGAGGCGCTGGCGATGTTCTTGAAAATGGCATACTTGATCACCGGTCGGGTCAGGTCCAGGACCAACGTGGAGCCGCCCCGGAAGAGCCGGCCGCCTGTGAGGGGCGGGTCTGCCAGCGGGCGGGTCTGGGTCAGGGCCACCATCACCTGGGGGAGATAGCTGCCCGAGGGACCGATGCGGATGGCCCGGCGCAGTTCGTGGACCTCCACCGGCAGGGTGGCATCCAGGCCGAACAGTTGGGCCAAGCCCTGGCTGTGGGTCTCATCCAGCCCGGCGAGCAGGGTCTGGAGGGTCTGCTGCAGTTTCTGGCGATAGCGGCGGGTGGCCTGAAAGAGTTTCCGGCGGTCTTTCAGGTAAAAACAGTCGTCGGCAAAGCGCTGCAGCAGAGCCACCAGGCGCCGGAAATGTCCGGCCACCGGGCGGGGCAGCGCACTCAGATCAATCCCGCGCCAGCACAGGGTTTCCACGGACAGGGGCGCCACGGTCTGGGGGTCATGCTGGAACGGCAGGATCCCCCGTTGTCGGAAGGCCTCGATGAAGGCCAGACGGTAGTTGTGGGGGTCATCGGCCACCAGATCCAGGTCCGCGGTGATAATGCCCCGCAGGTATTCATAAAAGGTGATATCCACCGGAGGCAGATAATCCAGGGCGCGGATGCACATGGTGAGGGTGTGCCCGGCAGCCTTGGCGGCTTCCTCGGCCAGACGGGTGACCAAGTCGGGGTGGATGGCGCCGCTGGGCAGGACGCCCCGACCACCGGTGCTCAGCCGCAGCAGGTCGGCGACCCGGTTGGTATAGATGGTCAGGAAGGCGTCGAAGACCGCGGCCACCAGCAGAGCGCCGCGGCTATGGGGAGCCACGGTGGTGCGGTAAGCCAGGGGGTCCGGTTGCAGACGCTGCCACTGCCCCTGGGCGTCATAGCTGCCGATGGCCTCCCGCAGGGCGCCTCGGCGTCCCAAGGCCCGGCCGAATTGCAGGGCCAGGCTGCCCAGGAGGGAGGGGGCCTCCAGGTCTCCCCGAGTACGCCTGATCTCATGGGCCAGGATCTCCGGGATGGTAAACCGCTGCAGCAAGGCCACGATATCGGCAAAGGCCTCATGGAAGGCCAGGACATCGGGGTTGGTGGCTTCCCGGAAGTGCCGCTGCATACCGTCCAGGATGGCGTGGGTGGTCTCGTGCACAATAATGTCATGGGACAGGCAGGTGAAGACCTTCTGCCCGGGCACCAGATACTCCAAGTCGCCGGGGGCGGCGTGGAAATAGCCGAACTTCAGGGCCACTTCCCGGGGGCTATAGTAAGCGTTGGCCTGGCGGAAGGCGTGGGGGAAGAGGCGCAGTCGGGGGACGTAGAGACCGTCGTCCTCCTCGCCCTGAGGGGTGAAGCCGTGCCGCCAGAGCACCGGCCGCCCCAAGGCCCGCTCAAACAGTTCGATGGTCCGCTGGGCCACCGCATAGACCATCTGTTGGTGAAAGGCCGGATTGCCCTCAGAGGGCGGGCAGCCGTCCTGGGCCAGGAGGTGGGGTTCATTTAGATCCACGGGCGGATAGGTAACCGTGGTGTCGGCATCCACTTCCTCCTGGTCCACAACTTCCAGATACTCCCCCCGGGGTCCTGGGGCCAGCTCTTCCCAGCGGACTTTCAGGACTGCCTCGCTGATGGCGGCGGTGGCGTAACGGCCGGCGAGACCCGGATCCAGGGCATAGATGCGCAGACGCCGGTACGCCGGCGGGGTGACCGCCGTGGTGTGGGGAAAGGCAGGCTCTGGTGCCGCCGCCGGGCCGAGAACACTGCTGGGTGACGGCACCTTGAAGATGACGGGGTAACGCTCCAGCAGATGCCGTCGCAAGGTCTGGGAGGTTTCCGGGTCGGCCAGGAGGGTTTCCATGACCTGCCGGATGACCTCCCGGGGGAATTCCGCGGCCGGTTTTTCCAGAAGATCGTCGGTCAGGACCGCTTGCAGATCCGGGTTCACCAGCCAGCGTTGCCTGGCCTCCAGTTCGAACAGCCGTTCCTGGAGGGTGGGTTCGGTGACCCCCAGGCCGGTGAGGACCCGCCAGAAGGCAAAGGAGTCCTCATCCGCGGGGGTCATGGGCAGGTTGAGGACCGGTCCTATGGCCAGGGCCTCTTTGGCCTGCAGGATGCCCCGGCCGAAATAGTTGGCCGGACCGGCCTTGGCGGAAGTGAAGAGGGCATGGCGGACGGCCTCCACCCGGCGCCAATCCCGGGGGAGGACGGTCTTGTATTTCTCCAACCACAGGGCGGCGGCGGCGGCGATCTGGGGGGTGGCCGCTGAGGTGCCCTGGCCGTCCAGGTCCACGATATGGGGGCAGCCGAATTTGGGCCAGGGGATGTTGGGGGTATAGGCGGCCAGGGCAGCGGTCATAATGTGCTGGGGGCCGAAATTGCCGGACATCGTCCCCAGGGCCAGGTTGTCATACGGCCGGCCGTCGGCCATGACCCCGCAGGCGGCGATCACCCGGCGGTAGCGGGCCGGGTAGACCACATGGCGGGTGGGCAGGCCGTTGAAATTGTTGCCCGCAGCCGCGACGATGCAGATGCCGGCCTGGTAAGCGGCATTGACCACATCGTTCCAGGCTCCGGAGGGCAGACCGCCCATGCTCAGGGTTACCACATCGCACCTGATCTCCAGGGCATAACGCAGCGCCTGGGCCAGAACGCTGGTGTAAAACAGGACCACCCGGTTGGCGATCCGCAGGGGCACCACTTCGGCTTTGGGGGCGCCCCCCAGAACCAGGTTGTTCAGATGGGAGACCGCGCTGCCGGCCAGGATGCCCAAGGTGCCGGTGCCGTGGCCGGAGTTGTCAAAAATGCCGCCATAGTCCCGGTCCTGGGCGCTCTTGGGGTTGTCGTCGCCGTCCACGAAGTTGCGCTCCAGATCGTGGCGGATGTACACCGGACAGGTATCATGATAGCGGTCATAACCGGTGTCGATGTGGGCGATCAGGGTACGGGGGGCCTGAAAAGGGCCGACTTCCTCCCGGGCAGACCGGAGCTGGGAAAAGGCATCCCCCAAGTGCCAGGCCGGTTCCGGACCCACAGCCCGCCGGCCCTGGCCGTTCTGGCCCGCCGGTTGAGAGCAATCCAGATCCAAAGGGGTGGGCTGGCGGTCGGCGCCAGGCAGGAGGTCTGGATACCAGGTCTGGGGGAGGTCGGGTTCCACCCAGAGGAGGTCACCGGGGGCCAAGCCCAGCCGCGCGGCCACCTGATTGTGGGCCAGATCCCAGGGGTTGTCCTCGCCGTCAGGCAGGTCGGCCAAATACCAGACCGGCCCCGCACTCAGGCTGAGCGCCTCCTGAGGGACGATACCGCTGAAGAGAGGTCGGAGATGGACACGGCCGGGGACCGCCATCAGCGAAGCGGTGGGCCGCAACTTCAGGAGGAGGCGCGCCGGAGTTGGCATAGCTTGCTCCTTGACCAGGATAGGGTCCGGGGTATATGCTAATCGTTAGGTTGGGAAGTAAGGCGTTTCTTGATCGGTGCGCCACGGCCCCACTGACCGGGGAACCCTCCCACCGCACTGCGGAGGAGGGGCGCCCCGGTCCGGTGCGGCTGGCAGAGAGGGATATCCTCCCGCCTTTGACTGCGGCGGGGAGTTGTTCCACAGCCTGCCAATTGGGAGTAACGTACTGGTATCATACCATAGAATAATCAAGTTGTAGCGCTTATTCCTCCAACAGGGGGTTGAAAAAGTGTCCGTAGGGGGGGCCAGGGAACACAGCCCCCTGGCCCCTCCCTTACAGCCCCTCCCCCAACCCCATCGGCAGCGTTTGGCTACGCCAAACGCTGAAACATTGGGAAATCCTCCCACCAGCAGCTGTGGCTGGGAGATGTTCCACAGCCTGCTGATGCAAAGAGAAGGAGGGGTCAACAGCCTGCCAGGGCTCTTGCGAAAACGCTTGGTCAACCATCTGCCGGCTGAGGGAGTGCGGCGCCGGCGCCCCGGCTTCGATCTTGCGGCCAGCTGTAAGGATACCTCTGTGAGTAAAGTGAATTATCTGCCGGATCATATCCGGTTTGATCTTGAGCCCGGGGAGACCTTGTTACAGGGTGCCCTGCGGGCCGGCATTCCCCACATCAATGTCTGCGGCGGTATCGGCCGCTGTTCCACCTGCCGGGTCATCGTGCTGGAGGGCTTGGAGCATTGTTCGCCGCCCAGCAAAGACGAGCAGATTATCCAGGAGATGTTGAAACTGCCTCCCCATGTCCGCCTGGCCTGTCAAACGAGCGCCAACGGCCCGATAAAGGTCCGCCGCCTGGTGGAGGATGTTGAGGATGTGGACTTTTTCTCCATTTTCATTGAGGGTGTGGAGGTCCTCACCGCTCTGGGCGAGGAAAAAGACATCTTCATCCTCTTCGCCGACATCCAGGGCTTCACTGCCTTTGCGGAAAACCTGCTCCCCTATGACGTGCTCTACTCCATCAACCTGTTCTTGGGCCAGATGGGGGAGATCGTCAAACGGTTCGGCGGGCGCATCGACAATTATATGGGCGACGGCTTCATGGCCTTGTTTGAGGCCACCGATGCCCGGGAGGGGGCCCGCCGGGCCGTGCGGGCGGCTCTGGAGATGCATGCAGCGGTGGCCCGACTGGCGCCCTATCTGGAGGAACTGTATGGCCGCAGTTTTGAAATCCGCATCGGCCTGCATTTCGGCCGCGTGGTGGCCGGCAAGCTGGGCCATCCGGGTAACAAGCGGGGCACGGTGATCGGCGATGCGGTGAACCTGGCCAGCCGCATTGAAAACGCCAACAAGGCGGCGGGCACCCGCTTTCTCATCTCCCGGGAGCTGTACGAACTCCTGGAAGACGAACTGCTGGTGGGCAAACAGATCGTCGGCCAGATCCCGGGCAAGAGCGGCGAATACACGCTCTATGAGGTCCTCGGCCTACAGGAAGGGGAATAACCGGAGGTCCAGAGTAATGATTGTCGGGGAAGGGATGCAGGGCCTTGCCCTTCTCCCCCTTTCCCGGTTAGACCGGATGTAATCCAGGAGAAAAGGAATGCCTACATGAGGGAAGAGAGCACGCAAGCATCTCCGGCGGTCCTGGTGGTGGGCGGCGGTGTGGCGGGTCTGCAAGCTGCGGTGGACCTGGCCGGCGCCGGGCTGTCGGTTTATCTGATAGATCATAAAGAAAGTATCGGCGGACTCATGCCCCACTTGGACAAGACGTTTCCCACCAACGACTGCGGCATGTGTTTCATCGCCCCCAAGGAAGAGGATCGCAGCGGCTGTCTGCGCAGCGGCGTCGGGGTCTGGCGCCACCCCCGGGTCACGGTCTGGCCCCAAGCCGAAGTGCAGTCCGTGACAGGGACACCGGGCCGTTTCCAGGCCACGGTGGCCATCCACCTCCGCTCTATCGATCCGGCCGCCTGCACGGCCTGCGGCCTCTGTGCCCAGGTCTGTCCGGAGCGGGCCGTTTCTGCCTACAATGCCGGTCTGGAGCAGCGTCCGGCCGCCTACCTGCCGTTCCCCCAGGCCCTGCCCCGGGTGTATGCCATTGACAGGGCTGCTTGCACGGACTGCGGTCTGTGTGTGACCGCCTGTCCGGTGGATGCGGTACGATTGGCGGACCAGACGGAAATCCGGGAGGTGACGGTGGCGGCCGTGGTCCTGGCGCCGGGCAACGAGGTCTATGACCCCACGCCGTTGCAACAATTCCTCTATGGCCAGCACCCCAACGTCATCACCAGCTTGGAGTACGAACGCCTGTACAGCGGCACCGGCCCCACCGGGGGGCGTCTGCTGCGGCCCTCGGACGGCCGGCCGCCCCAGAAGATCGCCTGGCTGCAGTGCATCGGTTCCCGGGATATCCACAGCCACACCTACTGTTCCCACGTCTGCTGCATGTATGCCATGAAGGAGGCCATGATCGCCAAGGAAAAGGAGTGGCTGGGGCCGGAAGTTGATGCCGCCATTTTTTATATGGATATGCGGGTGGTGGGAAAGGATTACGAACAGTATTACACCCGGGCCCGGGAGCAGTACGGCATCCGCTTCATCTGCTATCGGGTGCCGGCCCTGGCACCGGCTGCGGACGGTGATATCCGCCTGGAATACTACGATGCCGAGGGCCGGAAGCAAGCCGAAGATTTTAACCTGGTGGTCCTGGCCTGCGGTTTTGAGGTGGGCCCGGCGGCCCGGGAACTGGCGGCACGCTTGGGCATCCAGGTGACCCGACATGCTTACCCGGTCACCGACCCGGCCCTGCCGGTGGCCACCAGCCGGCCGGGGATCTACGCCTGCGGCACCTTCCAGGCTCCCAAGGACATCCCCGAGGCCCTCATGGAGGCCTCAGCTGCGGCGGCGTGTTCCCTGCTGGACGCCGGCGGCCCTCGGCCGGAGAGGCTGGCGTCGGCGGCGCCGGTCCCGGAGGTCCCGGCCAGCCCGCCACGGTTGGGCATCTTCTTCTGCGGCTGGGGCCCGGAAGTGGACGATCATCTTGACGCCGCGGCAGTGCAACACTATGCCGGCTCCCTGTCCGAGGTGGTGGTCAGCGCCGGCCATCCCCGGGATTGCGGGCCCGAAGGCCTGGCCATGCTGGCTCAACAAGCGGCTGCCGCCCAGGTCAACCGGGTGGTGGTGGCAGCCTGCACCCCCATGATCCAGGAGCCCATGATCCGGGAAGCCTTTCAACGGGTGGGGATCAACCAGTACCTGATCGAAGTGGTGCACATCCGGGGGGAAGTCATCGGGGTGCATGCCGGCGACCGCCACGGTGCCACCGCCAAGGCCAAGACCCTGCTGCGCCGCGCCGCCGCCCGGGTCCGGAGTCTGGAGCCACTGGCGGTGAAGCGCTTCCAGGTCACCCCCCAGGCCCTGGTGGTGGGCGGCGGCGTGGCGGGGATGACGGCCGCCCGCAATCTGGCCGACCAGGGTTTTCAGGTCCATCTGGTGGAAAAGGGCGCCGTCCTGGGAGGCTTGGCCCGCAACCTGGGCCGCACCATCGAGGGCTGGGACGTGCAGCCCTATCTCCAGACCCTGAGCCAGCAGGTGCAGGGCCATCCCAAAATCACCGCGTACCTGGAGAGCGAGGTGGTGCAGCACCAGGGGCGCAAAGGGGCCTTTCTGACCACCATCCACAGCAGCCCGGAGCGCCGGCCCACCCTTATCCGCCACGGCGTCACCATCCTGGCCACCGGCGCCCAGGAGTACCGGCCCCGGGAGTACCTCTACGGCACAGACCCCCGCATCCTGACCCAGTTGGAGCTGGCCGGCCGTCTGCGGCAGGAGCCGACTCTGGCCGACTCCTGGCAACGGGTGATCATGATCCAGTGCGTGGGCTCCCGGAATGCCGACAATCCCACCTGCAGCCGTATCTGCTGCCAGACCGCGGTGAAACATGCCCTGGCCCTGAAAGAACGCCACCCCGCCCTGGAGGTGATCATTTTTCACCGGGATATGCGGATGTATGGGCTCTTGGAGGATTACTACACTGCAGCCCGGGATCAGAGGGTCCTCTTCGAGCGCTTCGATCCGGCTCGGCCGCCCCAGGTGACGAAAGGCGACGGCCGGCTCCAGGTCCTGTTCTATGACGCCATCCTGCAGCGTTGGATCACCTGGCCGGTGGATGCGGTAATCCTGAGCGCCGCCATGGTGCCCACCGACGCTCGGGATCTGGCCAGGCTCCTACGCCTGCCCCAGAACCCCCAGGGCTTCTGGCTGGAGGCTCATGCCAAGATGCGGCCCCTGGATTTGGCCACAGAAGGGTACTATGTTTGCGGTACGGCCCACAGCCCGCGGTTGGTAAAGGAGGCCATCACCCAAGGGCTGGCCGTGGCGGCCCGGGCCGGGGCCTTCCTGGCTGCAGCCAGTCAAGCCATCAACCCGTTGGTGGCGGTGGTCAATCAGGGCCTCTGTGTGGGCTGCCTGGCCTGCGTGCGCAGCTGTCCGTATGCCATCCCGGCGATGGACGATAGGCACCGGTCCCAGATCGACCCGGCCCTGTGCCTGGGCTGCGGCATCTGTGCCACCGTCTGTCCGGCCGGGGCCATCTCCTTCAACCACTACACTGATGCCCAGATCAATGCTGAACTGGAGGCCTGGGGGGCGGCGGCGGACTGAGGGAAGCAGCGCCGGCAGGATAACCCGCCCACACCCCGGAGAAATTGACCCATATCCTTGATCCTGAAGCGGAGGAACTTCGATGTCGGAAGCTGTCTCCCCTGACCGCAGCCAACCCAAGATAGCCGTCACGCCGGAGCAGGCGGATCGGTGTCTGGCTTGCGGTACCTGTACCGGCGTCTGCCCGGCCAGTGAATCGGTGCCGGGCTGGGATGCCCGCAAGGCCATCCGGGCCCTGGCCCTGGGACTGGAACAGGAAGTCGTCGATTCGGCCTGGCCCTGGGTCTGCACCCTGTGCGGCCGCTGTGAATATAACTGCCCCATGGGCGTGGAACTGGTGAAGACCTTCCGGGCTTGCCGCGGCGCCCGGGAACGGGACAAAGTGCCGGGTACCCTGCACCAGGGGATCCTCATGAATCTGGAGCGGGGCAACAACTTCGGCATCCCCCAGGATGATTATCTCATGCTCCTGGCCGATCTGGGGGTGGAGATGGAGAACGACCCGGACCAGCCCTGTCCAGGCTTCTATGTGCCGGTGGACAAGGAGGGGGCCAACCTGCTGGTCACCATCAACGCCCGGGTGCCCTATGCCGAACCGGACAACCTGAAGTTCTGGTGGCGCATTTTTTACGCCGCCAAAGAGGACTGGACCCTGCCTGCGGTGAACTGGGACGGCGTCAACTGGGCCCTCTACACCGGCGATGATGCCAGCATGAGGATCGGTGTCGAGCGGATCATCGCCAACGCCCGGCGTCTCAAAGTGCATACCATCCTCTACCCGGAATGAGGCCACGCCTACTATGCAACCCGGTTCGGGTTCACCAAGTGGTTTCCGGAAGTTTTGGAAGAATTCCGCGTCATCAGCATGTTTGATCTCCTCCAGGAGTACTTTGACCAGGGCCGGATCAAGGTTAACCCCACCTTGCATCCCATGCTGACCACCGTGCACGATCCCTGTAACTATGTGCGCAAATCCCAGCGGGCTTTCGGCGTGTCCTACGGCGGCCTGATCCGGGAGCTGGCGGCCCGCTGCTGCCCCAACCTGGTGGAGATGATCAATGACCCGCTGAACAACTACTGCTGCGGCAACGGCGGCGGCGCCCAAGTGATGCCGTACGAGGCTGAACGCATTAAACATGGGCAATATAAGGCTGACCAGATTAAGGCCTCCGGCGCCGAACTGGTCATCGCCCCCTGCCACAACTGCCGGGAGCAGATCAGGAATTTCTTGCCCAAACACTGTGATCTGGGTGATACTTATAAAGATACCAAGTACCTCTGGGAGGTCATCGCCGACAGCCTGATCTACCAACCCTGGAGCCCGGCGGAGATTGAGGCCGCCCATCGGGCCCGGGATGAACAGTTCGCCCGCTTCGGGGTGGAGCTGGAAGAGATGGAGTAAGCGGTATCGGTCTCACGCCCCTGATAGGCGAGGGGGCGCATATCTGGCAAAGTAGGGTCGAATCTCCCCCCTGCTGGCGGGGTTGGGCGAGGGGTTGTAGGGGAGGGAGCAGGGGGCTGTGCCCCCTGGCCCCCTCCCCTAGGAACACGTTTTCAACACCCTGCCAGGTATCGGAAAAAAAAGCAGGCCGGCACGGAGGACCGGTTATGCGCTTGGCGGCGCCGACTATTGCCAAATACACCTACGGCGACTACCTGACCTGGCCGGAGGAGGAGCGCTGGGAGCTCATCGACGGCATCCCCTGGAACATGACGGCCGCACCCTCCCGGGCACACCAGGAAATCCTCGTAGACCTCCTCCGACAGATAAGCACTTTCCTCCTTCAGGCCGAATGCCGGGTATACATCGCCCCCTTTGACGTCCGCCTGCCGGAGGCCGGCGAGGCGGATGCCGATATTACCACCGTGGTCCAGCCAGACCTAACCGTCATCTGCGATCCGGCCAAGCTG
>FWPV01010139.1_pt1 | contig 15553 bp, 21 predicted proteins | sample 2228371 | NCBI WGS metagenome assembly FWPV01 (sample SAMEA103939776, study PRJEB20133) | metagenome | reverse complement strand
GTGAGAATCGTATCCGTCTCTCCGAGCTTCGTCTTCCGGAGCACGAGGGCTGTCAGTGTGTACGCAGGCATCGGGTTCGCGCCTCCGGGGGTGGCAGCGGAAGGAGTCACATCTCCCGAGAGGCGGCCTGCGAGAGGATCTCAAGCCCGTTGCTCGTCCCGATCCGGTTCGCCCCCGCGTCGAGCATCTCCAAGACCGTGTCGAGGTCACGGATGCCCCCAGCCGCCTTGACGCCGAGCTCAGATCCTACCTCAGCGCGCATGATCTCGACGTCCCGGACGGAAGCTCCGCGCGGCCCGAACCCTGTGGACGTCTTGACGAATGCAGCCCCGGCCGCAGCGGAAAGGGCGCTCGCACGAGCGATGCCTTCGTCATCGAGGTACCCCGTCTCCAAGATGACCTTGACGATGCCGGAGCCTTCGCTCGCCTCATCGACCGCGCGCACCACAGCCTCGATGTCGTCCCGCACGTACTCATGCTCGCCCTCGAGGAACTCGGCGACGTTCATCACCATGTCCACTTCGGCACAGCCGAGCCCGACAAGATGGGCCGCCTCTTCGACCTTCGTCTCCGTCAGCGCGTAGCCGAGCGGGAACCCGACGACCGAACAGACCCCCGTGACGGTACCGGCGACGCGTTGCGAGGCGAGCGGGACGAGGAACGGCGAGACGCACAGCGTCGCGAATCCTCGCTCGCGTGACTCCTCCATCCACGAGGCGGCCTCCCGCAGTCCCGTCGTCGGTCGAAGGAGCGTCTGGTCGATCGTGGCGGCAAGTGTGGCGATATCCACTGGACTCACAGACCCTCCCCGTAGCCGAAACGCCGGATCTGAGCGGCGTCGCGCCTCCAGTCCTTGCGTACTTTGACGGTCAACTCAAGGTATACCCGGGTCCCGAGCAACCGTTCGAGGTCCACGCGTGCCTCGGAGCCGATCCGCTTGATCGAGGCCCCGCCCTTGCCGATGATGATGCCCTTCTGACTGTCGCGCTCCACGTAGATCACCGCCCAGATGCGCGTAAGGCCCTTGCCCGGATCATTCTCGAGCTCCTCGACCTGAACACCCACTGCATGCGGCACCTCGTCGAAGGTCGTGCGCAAGATCTTCTCGCGGACGAACTCGGCGATCATGACCTCGAGCGGTTGGTCCGTCGGCATGTCGCGGGGGAACCACCGAGGACCTTCGGGCAGCAGACGGACGACCGCCTCATAGAACCCGTCGATGTTGAATCCCGTCACAGCCGACACGACCACGACGTCATCGAAGGGAGCCAGCTCGCGCGACGCGGCGATCTGCGCCTCGACCTGGCCAGGCGATGCGAGGTCCGCCTTCGTGATGACGAGCACGCGGTGGCTGACACCGCGTGCTTTGGCCACGTGCTCGGCGACCCAGCGGTCGCCGCCGCCCACGGGTTGGCTCGCGTCTATGAGCATCGCGACGACGTCGACGTCTTCGAGCGCCTTGAGCGCACTTCGATTCAGCTCTTCGCCGAGGGCATCGTGCGGCTTGTGCAAGCCCGGAGTGTCGACGAGCACCACCTGCGCATCGTCGCGATCCACGATCGCCCGGAGTCGATGACGTGTGGTCTGAGGAGTGTCGCTCGTGATGGCCACTTTCCCGCCGACGAGCGCGTTGATGAGAGTCGATTTGCCAGAGTTGGGGCGCCCGACCAGGGCGACGAAGCCGGACCGGACCGGGGAGGAACCCTCGGGCATCGGGTCGTTCATCACACTACTTCGTCTCGTCCTGGTCCAGGTAGCCGCGCGCGAACGCCTCAGGCAGGAGCTCGTCGAGGGTCATGACCATGACGTCGTCTTTGACGCCACCCATGATCACGCGCATCTCCGGATTGAACTCGGCGAGCGCCTGACGGCAGCAACCGCACGGCACGGTGGGAACTTCCGAGTCACCCACCACCGCGACCGCGGCGATGTTCCTGTACCCGGCTGACACAGCGGCTGCGAGCGCGGAGCGCTCAGCGCAGATGGTGGCACCGAACGCCGCGTTCTCGACGTTGACGCCCGTGAACGTCTCTCCCTCCTCGGTGTAGACGGCAGCACCGACGCGGAACATGGAGTACGGCGCGTACGCCCGCTCCTGGGCCTCGCGCGCGAAAGCGAGGAGCACGAGATCGGGTTGGGTCAGGTTACGCATCGTGACCTCCATTTCCGCCAACACCTGCAGACTCGACGCACAGCTGGCGTATGCGCGTCCCTTCGAGTTCGGTCACCGTGAGCCGAAGACCCTCGAACTGGACCGACTCCCCTTCTTCAGGGATCCTGCCAGCGACCTCGGTGAACAGTCCTCCAACCGAGTCGGCGTCCGTCTCGAGGTCGGTCCCGAACAGCTCGTTCAGATCGTCGACCGGAAGACGCGCGTCCACCCGGTAGCGCCCGTCGCCCAGGTCGACCACGAGCGGTTCCTCACGATCGTACTCGTCGGATATCTCGCCGACGATCTCCTCGAGCAGGTCTTCGAGCGTCACGAGACCAGCGGTGCCGCCGTACTCGTCCGCAACGATAGCGATGTGCGTCGTCGCACGCATCTCGCGCAACAGCTCCTCGACAGGCTTGGTCTCGGGCACGAAGTGCGGCTCCCGGGCGAGCGACGCGGGCGTGGCCGAAGAGCCGTTCTGGACCGCTGCGAGCAGGTCTTTCGCGTACAGAACACCACGGATGTCATCGATCGTCTCGTGGAACACCGGCACCCGCGACACCCCGGTCCGTTTGATGAGCTCGACCGCCTCGTCGAGAGTCGCGGTGTCCTCGAGCGCGTGCATGTCGGTCCGTGGGACCATGACCTCCCGGACGATCTTGTCTGTGAACTCCGACACCGCTTCGAACAGAGCCTCTTCAGCCTCGTCTCGTTCGTCTGTCGACTCGGTGTCTCCCGACCCGCGCCACTCGGGCGTCACCGCCCAAGGCGAGAAGGGACGCTCAGCGCCCGTCAGAGACACGAGCCACTTCCACGGCGCGCCGAGGAGCGCAGCGACCGGGTACGTGAAGCGCACCACGCCGAGTGCGAGGCCCGCAGAGTCGAGCGCCACGCGTTCGGGATTCGTCACGGCCATCGTGCGAGGCAGCGCCTGCGAGATCGAGTGGCTGAAAGCCACGGCGGCGAGTCCAGCCCCCACACCCGCAGCCTGACCGGCGCGCTCGCCGAGTAACCACCCTGCACACCACGCAAGGCCGAACGTGAGCGCGGAGACGAGCCCGGACGACGCGCGCAGGCGGTGCCTCCCGTCAGCGAGCTCACTCAAGGCCACCGCACCAGGGCGCTCAGCCTCGACCAGGCGGTGCACGCGCCCGAACGAAAGCAGGAGCACGGCAGTCTCCGCAGCCGCCATGACGGTCGAGACGGCCAGCGACGCCAGCCACGCGCCAACTGCAATCAGTGTCACGTCTGCGTGTGCCTTTCGGACGAGCGCGAACGGCTCATCGCGTCCGCTATCGGAAGAATACCTGAAAGATGCCGGTCGTCAGCACGATACCGATGGCCGCGCCGAGGATACTCTGCGGAATCGAGTGGATCTCCGCCTCGACACGGCTCTGAACGACGAGGAAAGCGATGAAGTAGCACAGCGCCAGCGCACTCGCGTTCCCGGTCACGAAACCGACGATCGTCGCCGCGGCGAAGGCCACGGCGGCGTGTCCGCTGGGCCACCCTCCCTGCATCCATGTGCCCTCGCCGGAGACGGCCTTCATGACGAGCACGACGAGCAACACGACCACGAGGGCGATCAACGTGAGGTCGGTGCTGGCGAAACGGACCCAGTCAAGCCCACGCTGAAGAAGGTCTCGCACCGGATCGAACAGCACGAGGTACGCGATGATGAGAGCGTTGATGGAGGCGACGAGCACCGCCCCTGCCGCGACGTCCTTCGCGACCTTCGCGAGCGGGTCATAGTGGTCGACGGCGACATCCACAGTCGCTTCCACCGCCGTATTGATGAGCTCGGCCACGAACACGAGGCTCACGGCGAACACAACGGAAGCGAGCTCGAGCCGTGACACACCCAGAAGCAGGCTGGCGAGAGCGACGAGCACGGCGACCGCAACATGCACGCGCATGTTGCGCTGAGTGCGCAGCGCGTACACGACGCCCTCGATCGCGTAGTTGAAGCTCCAGATGAGTGTGCGCTTCGAAGGAACGGTCACGGCCCTACGACGCCGCCCGCCATGCCTCTAGGATCATCCGCTCGCGTGACTGCATGACCTCGGCCTCGTCATCGGACTTGTGGTCGTACCCGAGCAGGTGCAAGACCCCATGCACGAGCAACAGGTTGAGCTCCTCCTCGACCGTGTGGCCGTAGGCTGCGGCCTGCCGCTCCGCGATCTCAGGCGCTATCACGACGTCACCGAGCGTCACCGGCTCGTCGGGGCCGACGACGGCGCACGGGTCGTCACACGGGAACGCCAGCACGTCGGTCGGTCCCGCCGCGTCCCGGTACCCGGAGTTGAGCTCCGCCATCTCCTCGACCTCGACGACCGCTATCGAGAGCTCGACGGCCGCTGGAGCCTCCTCGCGCTCTAACACGAATGCTGCGAGCCTCTCGAACGCGACGAGATCGAGGGGCTCAGGTTCGCGATGGCTCACGACACTGATCTGCATGACCCTCCCTCTTGGTGGACAACAGGCGCGGATACTCACACCGCGCATGAAGCATACCCACGAGCATCTTCACGAATATCCCGACGACTGCGTCGATGTCATCAGGCGTGAGGCCTGAAAGCTCGAGCTGGTGGTCTTCGGTCTTGTCGTCGACGACCGCGCGCACCACAAGCGCGACCTCATCCGGCGTAGGGGCCTTGAGCGCACGCACCGCAGCCTCCGCGGCGTCCGCGAGCATCACGAGTGCTGCCTCGCGAGTCGTAGGACGGCCGCCGTGGTACCTGAAATCCGCCTCGTAGACCTGCGGCTCTTCGGCGGTCGCCTTGTGGTAGAAGTACCGGATGAGCGAAGTCCCGTGGTGTTCCCGGATGATGTCCCGGACGGGCATGGGAAGGTCGTACTCATCCGCCAGTTCCCGCCCGTCACTCACGTGCCCGGTGGTGATGAGCGCTGCGAGCGACGGCTTCTGGGAGTCGTGCGGGTTCTCGCCCTGCGCGAGGTTCTCGAAGAAGTAACACGGGCGCCTGAGCTTGCCGACGTCGTGGTAGTACGCACCGACACGCGCAAGCAGCGGGTCGGCCCCGATCGCCTCGGCGGCAGACTCGGCGAGACTCGCCGTGGCCAACGAGTGCGTGTACGTGCCTGGCGCCTCGGTCATGAGCCGCTTGAGCAGCGGGTGCACTGGACTCGCCGCCTCGATGAGGCGAACGTCCGCACGCGAGATCAGCAGGCGCCGCACGAACGGCAGGGCCGTCACGCCGACGAGAGCGGCCGCGAACGCCCCGAGTGCGCCCCACATCGCCGCATTGGTCGCTTCCGCAGGCGGCGAACCCTGCAGCACGTCACCGAAGTACGTCACGGCAGCGCCGATCGAAGCAGAGATCGCGAGCACGCCCACGGAGGCGAGGAGGAAGAGCCTCCGGGACTGCGGACGCATCGAGAGCGCGTGAGATGTCACGCGCGGGTGGGCGTGAGACTTAGCGGCGGCCATCGGTCTCGGCGGTCTCAGCAGCCTTCGACTCCTCGTACTCGTGGTATGCGGAGACGATGCGCTGCACGAGCTTGTGGCGGACGACATCTTTGCCTGTGAGCTCGATGAACGCGATGTCCGCGACACCCTCGAGAATCCCGCGCACCTCTCGCAAGCCCGAGACGCCCCTCGGCAGGTCGACTTGGGTCACGTCGCCGGTCACCACGATCTTCGAGCCGAAACCGAGCCGGGTGAGGAACATCTTCATCTGTTCTGGCGTGGTGTTCTGGGCCTCATCGAGGATGACGAAGCTGTCGTTCAATGTGCGTCCGCGCATGTACGCGAGGGGCGCGATCTCTATGACGCCCCTCTCGAGCATGGTGGAGGACTTCTCGGCATCCATCATGTCGAACAGGGCGTCGTACAGTGGCCGCAGGTATGGGTCGACCTTCTCGGTGAGGGTGCCGGGCAGGAAGCCCAGCGACTCGCCCGCCTCGACGGCCGGCCGGATGAGGATGATGCGCCCTACCTCTTTGCGCTTCAGCGCGTCGACCGCCATGGCCATGGCGAGGTACGTCTTGCCGGTCCCAGCGGGGCCGATCCCGAATGTGACGGTATGCTGCCTGATCGCATCGACGTAGCGCTTCTGACCACCGGTCTTCGGCCTGACCGCCTTCCCCTTGTGCGTCAGGATGACATCACCGTGCAGCGCTGTCGGAGTGCACTCGCCGCCACGCATGAGTTCGATCGAGCGCTCCACAGAGTCGGGGGTCAGGTGCTCCCCCCGCTCCACCAGTCCGATCATCTCCGCGAACAGCGAGGAGACGGCCTGGCCCTCGGCTACACCGCCGGAGATGGTGATCTCGTTGCCGCGAACGGCGATGTCGGAGTCGAAGCGCTGCTCGATGAGACGAAGCAGATCGTCGCCTTGCCCGAGAATGCGGGTCATGTCGAGCTCGGGCGGGACGATGAGCCGGATCTGGGTCGATTCCACGTTCGGGTGTCACACCTCGGTTCGCCGGTACGGTCCTTCGTCGTGACGCATGTGCCGTCCAAAGTCACAAGGAACGGTGTCGGTCCTCCTTGGCTCATTATACCGCCCTCAGCCCACAGATACGCCTGCGTCGTGCGCGTCAACCTCAGGGCTGGGACCGTCGTCGCGACACGTGACGCCGCTTTCGATGCTCAGACCGATGCTCCCCGGCCCTCGGCTGCCACGACCTGTAGGCGAGGACCAGGATGCGTGCGTCGTCAGGTATCGCGAACAGCGACACGACGATCGACACGGTGGCACGCGCGGTCGACACGAGTGGCGTCGTGAGGTGCTGGGGGGCGCCCGTGCGTGCGACTTCCCGGAGCGCCTCGTCGATACCGTCGGACTCCGGAAGCTGCAACACGTCTGTCAGCGAGGGGTGTGGTCCGTCTGCCGCATGCGGCGCGAGCGCCTCGTCGCTCGACCACGCGACCGCTCCTGTCGACGCATCGACAAGGAGCACAAGTGCCGGAACCTGTTCCAACCCACCCATCCTCATCGCTCCGTTCTCAAGGGCCGCGCGAATGGGACCGCCAACGTATCGGTGCGCCCAGAGCCGCTGCGGTTCGAACGCGGCCGGTCGCGCCCGGATCGGACCCCCTCTGCCTTCGATCCGGCATCTGTTGGCACGCTCACAGCTTCGGCGAGTACGCTCCACGCCTCGAGCTTGTGTTCGAAGTCGTACCGTGCATTGGCCGGACTTGTGGACGGCACCTGGACGACGCGGAGGAAGAGCCCCCGGTCCTCCACCTCGCGCGCGACGTACCTGCGGTACAGAGCGGCAGCCTTGCTCCCGTTGAGAATGACGGTACTGATCCCGGGGTTGGCTGCAAGAAGGCTCGCCACATCGTTGGCCACCTCGGTGTGCGCGACGATGGCCGAATCCAGACTGCCCTCACGATCCGCTGATGCGAGGACGTCCCAGATTGCGATACCGCGCGCGACGATCTCTTCCAAGCGACACTCGTACTCCATGTTCCGGTCGATACCGAATAGTCGCTCCATGATCGGCCAGAAAGCGTTGCGTTCGTGAGCGTAGTATTGCTGTCGCAGCACCGAGTCGCGTCCCGGAAGTGACCCGAGCACCAGGACCCGAGGCTTGACTCCTATCACCGGCCCGAACCCCCTGGGCATGGTACCTCCTCGTCGTCAGCGTCCCCGGTAGTGGCGTACGAGGGCCCGGCCTCCTGACATGAGGCGGGCACCTATCCGTCCTCGATGGTGATCCAAGCCCGAGACCGTGGAGGAGAGAGTGACCAAGGACAACATGGACCGACTGGCGTGGCTGCGCAAGGCTCTCGCCGAAGGTGACATCGACCTGATGTGCGAGATGCTCCGGGTGCTCGCAGAAGAACTCATGGGTGCTCAAGGCTGACGCACTGTGCGAGGCGGCGTACGCTAGACGCTCCGGCGAGCGCGTGAACACTCGCAACGGCTACCGGGACCGCGAGCTCGACGCGCGTGCGGGCACGATCGCGCTTTCCGTACCGAAGCTGCGCGAAGGCCCGTCTACCCGGACTGGCTGTTCGAGAACCGGCGCCGTGCCGGGCGTGCGCTCGTGGCCGTGATCGCCGAGCGCTACGTGCGCAGCGTCTCCACCAGGCGTGTGGACGGACTCGTGAAGGACACGTGGGAATCGAGGCCGCGAATTCAGGTAGTAGACACAACGATCCAGTCCTCTGAGGACAGGGCGGCCTGAGCACTCAGGTTCCCCCCTACCGCCAAGCAACAGGGAACCGATCCACCTCGGATCACCCAAGAGGAACGATACGCCATCAACGTCATGCGGAAACACGGCTACTCGATCCGGGCGATTGCCAGAGAACTCGGGCGCGCTCCGTCGACGATCTCACGCGAGCTTCGGCGCAACCTGCGCCCGAGTGGCCGCTACGTCCCTGACATCGCGCACTCCTACGCGACCGCGAGGCGCCGACGATCGAGACGGAACGCGCGCATCGGGCCTGAGACCTGGGAGGTCGCTGACCGCTACCTGCGCATGGACTGGTCACCCGAGCAGGTCTCAGGCTTCCTCAAGGCCGAGGGCATCTTGCGGATCTCCCACGAGACGATCTGCATCCACGTGTGGGCCGAAAAGCGGGCCGGCGGGGACCTGTGGCGCACCTGTGCCGGTCGAACAAGCGGGCGCACACGCTACCGGTCCCGCGACTGGCGCTCAAAGACTCGCAGGTAAACGCCACATCTCGGAGCGGCCACCCGAGGTGGAGACCAGACGCGAGGTCGGCCACTGGGAGATCGACACGGTGAGGGGGAACGAGCACGAACGCAACAGCATGGTCCCTCGTCGAGCGCGCCACCGGCTACCTCGTGATGGGCAAGCCCGCGAGACACCGCGCTGCCGACACCGTGGCGCGGTGCATCGAGCTCATCGAGCGACACTCGGGCAGGGTGGTGACGATCACCGCGGACAACGGCACCGAGTTCCACTCTTACAAGTAGATCGAGGAAGCGACCGGCATGGAGTTCTACTTCGCCACCCCGCACCACTCCTGGGAGCGGGCACCAACGAGAACACGAACGGGCTCATCCGCCAGTACCTGCCGAAGCGGACGAGCATGACGCACGTCACCCAGACCGACTGCGACGCGATAGCCGCCAAGCTCAACTCACGACCCCACAAGAGGCTCGGCTACCGGACCCCGGAGGAATGCTATGCATGATCGTAGGAAGTCGCTCAGACGGGCGGTGTGTTGCGATTCGAACTTGAACTCAGGCCGACCCGACCTTCGCTCGATACTCGACGCCATCCATCCCCTCGAAGTGGGCATCCTGCGTCCAGAGCGTGGCATCGAATGCGCGTGCCGTGGCCAAGATGATCGAGTCCGCCATGGCGAGGCCGGTCTTGAGCGACAGGTGCGCGGCTTCGAGTGCAAGCTCCGGGGAAAGATCGACCACTTGACCTTGGAGCATCACGCCGATGAGGTCGAGGGCCACCGGCTCACCTGAAAGCTGGCATATACGCTTGAACACTTCGAACAGCGTCAGAGTCGGCACAACGAGTTCTGCGGACGACTCGATCGCGGCCGCGAACTCCTGGGCGCATTCGCCGTCGCCGAAGTACTCCAGCCACGCCGATGAGTCCACGACGTTCACACGCGGTCGCTCTCGTCACGAAACACACGAGTGTCGAGTCCGCGCAGGATGCCCCGCATCTCGCTGGCCGGGCGCACTGGCAAGAACTCGATGCGCCCGTTGTAGGCGATCGCCTGCGCCTTCTGGCCAGGGACGAGTCGAAGCTCCTCGCGAATCGACTTCGGGATCACGACCTGGAACTTGGGGGAGATGGTGACGGTTTCCATCGACAGCCTCCTATCGTCATACGATGAGTATATCGATAGCTTTTGCGTATTGCAAGCGACAGTACGCGCCAGCGACGGAGGTTCGGGCTAACGTCCGGCGCTTCTGCTGAAGCGCCGCCCCACATTGCCTGCCGTCCGAGCATACCTCACAGGGGCGGCGCTTTCCGATGTTGCTCCTATGTCAACTCCACACCGCCACGGCAACCTGGGCCGCGCCGAAGTCCACTCGCACGACCGCTCCGGCGGCCGCCTTCTCAGATCGCACCATCGTCTTGAAGACGACTCGCGCAATCAGTCGCTTGAGGCACCGCAACGCCTCTCTGTAGCTCATCCCCTCGCCCTGCTTGCGCTCCATGCAGGCGATCGCCGACGGGTGCATCCGGGCCTGGGTGAGCGCGATCATGTGGATCGCCGAATCGAGCTTGCGGTTCCCGCAGCGATTCAAGCGATGGCGGCACGACTTTCCCGAGGAGACCGGGAGTGGCGCCACCCCGACATGCATCGCGAAGGCCGCCTCGCCGCCGAAGCGCGAGAACACGGCAACCTGGCCGACGAGTGTGCGGCGTTGATGGCAGAGCAGCCCGGGATCGCCAGAAGCTCAGGCGCCAGCTTACGCATGAGTCCGCGGATCTCGCGTTCCAGATCGCAGACCTCGACGGTGAGCTCGCGGACCCGGGCCAGCTCGGACAGGGCGATACGACGCCGGGTGCTCTCAGGCAGGGCTTCGAGGACGCCCTGGAGCCGGTCCAGCCACACGTAGCGGTCGAGCACCCGGGGTGGCAGCTCGAGGTCGACCCCGAGGTCGTGGCAGTGCCACCTGAGACGCTTGATGATGCGTCTGCGCTCCTCGACGAGGTCGTCGCGGTGATCGACGAGGAGGCGCACGTCATGTTCTGGACCGCCCAGCGAGGCCTCCGGCAGTCCGGGTTGGCGCAGTGCGGCTCTCGCCATACAGGCGGCGTCGATAGGATCTGACTTCCCGTGGGTTCGCGCCGAGGAGCTCGCCCGCGCCATCATCTTGGGAGGTACCCGCACGATGCGCTCGCCGTGTGCGAGCAGGTGACGCTCGAGTCTTCCCGAGACGTGTCGGCAGTCCTCGCTGGCGAAGTGACGCTCCGGGCCGAGTCCGCGGGCTCATGCGAGCAGCCCGTCGTGCCCGGGACCGTCACCGCCCGCGGTCCGCGTCCCGCGGCTCGCCCCCGTCACGGAGTCCACTGCGACCGCGGTGTGGGTCTTCACGTGCGGGTCGATGCCGATCACGATCATGTCCGTCCCCTTCCGTCGGATGAACCTTCCGACCGGGGGGATCGCACGGCGGACACGCCTAAGCTGGGGTCTGTCGGCCAGGCTCCTATCAGGTCACGTCGGCGACCCCTCGGATCCGGCGGCGGGGGACATAGCAGCCGTCGGTCAAGCCCGCTCGGGCGACAGAAGCGCTTCGGGTCACCCCGCCGTCGATTCCAAGGCTACCTGAGACTGATCTCAGGCATTCCTCGGGGGCAGAGTGACACCAAGGAAGCGCTTGTCAGCAGTCAGCCGGATACACAGCAGCTAGCTGACACGCTCGAGCCGTTCCGCGATCCAGACCTTGACGATTGGTCCGGCCCCCGAGATGAGTACCGCCTGAAGTGTTAGGGTCTCCTCGAAGCGAAGGGGGCCGCATTGAAGCAGAAGCGTTTCACCGAGAAGCAGATCGTCGACATCCTGGCCCAGGCCACGCGGGGCGACATGACGGCCAGAGACGTCTGCGCCCTGAACGGCATCAGCGAGATGACGTTCTACCGATGGAAGCGCAAGTACGGCGAGATGGGCACCTCCGAGGTCAAGCGACTCAAGGAACTCGAGAGCGAGAATGCTCGCCTCAAGCGCCTGCTCGCGGAGCGGGACCTAGAGATCGATGCGATCAGAGACGTGCTCCGGGGAAAATGACCGGCGCGCCGGCACGACGGCTTGTCGTGCGCGCCCTGATGGAGCGCGGGATGTCTCAGACCCGCTCCTGTGAGGCCGTCGATATCTCACGCTCGTCGTTTCACTACGAGTCCCGCAGGTGCGACGACGTCGAGCTCGTCGAGCGCATCAAGGAGATCCGGGAGAAGAAGCCGCGCTGGGGCTACAAGCGCGTCTGCGCGAAGCTGAGGAGCGAGGGCTTCGCGGTGAACCACAAGCGGGTCGAACGCATCTGGCGCGAACACGGGTTCACACTACCGGCGAGACGGAAGCGCAAGAAGGTCCGCACGGGCGAGACCGTGCCCGTGACGGCGGTGCGACCGAATCACGTCTGGACCTACGACTTCATGTTCGACGCGACGCATCAGGGACGACGCATGAAGGTGCTGACCGTGATCGACGAGTTCACGAGAGAGGCGCTCGCAGTGATGCCCGCCCGTTCACTCACGGCGTCCTCGGTGAAGGGAGTGCTCGCGAAGCTGTTCACCTCGCGCGGCAGGCCCGAGCGGATCCGCAGTGACAATGGGCCCGAGTTCATCGCGTTCGAGCTGACCGAGTGGCTGGAGGCCCAAGGAGCGACCACTCATCACATCGAGCCGGGCAAACCGTGGCAGAACAGTTTCGCCGAGTCGTTCAACAACCGGGTCCGAGACGAGTGCCTGAACATGAACGAGTTCTGGAGCGTGGAGCACGCACGTGTGGTGCTCGAGGCCTGGCGGATCGAGTTCAACACCGAACATCCGCACAGCTCACTCGGCTACAAGACACCGGCGCAGTTCGCGGCGTCATGGAGCGTGGCCTAGAATGAAAGGGAAACCGGAGGCCCTAACTCAGCGAACGGTACTGAGAATGGGGCCGGACCAGAACTCATGATACAGTCGTCGAACAGTAGGCTACGTCTCTTGGGGGGCCATATGAGGCGAATTGTGGCGGTCGTCCTGGTTGCTGCCAGTATTCTGGCGTACTCTCCGGCTGCAGCGCTTGCGCTCCAGTACTCCATTCTTGGCTACTACAACGACGCCAGCTGGTCGGGCTGCAGGTCGGCCAACAAGGTTCCGTCCTCCATCACGTTTGGAGCTTCGGGTAGTGGCTACGACGCCGCAGTCAACTCGGTGTATGTTCAGAAGGACACGTACAACGGTGTCGAGTACGGATGGACTTGGGAACGGTATGCGAACGGCACTATCAGCGGTCCGAAGATGTTCGGCTCTGAGATGTACAACGGGGTGATCTACGAGTACCCCAACCAAGGCTCCCTCACGAAAGGTTCCACATACACCTGGTTCGTGAAGCGCTCGAGCGGTGTCTGGGTTGGAGGCTACGGGAGCACCAATAAGGTCATCTATCGATCGACGTTCCTCTACGGCAAGCCCGTCACCGGTTTCGAACGCCAACTGCCTGGCTGCAGGGTGGCGACCAACTTCTCCAGCATGAACAAGATGAACTCGGGGGGCACTTGGTCCACTTGGCCAAGCATCACTTTCCAGGACAACGACCCCTATTACAAGCCAACTGGGAACTCGTCAGCGTGGAGCACAGTCGCTCAATAGGGGCAGGTATGAGAAACGAACGTGTGGTCCAGTTAGCCCGAATGGTGGCCGCCCTTGCCGTGCTGCTGTCGGTCGCCTTCGTAGCTGCAGCATGCACTCAGGACAAGACCCAGTCTGCACAACAGAGCGCGCCCGCGACGTCCATCAAGTACACGTCTGTCGATGAAGATGCGTTTTGGATCGAGACCCAGCATGTGGAAGAAGCTCTCAGCTCAATCACATTCAACCCGCCGGTTCTTCCTGACGCAATTCTCGCGGAGAAGCCGCGGGTGTACATACATGACGGTCCCGCGAATTCACGCGGACTGAAGTACAAGTACGACAGCTTTGAGATCCTCATTGAGCCCGTCGACGCGTCCATCGATTACGCTTCGATTGCTGCGCGCTCGCAGGGTATCATGCGCGCGACGGTAGTAGGAGGCTTTCCCGGTCTGGAACAGAATCGGGGCGTCCAGAAGACGACCACCGGACAGGAGAACGCCTATCCGAGCGCCTTGCAGTGGCAGGATGGCCCAGTACAGTACACGCTTCGCAGCGAGAACTCCGACCTACCTGCAATCAGGGCCGTTGCGGCGAAACTGGTTCGGGCGCGTCAGTGATCCTGGTCCTGCTCGCAATGCAGCGCTTGCGGTGCGTCGGGCTAACAATGAGATCAACCTGACTCGCTTCGCTCGCGGCTCATCTCAAACACGTTGATATGAGATTGCCGGTCAACCCGCGATCGCTCACGGTCCTCTCTGGTTCCTGGTCGGTGCAAGCGGGCGGGCACATGGGATCGGCGCTCGACCATGCTGATATCCGGGGATTCGAACCCCACATCTCGGTCGGACCGGGGCCTGCCTCAAACTAGGCGCGCGCTTACACATCTCGCATAACGTGATCGAGGATCTCCCCGGAGTCTGGCGCCCGCCCGCGTGCATGACGAAGTGTCCCTACCTGGCCGGACCGAGGTTGCCGGTCATGAGGCCCCACACGAAGCCTGAGAGCTCACGCGCGGTGGCGACGACCGCGGTGTGCGCCCCTTTCCTCGCGGCGATGCGGCGGTAGGTGCCGTTCAACCTCACCTGCGCGGCCCACGAGTACGCCGCAACCTCGGGCGGTTGGCCCTCGAGCCGCTCGCGCAGCTTGCCTCTGACCGCAGGGGCGTGCCGGTAGGCCCAGGCGGACTCCACGAGCACGCGGCGGATGTGACGGTTGCCTGTCTTGCTGATCGAGCCTTGGTGCCGGCTCGCCCCGCTTGAGTGCTCGGATGGCGTGAGCCCGGTGAAGCCCATGTAGGCACCCGCATCACCGAAGCGTGAGAAGTCGCACGTCTCGCAGATGATCGTCATCGCCGAAAGCGTCGAGATGCCCCGAAGCGCCGACAGGCGCGCCACATCCGCTGCGAAGGGTTCCGTCGCGGCGATCTGCTCGATCCTGCGCCCCATCTCGGCAAGCTGCGCATCACGGACGAAGTAGGCCGACATCAGGTTCTCGAACGCCTCGTGGGCGTGCGGCTCGTCGAAGTAAAGCGAGCGCGCCCAGGTCTCGAAGCGCTGTGACCAGGCGTCGCGCGTCCCGGGGTAGCGCTTGCCGTAGCGAAGGAGGAAGCTTCTGATCCGCTGCCGGGCGATCCGCCGGTCGCACTTGACCTCCTCGCGCACCCGGATGAGGTCGCGGATCGCTTCTTCTGCGGTGCTCGGCACCCGCACGCTCGTGAGCTCGCCTGCGCGGTGCAGACGGGCGAGGTTTCTCGCATCGAGCCTATCGGTCTTGACGCGCGCGCCACTTCGGCGGGGGATGAGCGAGGGTGCGATCACGTCGCAGTGAAAGCCGAGTGAGTCCACGAGCCGGTGGGTGTCATACCCGGTCGGGCCTGCCTCGTAGGCGAGGAGGGTCGAAGCCGGATCGTGGCGGGAGAGCAGCCGCCTGATCGCCTCAGGGGTGTTCGGGATCACCCTCTCGTCGACCTCGGTGGTGTGCGGTCGCAGCACTGCGACCGCGATGGTGTCCTTGTGGACGTCGAGCCCGATGTGAGTACACTCGTTCATGGCCGGTCCCTCCGTATGTCGGCGCCGCGGGGTCATTCCCGCCGTGATCCACGTTATATGCGGATTCGGGCCGGCCATCTCATAGTGACTAGACTCA
>FWPV01010157.1_pt1 | contig 15554 bp, 17 predicted proteins | sample 2228371 | NCBI WGS metagenome assembly FWPV01 (sample SAMEA103939776, study PRJEB20133) | metagenome | reverse complement strand
TATTTTTAAAATATCCCAATTTAAGAAAATATATCAAAAAATATTAACAAAAGCCCCGCCGATCGGCGGGGCTTTTACTGTGGCAGTGATTGGGTTTTACTGATGGCCGAGCTGTTCTTTTATACCAGGGCGCCAAGTTAGTAGAGAAAAGCTTCCTTATCATCTGTGGGGTGTGCTGCGGCCTGGTGTGGGCCACTTTAACCATTAACGGCTGTAAGGCCCAGCAGTTTATGGCAATACATCAAGGAAGGTTTCCGGCTTTCCAAGCCCCAGGCCGGCAACCGGAAGATGACGGTGGCTTCCACGCCCGGGAGCAACGGCAAATACATCATCAAGGTACCGGTGGAGCTTTTAGGGAATCCCAATGATTTCGGGTTCACCGTGGTCACGGCCAAGCCTGGGGCAGAGGGAAAGGTGAGGGTCTGCGACCTGAGCCCGGCGGTGGCCGGCTCGCTGGAGGGCGGGCTTGCTTTTTTTGTGGAGATTTGTCATAATAAGCCCATGGAGATTGTTTATGATAAGATAGAGTTGGCCCGTCTTCGGGAGATGGCCAAATCCGGCTTCGGCGACATGGTCAAGGCAGTGGTGGACGTGGAGAGAGGCGTCATGGCCGTTGACGCCGAATTGCACTCCGACCAGGAGAGGCTTCTGTTGGAGAACGGCTCCAAGCAGGAAGACCTCTGGGGCATCAATCTCTACCCGGACATCGAAGGGCCGGGATGGATCGAGTTCGACTCCATGATCAACCTTCGGCCCTGGCAGGGCAACCCCGGCCGGGGAGTGGAGGATCCGGAGATCCGAAAGCGGATCCTCGGGATAGTGGAAAGGCTGGTGGCCAGATGAACTTTGTGCACAAGGAACTGGCGGCGGGGAGATGGGGTGAGTTAACTTTCGCCGAGCAGATGGCCAACATCGGCAGCGAGGTGGAGCGGGCCATAAAATGGCGGGACAAGAACGAGAGACTGAGCCGAAACGCCTTCGAGCGGGGGCTGGAACTTCTATGGCTGGCCAAAGGCGATTCCAGGAACAGACACCGGCTTAAGGAACTGACCCGGCTCTACGAGGTGATGGTGGACTATTTCGACGGAGAGAATCAGTTCCAATCCTCTGACGAACTTTGGCAGAAATACTTCCGGCCGTTCAACTGGGCGGCCCGGGCGAAAAAGCAGTAATAGAAAAAACAATTGGTTTGAATCCTGGCAATATTGAAATGCCCCAATAAAGGCCTTGGCCTGGGGCTTTTTTTATGGAGAGAAATCGTGAGGCTTTTGTTTTACTTGGCCCAAAGTCAGGTAACGGTGGCCACGGCCCTTAGTGTGCCCGGAACCTGGCAAAGACCCCGCATTCCAAAATCCTGCCGTTCGCTTTCTGTCTCAACCCCAGTTTTCCGTATTCCATCCCGGCCGGCGGTCTCAGCGTCGCCATAAGGCTTCGCAGGTCCTCAGCCTCCAGCCCGGCGTTGTACGAGTTCATCAGGAAGAACCGCGGCCCGTCAGATATCAACTGACGACAGATCTCCAGCAGCCTGGGCACGTCCCGTCCGAACTTGAAGATTTTGCCCCCGGGGCCCCGGCCAAAGGCAGGAGGATCCATTATTATACCCTGGTACCTGGCCCCGCGCCTGGCCTCCCGGGCGGCGAACTTCAGGCAGTCCTCTACTATCCAGCGCACCGGCTTCGACTCCAGGTGCGATAGTCTCTGGTTCTCCCTGGCCCAGGTTACGGCCGGCCTCGATGAATCCACATGGCTGACCAGGGCGCCGGCCCGGGCGCAGGCCAGGGTGGCCCCTCCGGTGTAGGCGAAGAGGTTCAAGACCTTGGTCTCGGGCCCCATCATTCCGATTGTTTCTTGGAGCCACTCCCAGTTGGCCTGCTGCTCGGGGAAGACCCCGGTGTGCTTGTAGGGGGCCAGCTTGAGCTTAAGCGAAAGATCTTTCCAGCGGAAGAGCCAGATTTTGGGGGGCTCCCGTCTGACCCTCCAGGCTCCGGCCCTCTCACAGACAGCGTCGGCACCATCCCAGTCCGCCGCCGGCAGGGAGCGGGGCCAGACGGCATAGGGTTCGGGGCGGTCCAACAAGTAGCCGGAGAATTTCTCCAGTTTCCGGCCGCGGCCGCTGTCCCATAGCTCATAGTAGGGGTTGGACGGGGATAGGAGGGTTTTCATGCTTTCGATGATACATCAATCGGACATGGCAGTCAAGGCCCGGGACTTTTTAAAATCCAAATAATCAGCCTGAGAACGATTGACATCCTTCGGTATTTTGCTATAATAATCATATGCTCAAAAGCATGACCGGCTTCGGCCGGGCGGAACATTCGCAGAACGGGCGGACGATTACGGTCGAGGTGCGCTCGGTGAACGGACGCTATGGAGAATACAGCATCAGGCTGCCCCGGTCCCTGGCCGGCCTCGAGCCCAGGCTGCGGAGGCTGGTGCAGCAAATGATCGCCCGGGGCACGGTCAACCTCACCCTATCCTGGGGAGGGAGCGAGGAGCGCGGCCTGCCCCAGTTGGATATGGAGGCGGCCCGGCATTACCTGGGCCTGCTGCAGAGGCTGAAAAAGGAACTGGGCCTGACCGGAAAGCCGGACCTCAAGTCCTTGGTGAGATTCTCCGATATCTTTATCTCCTCTGAGCCGAAATGGGATGAAGCCCAGGCCTGGCAGGTGGTGCGCCAGCCGGTGGAAAGGGCCCTGGAGGCCTTGGACAGAATGCGGGCCCGGGAGGGACAACGATTGCATCGGGAGATCTCCAGACGCCTGGCTCGGATCGAACAGGGCCTGCGGCGGATAGAGAAGATGGCGCCCGGCCGGGTCAAAGAGGCCGGCCGGAGCCTGGAGGCCAGGATGGACAAGGCCCTGCCCCAGGCCAAGAGGGATCCAGACTTATTTCGCCGTCTGGCCCAGGAGATAGCCCTGTTGGCCGACAGACTGGACATAACCGAGGAGTGTGTGCGACTGCGCAGCCATCTCAAGGCCTTCCGTCAGGCCACCGGGTCTGGCCAGCCGGTGGGCCGCAGGCTCGATTTTCTACTGCAGGAGATGAACCGCGAGGCCAACACCATGGCCTCCAAGGCCAACCACTCCGGCATCTCCTTGGCGGTGGTGGCCATCAAGGAGGAGATCGAGAAAATACGGGAGCAGGTGCAGAACATCGAATAGAATTTCGGATAGGGAATCTTCCAGGATCACATCACTATTTTCATTCTACCGACATCAATCATAACCAACAGATGAGGGGAGAGAAATGAATAGGACGGTGCACTATCTTCTGGCTTTGGCCCTGCTGTTCGGAGCCGCCTTGGGCCAGAGCACGGTGGACAGCAAACTGGGGGCCACCCTCAGTATGTCCTCGCCCGACCTCAACCTCTATTTTCTGGACCATGGTTTTTTAGACCTCTATCAGAGCCACGGCGCGGTGGGCATGATGTCCAACCCGGCCGCCCTGGGGCGCACCAGGATTCTGGATATCTTCGTGGCCGGCAGCCTGTCGAAGACCTATAGCACCGACGTGAAGGTCAAATTGACCAAGGCCACCGAGGTCACCGGAGAGATCGTGCTGCCGGCCTCTCTCCAACTCAAGGACCTGGGGGGCCTGGACTATGCCGGCGTGGCCGGCAGGGCCGGGCCCTTCGGCATCGGAGTGGGCCTGACCCGAGACTATGGCTTCGAGGCGGCCATCGACCAGGGCGAGGTCCTGCTCACTCAGAGTTTTCGATACAGCTATCCCTACACCATTCCGGCGGGCACCATGCTGGGCGGGGCGCCTCTGCCGGTGGACGTGCCCATCACCTGGACTGTCTCCGGCACCGGCCGGATCACCGTGAAGAGCTCGGGCACGGCCCAGTTCTTCAACCGGCCGCTCTTTTTAGGCATGGGCACCAAGACCGGCCCCTTTATGTGGGGAATAGGCTTCAAGCAGACCCGGATCGAGGCCGTGGCCGAGATGAACATCAACTTCACCGAACAGATCGACAGCCTGCGGGGCATAGTGGACGGCGTCTCCAACCAAATCTATCTGGACAGCATCCAAGTGAGGTCGCCCTTCGACGACTCTATTTTCTACGACCGCTTCACCAGCCGGCTCTCGGGACAGAAATACAGCATCGTGCTGGGCGCCAATATGGACATCCCTATTCTGAAGTTGGCCATGTCCCTGGAACAGAGCCTGCCCTATAAACTGGAGGGATCCTATTTCAACCGCGCCGGCCTGCCCTCGGGGCAGCCCGATCTCTTGGGGGTGGACATGTCCGGCATGACGTTCAGCCCGGCCGACAGCACCATCCGGGGATCGGCCAGCCTCAACGTCGGCGGGGTGCCGTACCAGAGGAAGTCGGCCTCGGATACCGGCCAGATCGAGATGCCGGGCATCACCAGCCTCCGGGCCTCCCTGGGTTTGAAGTTCTGGGGGCTGCGCCTGGGGCTGAGCGGGGGCATGGATATGTTGGAGAAGCGCTGGCCCAACCTGGGCATGGCCTATGCCTCGGCCGGGACCTCCTTGGATATCAAGATCATCAAACTCCGCATGGGCCTGGCGGGGCGCTGGAACTATCTGGCCATCGAGGAGAACAAACTCTACTCGACGCCGCCCACCGTGCTCTTCGGCACCGGAGTCGGCCTCCCCCTGCCCATTGGCGAATTGATGGCTTCGGCTCGGATCAACCTGACCAACGGCCTCCTGAAGGTGTCCAACGCCGAGAACCTCAAGTCCTTCAACCCTCTGGAGACGGTGGCCTTGGGCGGCGGATTGCGCCTGTCGTTCTAGTTGCCAACCCCCCTTCCCCGGTGGCGAAGGGGGAGGGGTTAGGTCCTTAGTAAAAATTACGAAATACGGGAGCCATCATGAAAATCAGAATCATTGCGGTCATTGCGGCCCTGGCCCTCGTCTTCGCAGCTGGCTTCGCCCAGGCCGGCAAGCCGGCGCCCTCTAAAAAGACCAGGACCGCCAGGCCGAAAGCCGTAAAGGCGGAGGAGAAAGCCCCAGTGAAGATCCCGGCCCGGGCCGTCTGTCCGGTCACCAAGGACACCTGGATCTATGCTTTCCGTCCGGACTCCAATTACGGAAGGGGTCTGGGTTGGAGGGACCGCACCGATCCCACCCAGGATCTGACCGTGCCCAAAATGTTTCTGGGTTTCGGCGGCACCGACAAGAAGATGATCCTGCTCGATTTCGACATCTCCCAACTGCCCCCGGGCGTGGCGCCGCAGCGGGCCGTAGTCAGGCTCTATAACGATTACGCTGGATCGGCGGCCAGCACCCCGGTGGCGGCCAGGATGGTGCTCTCCCCCTGGGAGGAGGACAAGGTCACCTGGCGCACTGCGCCCAAGTTGGATACGGCCTAGGCCTCGGTGGTGACGCTGCGGGGCAGCATAGGCTACGGCCAGGAGGGCAAGTGGTACCAGTGGGAGGTGACGCCCATCGTCTCGGCCTGGATGGTTCTCAGAAAACCCGCCAACGGCATCGCCCTGGACCCAGTGGGCGACTACGGAGTGGACCGGGACTTCGTCTGCAAGGAATACAAGGAGAAAGCTCAGTTGGCCCCGGTGCTGGAGGTGGAGTACGACACCACCGCCACCCACCGGGTGCCGGTAAAACAGGGGAGCAAGTAGGTACTGAGAAATCCGGAGAAAGAGACGGCCCGTGTCGTCTCTTTCTTTTTATCCTCCTCGGCCTCGGCCAGGGTTCGCTTGACAGTCCGATTGTCGATGTGTTAAATTATAAATACGGACGGCGATTTTAGATGTTTGCTTTGGAACGAAAAGGGTTTCCCATCATCCTTACCGCCCCCTCGGGGGCCGGCAAGACCTCATTATCCCGGGCCGTGGTGGAGAGGCACCCCGAGATCCACTATTCCATTTCGGTTACCTCCCGGCCGCCGCGGCTCGGGGAACAGGACGGAGTGGACTACCACTTCGTTTCGGTGGCCGAGTTCGAGCGGATGTTGGAGGCCGGGGAGCTTATAGAATGGGCCATGGTCCACGACAACTACTACGGCACGCCCCGCCGGCAGATCGAGGACCGGCTTCAGGCCGGGGTCGACGTGGTCATGGATATCGATACCGTGGGCGCCCGTTCCATCAAGAAGATCTTTCCCCAGGCGGTCTCCATCTTCGTGCTGCCGCCGTCACTGGAGGAGCTGGCCCGGCGCCTCCAGGGCCGAGCTACCGACAGCGAGGAGGTGATCAAGAAGAGGCTCAACAAGGCCAAATGGGAGATGGCCGAGATCGGGGACTTCGAATACTTCATTGTCAACGACCGTTTCGAGCAAGCGGTGCAGCAGGTGGTCTCCATCATCGAGGCCGAGCGCTGCCGCTTATCCCGCTACGACCAGAGACAGGTCATCGATATCAGATAGGATAAGATTAATCATCGCGGAGGGACGAGATACTATGGATCCATATCGTCGGAGGCCGTCATGAACTTCATCCCCATCGAAGAGTTCAGCGACGGCATGGAGAACAAATACATGGCGGTGCTGGTGGCCGCCAAGGAGGCCCGGAGGTTGAACGAGCTCCGCCGCTCGGGACGCGTCGACATCAACCTCAAGCCCATCCAGATCGCCCTGGAGAGATTGCGCGACAAAAAGGTGGTCTTCAAGAATAATGAGTGAGGACCGTCCCCAAACCGTCGTCCTGGGCGTCACCGGCAGCATCGCCGCCTACAAGGCTTTGATCCTGGCCAGCCGCTTGCGGCAGAGCGGACACCGGGTGATCGCGGCCATGACCGAGGCCGCCTGTCATTTGGTGGGGCCAGCCTCCTTCGAGTCCCTGACCGGCCATCCCGTGGCCAGGGAGCTTTTCCCCCGGGCCCGCCCTCAGACCATCGAGCACATCTCCCTGGCGGAGCAGGCCGATATACTGGCCGTGGTGCCGGCCACGGCCAACTTTCTGGCCAAGGCCGCCTGGGGGTTGGCCGACGATCTGTTGACTACCGTGGCCCTGGCCACCCAGGCCCCCAAGTTGGCGGCGCCGGCCATGAATGCCGGCATGTGGCAGAATCCTGTCGTCCAGGCCAATCTCGAGAGGCTCAGGCAGGGGGGCTGGGTGGTGGTGCCGCCGGAGGAGGGATTTCTGGCCTGCGGCGCCAGTGGCGCCGGCCGGCTGGCCCGGATCGAAGTCATCGAGAGGGCCATCCTGGAAGCCCTGGGCGGCAGCAGGCTGTTGGCCGATGTCCCCATACTGGTCACCGCCGGCCGGACCGAGGAGCCCTGGGATCCGGTGCGTTATCTCTCCAACCGTTCCTCGGGGAGGATGGGCTATGCCATCGCCCGGTCGGCCAAAGGTTTTGGGGCCAGGGTGACCTTGATCAGCGGCCCGGCCGATATACCGCCTCCTCCGGTGGATCGGCTGATCCGGGTGGCCACTGCTCAGGAGATGCGGAAGGCGGTCCTGCAGCAATTGCCCCGACACCGGGCATTGATCATGGCCGCGGCCGTGGCCGACTTCAGGCCAGAGTCTGTCCCCAAGTCCAAGATAAAACGTTCCTCCCGGGACATAGTCCTCAGATTGGTGCCCAATTCCGATATCGTAGCCGAAGCGGCCCGCCGCAAGCGAAAGGGAACCGTGGTGGTGGGCTTCGCCCTGGAGACGGAGGATCTCCGAACCCGGGCCTGGCAGAAATTGAAGGAGAAGGGCCTGGATATGATAGTGGCCAACCACGGATCGGCCCTGGGCCGCGATAGCAACCTGGCTGCTCTATGCCGACGGCCGGGCGGAGAAGATACCGGAGATGTCCAAGGAACTTATGGCCCGCCGACTGTTGACATCGCTCGCCGAAATTTTAAAGAGGGCCCATGCCTGATCCCGATATTCGTCAGCAGGTGGCCCGATACCTGGGGCAACAGAGGGAATTGGGCGAGACCGAATACGATCTGAATCTGGGATGTATGAGGCCGGCCGCCCGGCCCCCCAGCCGGGAGGCCCTGCAGGCCCAGATCTCGAACTGCCGCCGATGTCAGCTCTGGCGCACCCGGACCAAATTCGTCTTCGGCGAGGGCGACCCCCGCGCCAGATTGGTCTTCGTGGGCGAGGCCCCGGGCCAGGACGAGGACCTGCAGGGGCGTCCCTTCGTGGGCGCCGCCGGCCAGCTGTTGACCAAGATCATCGAGGCCATAAAGCTCAAACGGTCCGAGGTCTATATCTGCAACATCCTAAAGTGCCGGCCGCCGGACAACCGCAACCCCCTGCCCGAGGAGATCCGACAGTGCGAACCGTATCTCAAGGCCCAGTTGGAGATCATAAAGCCCAAGGTCATCTGCGCCCTGGGCACTTTCGCCGCCCAGACCCTGCTGCAGACGTCGGTGCCCATCTCCAAACTGCGGGGTAGGATCCATTACTATCAGAACATCAAATTGGTGCCCACCTACCATCCGGCCGCCCTGCTGCGGCATCCCGCCTGGAAGCGTCCCACCTGGGAGGATGTCCAGTTGGTGCGCCGGATATACGACGGTGAAGCCTGATGCCTGAGATCGCCCCTTTGGTGGATAGAGTGCCGCCCCAGGCGGCCGAGGCCGAGATGGCGGTGCTGGGATCCATGCTGCTCTCCCAGGAGGCGGTAGGCCGGGCCATCGAGATCATCGGCGAAGAGGAGAGTTTCTATTCTTCGGCCCACCGCAAGATCTATCGGGCCTGCATCAACCTCTACGAGAAAAACCAGGCGGTGGACCTGGTGACGGTGGCCGAGGAACTGCGCCGCCTCAGATGGCTGGACGATGCCGGGGGCTCGGTCTACCTCACCCGGCTGGCCGAGAGCGTGGCCACCTCGGCCAACATCGACTACTACGCCCGCATCGTGCTGGAGAAGGCCGTGTTGCGCCGGCTGATCGCCGCCGCCACTCAGATCGTCTCCTCCAGCTATGATTCCACCGAGAACCCCGAAGAGCTGCTGGACCGGGCCGAGCAGTTGATCTTCGCCATCAAGGAGCGGCGTCTGCGGCGCCAGCTGCTGCCGCTGCGGGCCTTCATCCACGAGAGCTTCGAGCAGGTGGAGAGGCTCTATCGGGAGAAGCGGCACGTCACCGGGGTGGAGACCGGCTTCGCCGACCTCGACCGCCTGACCTCGGGGCTGCAGCCCGGCGATCTGATCATCATCGGGGCCAGACCCTCAGTAGGCAAGACGGCTTTCGCCCTGAACATCGCCCAGCACGCGGCCATCGCCAACCAGGTGCCGGTGGCTATCTTCAGCCTGGAGATGTCCAAGGAGCAGTTGATGCTCAGGATGTTCTGCTCCGAGGCCCGGGTCTCCAGCCACAAGGTGCGCAGCGGCTATATCTCCCAGAACGAATGGACGGCCCTGGTCAGCGCCGCCGGAGTGCTGCACAGCGCCCCCATGTACGTGGACGACAGCGCCGCCCTGACGCCTCTGGAGATCCGGGCCAAAGCCAGGAGGCTGCGGGCCGAGGTGGATCTGGGGCTGGTGGTGGTGGACTATCTGCAGTTGATGCGATCCTCGGGCAGGGCGGAGAACCGCCAACAGGAGATATCCGAGATCTCCCGCAGCCTCAAGGCTCTGGCCAAAGAGCTCAATGTGCCGGTGATCGCGCTCTCCCAGTTGTCGCGCATCTCGGTGCAGCGCGGCCAGGACTCCCGGCCCATCCTCTCGGATCTGCGCGAATCGGGGGCCATCGAACAGGACGCCGATGTCGTATTGTTCCTGCACCGGGATATGGCCACCACCAAGACCCCAGAGGCCCCCCCGGAGTATGCTCCGGATACCGAAGTGGCCGAGTTGATCATCGCCAAACAGCGCAACGGCCCGGTGGGCAAGTTCAAAATGGTCTTCTTCAAGGACTACACCCGTTTCGAGAATCTGGAGACCAAGGTCGAGCGTGATTGATCCCCATCGCATCCTCTCCCCATACTATGGTGCCATCTGAAGAGGGCGGTTATCGCCAGAGCCATCTGCAGAGCATAGGCCGGGCCTTCATCAACTGGTTTCAACAGTGGGGCTCGGCCTTCATCCTGCTTGGCCGGATTGTTGTCAGCCTGCGCCACCTTACCCGGCAGCTGGAGCAGGCCTTTTTGCAGATGATGCACATGGGAGTGCACTCCCTGCCGGTGGTCGTCTTCTCGGCCGTGTTCACCGGGATGGTGGCCGCAGTCCAGGCCGCCTACCAGATGCAGGGGCTGGTGCCGCCCATCTGGCTGGGGACCGGCATCTGTCGGGCGGTGCTCATCGAGCTGGGACCGGTGCTGACCGCCCTGGTGGTGGCCGGAAGGGTGGGGTCGGGCATCGCTGCCGAATTGGGCACCATGAAGGTCACCGAGCAGATAGACGCCCTGGAGACCATGGCCATCGACCCAGTGGAGCACCTGGTGATGCCGCGCTTCGTAGCCGGGGCGGTGATGTCGCCGGTGCTGACCATATTCGCCAACTTTATCGCCCTGGTGGGCGGCTGGATGGTCTCGGTGCTGTCGGTGGGCATAACCACCCAGGTATACCTGGACGGGCTGCGCTTCCACTTTCACACCCGGGACCTGATGGGAGGCATCGTCAAGTCCATCTTCTTCGGCATCATCATCGCCACCTCGGGCTGCTTCCACGGGTTCGCCGCCGAGGGCGGGGCGGCCGGGGTGGGGAGGGCGGCCACCAGGGCGGTGGTGGCGGCCGCGGTGATGATACTGATATTCGACTATATCGTCTCGGCCTGGATATTCAGATAGACCCATAGAGGTAGCATATCATGGACAGATTCGCCATCTCCGCTGGCCTGGTCGGCCTGGCCCTGGGCCTTTTGGGTTTGGCCCTGCTGGTCTTCGCCCTGGTCCGCACCTGGAAGAAGAAGATGAGGCTTAACGGCTTGGTGTTCTCGATATTCCTCTTTCTGCTTTTCTCCGCCGCCGGCGCCGCCGGCGTCTTTCTCTCCCTGTTCGTCCAGACCTTCCACCGCCTGACCTACGAGAAACCCATCGGTGTGGTCACGGCTGCCGGCGGGCAAGGAATAATCGACATGCGCTTCGAGGACGCGGCCACCGGCAAGCGCCACGTCTTCGAGCTTTCTGGCGACCAGTGGATGGCCGAGGGCTACATACTGCGCTGGAAGCCGTTCCTGCGCTTCCTGGGGGCGGATTCACACTATCGCCTTACCAGGTTCAGCGGGCGTTGGGAGAGCCCGGACAGCACCAGGATAACTAATTACCAGCTGGCTGACGAACCTGGATACTGGAAGTTCATGATGAGGCATGCCAAAAAGAAACTTCTTCTGGTGGACGCAGTCTACGGCATCTGCGCCTTCCAATATCCCTCCGGCCAGCCCTACGACCTCTACATCAACGATACCGGTTTCATCATCAAGCCCCGCTGATCCTCTGCGGTATTCCCGTGCTTCGTCAACCTCGATGTAGACACCGGCGGTATTTTATGATGTCCGAAATTGTCAAGATTTTTTCCCCTGCCGATCGCCGGATGGCTGTTCCCTGATGATCGAGATAAAGGGGCTATACAAGTCCTTCGAGGGCAAGAGGGTCCTGGAGGGGGTGGACCTGGAGGTCCGCACCGGAGAGACCATGGCCGTCATCGGTGCCTCGGGCTGCGGCAAGAGCGTGCTGCTGCGACACATCGTCGGCCTGCTCCAGCCCGACCGAGGTACGGTTGTCATCGACGGCACCGACCTCTTCCGCATCAGGAAAAGGGAACTCTACCAACTGAGGAAGAAACTGGGCATGGTCTTTCAGGGGTCGGCCCTGTTCGACTCGCTGACCGTGGCGGAGAATGTCGGGCTGGGCCTGAAGCAACACACGGAGCTGAGCCGGGAGGAGATCGCCGCCAGGGTGGAGTCGAAATTGGAGTTGGTGGGCATGGCCGGCGCCGGCCGGCTGATGCCGTCCGAGCTCTCCGGGGGCATGCGCAAACGGGTGGGGCTGGCCCGGGCCCTGGCCATGGACCCTCAGTACATACTCTATGACGAGCCCACCACTGGGTTGGATCCGATCACCGCCGACCGCATCAACGATCTGATGGTGGCTCTGAAGCATAAACTGCATATCACCTCTATCGTGGTCACCCATGATATGGTCAGCGCCTACCGGGTAGCAGACCGCCTGGCCATGCTCCACCAGGGGAGAATAATCTTCTGCGGCCGTGCCGAGGAGATAAAGAGATCCCCGGACGAACGTATCCAGCGCTTCATCCGGGGGGAGGCCGACTAGGTATGGCCGAGTCTATAGGGAAGCAGGGGATATCAGGATAGAAAAGCGATGGGATTAATGATCTCCCGAGTTCATGATAAATCTAAGGCTACCAGCCCAGCAGGCGGAGGAAATTGCCGCTGGCTATTTTTTTTATCTCCTCGGGCAGGAAGCCTTTTCCCTGAAGGGCCTGAAGAAGCGCGGGGAAGTGCTGCGGGCCTTCCAGCCCCTGGGGAAGCCTCTCCACGCCGTCGAAATCAGACCCCATGCCCAGGCAGTCGGCTCCGGCCAGCTCCTTGACATAGAGGAAATGATCGGCGACCCTCTCCAGGCCGCAGTTTTTCTCCGGGCCACCTAGGAAGCCGGGATAAAAGTTTATCCCCAACACCCAGCCGGCATGGGCCAGGGCCCTTATCTGCCCGTCGTCCAGATTTCTAAAATGGGGCTGCAGGAAGTTGACGCAGGAGTGGGAGACCACCGCCGGTCTCTTCGACAGTTCCATTACTTCCCAGAAGGTCTGGGCCGAGGCGTGGGACAGGTCCAAGACGACGTCCAGGCGGTTACATTCGGCCACTAGTTCCCGGCCCAGGCCGGTCAGTCCCGTATCCCGGCCGCTCCTCTGGGCGTGCCGGGCGGAGCAGGCGAAGACGTTAGCAGTGTTCCAGGTTATTGTCAGCAGGCGCAGGCCGGCGCGGCGGAAGTCTTCCAAAAAGCGGAGATCCTGGCCCAGGCCATGGGCCCCCTCCAGGCCCAGAATGGCTCCGATTTTTCCCTGGCGGCGGCAGCGGATCCAGTCGTTTTTCTCGACCACCAATGAGATCTCGTCCGAGAAGATCTCCAGTTGCCGGGCCAAGGATTCTATCAGCCTCCAGGCCTGATCGACGGCCCTCTGGCCACGGTGGTCCGGGCTGACCCAGCAGGCGAAGACCTGAAGCCCCACCTGGCCGGCACGGAGCCGGTCCAGGGAGACATGGCCCTGGGGACTGTCCAACCTCTGTCCCCGAAGCAGTCTGAGGGCGGTGTCGCAATGGAGGTCGGCTATCAGGGGAGCCACCACGCTGTTCTCCTTTATTAATTAGAGGGAATAGAAGAGAGGGTGAGGACGTATATCGATCGATGGTGCGCCCTCTAGTATACACCATATCCGCCTGGACTATCAAGGTTTTTTCTCTTGACAAAATTATGCGATTGAGATATCTTTATATGAGAATCGTATTCATCGCCCTTTAAATTTAACAGGAGCCAACCATGAATACCAGGATGCTGCTTCGGCTTTTTGTGGGCTTGGGCCTCGGGCTCCTCTGCCTGGGCTGCGCCAAACAGGAGAAGTACCAGGCCGGGGAGGTAGGAGGCACCTTGACGGTGGGCATGTTGTCCTCCAGCGAGCCCTCCTTCCTCAACCCCCTGGCGCTCTCCTATACGGCCTCGACCGATATCCACGAAAAACTGTTCCTCCGGCTGCACCGTTTCGACCGGGAGATGAACATCGTGCCCGAGCTGGCCCAGTCCTGGAAATTCTCCGAGGATTTCCGGGAGCTCACCTATAACCTGCGGCGCGACGTAAAATGGAGCGACGGACGTCCCGTGGTGGCCGAGGACGTGGTCTATACCTACCGCCTGATGGTCGATCCCAAGATCAAGTACGCCCGGGCCGGCCAATTGCAGTTCGTGGAGTCGGTGGAGGCTGTGGACCAGTTCACCGTCAGGTTCAAGTTCAGGCAGGTCTATGCCGACGAATTATTCGACACCGGCATCTTCGTGTTGCCCAAGCATGTTTTGGAGAAGATCTCCGATCTGCGCTCCGGAGAGTTCGAGGCCTCATTGGTGAGCGACGGGCCCTATCAGCTGAGGCAGTGGACCCGGGGCGTCTCTCTGTCGCTCGAGCCCAACCGGAACTTTTACAAGGGCCGGCCGGCGCTGGATCTCATAGAATTCCGGTTCTATCCGGATGCCGCCTCGCTTTTGGCCGCGGTCCAGAAGGGCGAGGTGGATATCACCAGCGACCTCTCGCCGACCGACGCCGAGAAGCTGGCCCAGGACTCCAATCTCAATATCATCCAATATCCGGGCTGGACCTATACCTACATCGGCTGGAACCTCAAGCATCCCTTGTTCTCCTCGGCCGAGATGCGCCAGGCCTTCGCCATGGCCATCAACAATGCGGAGATTATCCAGCAGGTGCTGCGCTCCAAAGGACGGCCGGTGGCCGGCCCGCTGCTGCCCAATTCCTGGGCCTACGACGAAGCCCAGAAGCCCCAGCCCTATGATCCCGCCCGACTGAAGTCAGCCCTGTCCGACCTGGGCTACAGGGAGAAGAACCGGGACGGCTACCTCTACCGACAAAACCAGAGGCAGCCGCTGGAGTTCAGCTTGCTGCTGGCCCAGGGACAGCCGGTGCAGGAGGCGGCGGCCCTTCTGATCCAGCGGCAGTTCAAGGAGTTGGGCATCAAAGTGAATCTTGCCGTGGTGGATGCGGTGACCTTCGTCCAGAGGCTGCGGGAGGGAAAGTTTGACGCCATGATGTTCTCCTGGAAGAACGACTACAAGGTCGATCCCACAACCGTCTGGCACTCGCAGCCGGAGAAGGGCCGGTTCAACCTCCTGGGATACGCCAACGCCGAGGTGGACAATCTCATCGACCAGGGGCTGGGGACCCTCAGCCGGCGCAAGGCCAAGGAATTATGGGTGAAGTTCCAGCGGATCATTTCCCAGGAGCAGCCGGCCACCTATCTGTTCGTCCCCGATGTCGTGACCGTGGTCTACAAGGGCTTCCGGGGGCCCAGCCGGGACGAGCGCGGGCCTCTGGCCTCTCTGGACGAATGGTGGATTCCCTCGGCCGAACGCCGGGCGGTGGCCGTAGCCTCGGCCACCGCCGCGACCCCGGCTCCGGCCACTCCGACGCCGACGGCGACCCCTACTCCGGCGGCGACCACTACTCCGACGCCGGCCGCGACGCCGACAACTTCCACCACGGTGGCCTCGACGGCTCCGACTACAACACGGCCGGCGCCGCCGACTCCGGCCCCGGCCAACCCCCAGGATATATTGGCGGCCACTACGGCACCGGCCACACCGCCTCCGGCTCCGGCGCCGACGCCAGAGCCCGTGCCCGAGCCGGCCGTGGAATCCGGCATAGCGCCCACCGAACCCGAGGTGATCAAAGCGGTCACCCCGGCCTATCCTGAAGTAGCCCGCAAAGCCAAGATCACCGGAAGGGTATTTGTCAAGGTGGTGGTGGCGGCTGACGGCAGCATCAAGAGCGCCGAGGTGGTGAGGGGCATAGGCGGGGGATGCGACGAGGCGGCCCTGGAGGCGGCCAAGAAGATGACCTACAAACCAGGGACGGTCAACGGACAGCCGGTGGAGAAATCAATCACTATACCCTTTACCTTCAGATAACGACCACCCCCAAAAGGAAGAGCCCCGATT
>FWPV01004875.1_pt1 | contig 15555 bp, 12 predicted proteins | sample 2228371 | NCBI WGS metagenome assembly FWPV01 (sample SAMEA103939776, study PRJEB20133) | metagenome | reverse complement strand
CGAAAAGCCGACCGAAACCGCCCTTGCGCCCGCCCGGCGGCGGGCGTGCAGGACCGATTGCCGGATCAGATCGCGCGCGGCCATCGGCTCGCCCCCCATGAAGGCAATCTTGACCGCGCCGCCCGGCGGGGCGGCGGCCACCAGCGAGTCGATCGCCTTGCGGGCGACATCCCAGGTCATGCGTTGGTCGGGGCCCCCGAAGCTGCCGCCGCCGGCATAGCAATAGCCGCAAGCCAGGTTGCAGGTTTGCGAAACGGTCAGCGCCAGCGCCCGCACCTCCCTCGCGGGGGCCTCGGGCGGCGGGGCAAGCGGCGGCACGGTGAGGCCCAGCGCAGCAAGCGCGGATGCGGTTGCGGTGTCGCCCGCCACCAACCCCTGCCCCAGCGCGGCCACCCCGGCGGGATCGAGGCGGTAGAGCGCCGCCGTCTCGGCCACCAGCGCGATGTCGCCCGAGAGGTGCGCCAGCGCGCTCCGCGGTCTCGCGGCCTCGATCACGGCCGCCGCGGGGGCCTCCGCCCTGTCACGGGGCATCGCCGCGCTCCCACAGGGCGAAGAAGGGGATTCCGATGGACCTGCCGCCTACCTCGCCACGGGCCAGGCGCTCGGCCTCGGCCCGAAGTTCGCGCATCGACGCCCGAGACGACAGGATCGCCGCCTCGGCCCCCGGCATGTCGCCCTTCCTCTCGGCCTCGTAGCCCGCCTTCAGCGCATCCACGATCTCGCGCAGATACCCAAGCGCCGGTTGCACCGCCGGGTCGTCGGCCTCGGCCAGGTGGACCCTGCGCAGGAACAGTTCGGGCCGTTCGGCATAGGGCCCCAGGATCAGCTGCATGTCGCGGAACCGCTGGTAATGCTGCATCCCGTCGCTGTCGATGCGCACCGCCAGCTGGTAGAGGCCCGGCGGGTATTCCGCGTGATGATGGCGCAGGGAATGGACAAGGGCGGCGTATTCGGTGTCAATCTCGGACCCTGGGCGCTCCACCTCGACGAAGCCCTCGATCACAGCGGGCCGCGCGGGTCTGAGGTTCAGAACCCAGTCGGGGCCGGTCACCGGTCGTCCCCCCGGATCCCGACCGACCGGCCGGATCACCGGGCGGTAGTGCGACCCCGGCGGGTAGTTCCCGTGCCGCTCCAGCATCCACAGCGTCTGGTTGACCCAGCGCAGGTGGGTCATCTCGCTCAGCGCGACCAGCAGCAGGAACTGCCGCGCCGCCCGCAGGTCGTCGGCCAGGTCCGGCCAGATCGCGCGTTCGGCCTCCGTCACCTCGTCGGGCATGCGCAGCGAGAAATAGGCGTAGAGGTAATCCATCGACAGAGTGAACTCGAGCGGCGCGAGGTTCTCGGTCAGGTCGCGGATCATCTCGTCGGTCGACCCGTAGTGTTCCTGCGGTTTGCCGCGCGGGCGATCCACCGGCGTGGCGTCCGTCTCCTCGCCCTGCAGGACGAAGCTCAGCTCCTCCCATTTCAGGTTGATCTCATAGGGGTCGTACTGGCTCGGCCGCGCCCGCTCGATGGTCGTCGCCGCACTCACGTCGCGGCCGGGCTCGCGCCGCCGCATCCAGTCCAGGAAGGTCACGGCCTGCCGCGCGTCCCTTTCCGAGGTGCCGTCGTCGATCTGCGGTCCCACCGCCGGCCCCAGCACCACGTCGGGGTGGTTCGAGGCCCAGTACTGGCAGGCGCAGTCGCGGAAATCGTGCGTCCAGGGACTGCACATCGACGCGGTCAGCTCCCCTGCCCGGTAGGCGTCGGGGATCACGCCGTTCTCGTCCAGATACCGCCGCCGCTTGCCCTTCAGCACGATCGGCGCGCCGGTCGGCTGGCCGGTCTCGTCGCGCCGGGTCAGTGCGATGGTCAGGTCGGCGACGTCGGGGTTCGGGTCGGCCTCGATCATGCGGATGATCCACCAAGAGGTCTCGCCCTCGTAGGGGATGCGCCAGACCGCGTTCTGGAACACGTCGAAATCGTAGAACTCGATCCGCCTGCCGTATTGCTCGACCCAGTGCAGGTACCAGTCCCCGCTTCCGAGTGCCGCGCCATCCGGGCCGTTGAGCTGCCGCTTGAGGTCCGACAGCCACGCGGGGCCGGGTTGGTCGAAGATCGTGTCGCTTTCGGTATCGGCGTAAAGCAGATGCGCGCCCTGCGTCCCGTCGGGACCCGACGGCTCGATCCCGCGGAACTCGAAGGCAAGGCCGGGGAAGAACCGGACGTCCAGCTGGCGCAGGTCGAATTCGAGGCCCGGGTAGCAGTTGCCCACGCCGGACTCCATCAGCGTCGAGGCGGGATTGCCCAGCACGGGTTCGGGATAGGCCGGGCTGTCGGCAGCGGCGGCCAGGTTCAGCGGCTTCGGAGCGTCAGCCATCGGTCGTCTCCCGCGGTTCGGGGGCGCCGTCCCCGCGCCAATCGGGGTCGGTCTCGAGCCGGTCGAGATAGGCCATCAGCAGGTCGAACTGACGCCGGGTGATCGACAGCGGCACGCCCATCGTGTGGCGCATGTAGGGCGGCATGCGCATGTCGTAGGTCAGGTCGGCGACGTTGCGCGGATCGCGGTAGCGGGGCGTCGGCGCGTCGGACGGGCGGCGTGGCGCGCCACCCTTGTCGACCGGCCGGTCCCAGACACCGACCGGAATTTTCGCCGGCTTCAGCACGCCCACCCGTTCGGGCAGCTCCGCCACCCGCGCGAAGGGCGGACGCACGATAAGGCGCACGCGGTCGGGGCGGCGGGCCAGGAACTCGCGCAGCACGGGGCTGTCGGCCATCCGGGCATGGACCTGCCGGACGACCTGGGTGAAGGGCAAACGGTCGCTCGCGCCCGAGACCGAGACGCGCGTGTCCCCCTGCCCTGGCGTATAATCCGGTGCCACCTCGGCATAGGGCGCATCGGCCGCGCGGAGGCTCTTCGGCCCGACACGGGGTGCCAGCCCCTTGTCCCAGTTCGGGTCATCGGGATCGCGCGCGCCAAGAATCCAGGCATTGCCGCCCAGCGCCCAGCTGCGCCGCTGGTCGAGGTTCACCAGGCTCGCCGTCTCGAAGATGCGCCGGAAGAGATCGAGGATCTCCATCGGCGTCGTCTCGGGGTCGGGCACCGGCGGCGGCAGCTCACGGTCGTCCAGCTCGTCGCGGATCGAATACATCGGCCGCCGGTCCGGGGCGAAGTCGGGCGGGCCGGCGAAGGCCCGCGCGCGGGCCTTGAGCATCCGCCCCCCCACCGGCAGCGCGGCTTCCAGGATCAGGTCGCAGGTGTCGTCGATCAGCCCCCAGCCGTCGCCCGACCCTTCGCGCGCGCCGTCGTAGCTGTCCTGCGGCGTGGGCCACTTGGGCGTGCCGCGGAAGTTGAAGCCGGACCACGGGGTGTCCGGCGTCAGGATGCGGTTCTCCGGCCGCGTCATCCGGTGGTTCAGCCCGTATTCCGTGACCGCCGGCTCGAAATCGCCCGGAGGCCGGGGCGAAGCGGTGGCGATGCTCGCGTCCGGCGGGCCGAAACTGTCGCCCTTTCCGGGCGTGAAGCGCACCCTCACCTGGTCGAGCCTCGTCCGGCAGCTCCAGCCCTCGTGATTGGGGACGAAGGTCTGCACCTGCCCCAGCGGCAGGGGCGCGTCGGGCCGGACAAGCGGGATTTGGTCGCGGGTGTGCGGGCTGATCGCATCCAGCCGGTGGGGCCTGTAGGAATCCGCCCTGAACACGACATGCGCCACCGCCGCGGTCGAGGCCAGCTTGGTGCGCGACTGCGCCTTTCGGTTTCCCGCTTCGACCGTGAAGACGAGATCGCCGATCTTCGCATCCTGCGCCTTCAGAAGCGCAGCCGTCACCGGCACGTTCACGACGCTGCCGTCGGGATCCTGCACCTTCGCCCACAGCTCGAAGAATGGCGCGACCGGCCGGACGCGGCCGTGATGGTCCTTGAACGTCACCCTCTCGGGCATCACGACCTCAAGCCGGTGCGGCCAGTGCCCGTCGCCCGAGACCGACCGCAAGTGAAGCGACGGCGCGGGCACGATCCGGGTCTGCACGCCCCGGTGCGGGTTCTCGTCGACCTCCCAGCGATAGGCTTCCATCGGCTCGCGCGCGCGCCCGACCCGCGCGACCGCCATCGGCGGGTCGAAGAACAGGCCCACGATCCGGCCCCGCGCAGGATCACGCCCGCACCAGGGGGCACAACTGCCACCTTCGGCCTTGCAGAGGCATGTTTCGGCCTTCGTCATTCCGCGGCCTCCGGCTTCAGCGCCGTGTCAGGGATCAGGCCCTGCTCGTAGGCGAAGAGATTGTGGGGATCGACCTTGCGCTTGATCTCCAGCAGGCGGTCGAGGTTCCTGCCGAAATACTGTTCGCGGAACTCGTCGTTCCCGCGGCGGGGATAGTTCTGGTAGCGGTGGCCGTTGCCCATGGCCTCCGCGATCCGACCGAAGCCGTCCAGCCAGTCGATCGACTTCTGCCGGTGTGACTCGAAGGTCCAGAAGGCCCAGGCGAACAGGTCCATCCGCGCGTCGCGATGGATGTAGGCGGTGGCGTCCCACGGCACCTCGTTGATCGCACCGCCATAAAGCTCCATCGCGACGAAACAGGTGCGGTCCGGCGCGGACAGGAAATGCTCCACGAGCTCGCGCCAGCGCTCGGGCCCGTGCAGGTCCGCGACGATCCGGCTGTCGACCAGCGGCTTGGTGTTCATCGACACAGCCGGCATGTCGATGCCGGGCGGGTTGGCGGTCTGAAGCAGGATCTCGTTGAGATGCCGATAGCGCCCGCGCCGCCAGATCTCGACCTGCCGCGCCTCGTCCTTAACATGCGCGAAGAGCGGCCCCAGCGCCGCGCGCGCCTCGGCCTCGGAGCCGTGATAAAGCCCGCGCAGCATCAACCCGGGGAGCTGCCCGTCGGGGTGATCGGCATCGGGCAGGAACATCACCAGCGCCTGCATTCCCACGCGGGGCGGCCCCCCGATCGTGTATTTCTCCTGCACATCCGCCAGCACGCGGCAGGCGGTCTCGATCCCCGCTCCATCGGTCAGCGGAAAGCGCAGGCCGAAGCCGAACAGCTCGTCGAGCTCGACCAGCCGGTACTCGATCTCGGTCAGGACGCCGAACTGGTTGCCCGTCCCGCCGCGCGCCGCCCAGAACAGGTCCTCGTGATGGCCCGGTCGGGCATGCACGCGCGTCCCGTCCGCCAGGATCATCGTCACCGCCTCGACGCAGTCGCAGTTCATCCCGAACAGGCGCGAGGTGAAGCCATAGCCGCCGCCCTGCATGTATCCCGCGACACAGACCGTCTCGCACCCGCCGCCGGGGACGTGCAGGCCGGCTGCATCCAGCATCAGGTTCAGCTTGCGGAAGTTGGTCCCCGCCCCCACACGCGCGCGCCGCGCCTCCCGGTCGATAACCACATAGGACAGGCCGCTGGTGTCGATCACCACTTGGTCGTTGACCGAATATCCCGCGGTCGAATGGCCGCCCGAGCGTGCCACGACCTTCAGACGGCTCTCACGGGCGAACCGCAGCGCGGCGATCACGTCAGTCTCGCAGGTGCACTTGGCGATCAGCTGCGGAAAATGCTGATAGGTGTGCATGAAGCCCATGCGGGCGTCGTTATACCCGGTCGCGCCGGCGACGACGATCTCTCCCGCAAAGTCGGCGGAAAGCCGCGCCATCGCCTTGTCGGTATAGGACGGAAGGCCTGTCTCGACCGCCCGACCCTCGGGCCAGTTCGACCCGACGCGCCGCTGTCTGCGCATGACCTTTCCCCGTTGACCCGGAGCCGGCGTTTCCCGGCTTGCGGGAAGCCTAGCAGCGCGTTCCTCAAATCAGGAACGTTTTTTCCGGCCGTGCCACGTCGCCGCAGCCAGGTCAGGCCAGACGCCCGCACAGGCAGAACCTGTTCCGGATCTCCTCCAGGGCCAGGCGGGTCAGGTCGCCGTCGATCACCCGGATCACGGGCAGGCAATGCGCCTGTCCGATCTCGTGCAGAAGCAAGGGCAGGAGAGACGCGGGCGCCGCGACCGCCAGCGCCCCGATCCGGCATTCGGCCGCGCTCCCTGCAATCGCCTCCGCGACATCCCTTGCAAACGCGCGCCGGTCTTCCCGCGTGCAACGGGCGATCATCTCCGCGGAAACCCCGGCCGTCGTCCCGCGCCCGAACAACACCGATCGAATACGTGCTTCCCGTGCACGGATCACGACCTGGGCCGTTTCCGCCGTGCCGCCTCCGTCCAGATCCTGGATGATCCGGGCGCGGGTGGTTGAGCAGACGACTGCCCATGTGCAAGCACGGATCATGGTCCGTCCCCGGTTTTGCATGGACTTGCGAAACCGCTAGGACCATGACCGAACGCGGGCATTGACGACTGTCATTTGCATCGAAATACTGAATGTCCGTGCCGAATGGTGACGGCCGTCCTCACAGCCCAGGGAACGTCGATGCGCTCGTCCAACAATCCGGGAGTGGACGACGCGTGTTCCCACTGCAAGTTGAAACGCTGCGTGCTGCACAACTCGGGGATCTGCGCGAACCTCGACGATGACGAACGCACACGACTCAACGCGATCGCGCATGTTCGCCATATCGCCAAGGGCACGACGATCATCGCCCAGGGCGAAGTGCCGGCGATCGTCGGCAACGTTGTCGAGGGCATCCTCAAGATGCAGCGCACCGATGTGGAGGGCCGCGAACAGATCGTGGGACTTCTGGTCCCCACCGACATGTTCGGCCGGGTCTTCAGCGGCGCTTCCGAATTCTCGGTCGAGGCCGCGACCGATGTCGTCCTGTGCTGCTACGACAAGCCCCGGTTCGAGGCGATGCTCATGGAACATCCAAGGCTCGAACATCAGGTCATGCTCTGGATCCTCGACGAACTCGACGCCGCGCGGGAATGGATCTCCCTGCTCAGCGGCCAGAGCGTCGCGCAGCGTTTCGCGTCCTTCCTGCTGATCCTCTGCCGCCGCTGGCCGAGCCTCGGCTGCGGGCTGTCGCCGGACGGAACCCACGTCCAGGTCACCGTTCCGATCGGGCGGGCGGACCTCGCGCATTTTCTGGGAACGACGGTCGAGACGATCAGCCGCACTGTCCGCACGCTCAGCGATGCCGGCATCATCGAAAGCGTCACGCCGGCGTCGTTCCGCGTGCTGGACCTCCACGCGCTGATCAAGACCTCGGGCAACACCGATTTCGACCCAGGCGACATCATTCAGACGCTTCGCAAGGCCGAAGCCGTCCGCTGACGGGCCGTTGCGGACCCGCCTCAGGCCGTCCGCCGCCAGAGGGCAGCGACATCCGCCACGGCCGCCGGATCGACCTGCGCGACATGCGTCCGGTCCTCGTCCTGCCAGACCGCCGTCGCCTGCGCCACGCCCGAAAGGATGACCAGGGCCCCGTCGCCGAAGACATGAGCCACATGCGGCATCCCTTCCGCAAGCGCCGTCGCCGCCTTCACCGCAAGCCGCCCAAGTGCGTCTGCCCGCTCTGCCGGTGCTGCGTCGACCACGCGGCCCCCGCGCGCTTTGCCCTTGCCGCGGCAGGCAGCGCCCAGCGTGGGGGCGAGCGCATCGGCGAAGCTGCCGCCCTGTTCCGGCCCAGCGGTTGCACCGCTCGTCGCCGTGGGCAGAAGGGCCAGCACCTCGGTCGCGGCGATCCCGCCCTCCGGGCGGCGCTTGCCCGGCGGCAACCCGCCCGACCGGATCCGTCCGCCGCCGCCCGCAGCGAAACCGCGCAGCGCCGACAGAACCTCCTCGACGTTGTTGGCGGCTGACCCGCCGATCTCGGCAATCCGGCCGTCCGCGACCACGAGCCTGAGGGTCGCTCCCTCCCCCCGCGATACATCGAGGATGCGCGGCAGGAGGGTCATCGACGCTTCCAGCAGGACAGCACGGGCCACCGCGTCTGGCGCACCCCCGGGCAACGTCCGCCATCCGTCCGTGGCTGCCGCCAGTTCGTGCCGGGCGAGTCTCAGAAGGGCTGCGATCCGCGTGTCCATCCCGGCCCCCTCAGAACAGCGTCGCGGCTGACAGCCGCTCGACCTGGGCACGCGCCGCCGACAGCGCGTCGGCGGGCGCAACCTCGGCTCCGAACCGGGCGTGAAACGCCATCTCCACCACACCCGATACCTTCATCAGGATGTCGAGGCCCCCCGGCGTGACGATCAGCGCGTCGCGCGCGGCGGCCTCTCCCGACCCGGCAAGCGCCGATGCCCCGAAAAGCTCCACCGCCGCGGCGGCCAGCGCCGCCGCCGGCGCCTCCGCCAACCGGGGGTGGGAACAGAGCGCAAAGCCCGCATCGAGATCGATCAGCGCGGACGCCGTGCAGCCGGCCATCTGCGCCCTGGCCTGGGCCAGCGCCTCGGGCAGCGCCTCGCCACCTGCGCCCTGCCCCGTCCCGACGGACGCATATGCGGGCCCCGCCGCCATCACGCCGCCACCGTGCCGGTCAGGTCACGCGACAGTTGCAGGACAAGCGTGGCGACGCGCGCCTCCGAATCCTCCCCGCCCCCGCCATACCGCAGATCCATCAGGATCTCCGCGACCTCTTCCATGGCGTCGTTGACCCAAAGCGTGTCGGGCCGCATGACGCGCCGGTCCGACACCAGGAACGACACGTCGTCCAGCGCGCGGCCGACCTCGTCGTAGAAAGCCTCGCGCTCGGGCATGTCGGCCAGGATCGCGTCGATCCGCTCGGCCAGAAGCCGCAGCGCCGGATGGTCGGGCATGCCGGGCGTCCCCTCCGGCACGGTGAAGTCGATCTCGGATGTGGCCCGTCCGGCAGCCGTCCCGGCCGGTGGAACCTCGCGCAGGTCGGCGACCTTGGGCGCCGAGGTGGCCGGATCCGGACGCGGTGCTGGCGCCGGCGCGTCCTCTTCCACGACAGGCGCCGGCGGCACGCGCGCCGATACAGGCCGCGGCGCGGGCTCGGGGTCGGCCGGCGGCGGCATCAGCTCCATCTCGATCGCCGCGATCAGCGCATTGGCCGCAGCCACATCGGCATCGCGCACGGCGGCGACCTGTCCCAGCAGCGCGGCCAGAAGGCCGCGCGCGCCGCTGCGCAGCCACCGCTCCCGATCAACCACCACACCGCCCGGTGCGGCAGCAATCGCCACCTCGGTCGCCATCGGCAGGACCTTGTGGAAGGCCCCGCCTGTTTCCTGCGCCAGCCGCTCGACCGCCGCCTCAGGCCGCTCGCCCATCAGCATGTCAGCGCCGGTGGCCACCAGAAGGCTGCACTGCCGGATCTTCTGGGGCGCCTCCGACCAGAGTTGCGCCTCACGGCGCGACCAGCTTTCGCCGGCGCCCTTGCACCACAGGATCACGTCGGCGCGGGCATAGACCCACTTGAGCTGCCGCGACTGCGCCTCGAGGTCCCTGGCCGCCGGCAGATCGAGAAAGGTCATGTTTTCCAGCACGGGAAGAGGCAGCGCGAACTCGACATATTCGGGCTTCTCGGCCAGGGCGCGGTCGCCCGCCTTGCCCTCGAAGGTGAGCCGCTTGCCGCCCCACCAACCGGCCCGCGTCTCGGCCGTCTCGGCACCGACAACGATGACCGGGGGGCGCGGAGACCCGAGGCCCACGGAAAACAGCCGGTCCCCGAGAAGGAACGTCAGCAGCGTGGACTTGCCCGAGCCTGCCCCGCCCACCAGCGCGACGCGGACGGGCACCTCCAGCTTCTGGGCCAGCCGCAGGGCGGCGCGCGCCCGGTCCTGCGAAACGCCGAGCAACGCGGCTGCTTCGCGCAGCGCGCCGATCACTTCGCCATGTTCACCTTGGCCAAGCATTTGTCCAGCCCGCATCCCAACGCGCAATTATTGGAGCAAATCAACGACTTGTTCAAGGAAATTGCGGCGCCGCCCGACGGGCGGCGCCCTGGGTCGCCATTCGGGACGCCAGATCAGCGGAAGGGTTCGAACGCGGCGTTGATCTCGATTGCCTGGTTCACCAGTTCCGTGCCGATCTCGGGGGCGAAGCGGTCGAACACCGGCTTGAACGCAAGGCGGAATTCCTCCAGTTCCGCCTCGGTCAAGGTGATGATCGTCCCTTCGTCGGCAATGATCCCCTCACGGCTGAGCTCATTAAGCTCAAAAGCGAAACGATTCCGCTCGTGCGTGATCAGACGCATCATGTCGATGACAGCCTGGCGGTCCTCCTCCCCCAGGCTGTCGAGGAACCTCTGCGTCGTCATCGTGACATAGCCCAGGTAGTTGTGGTTGGTCGCCGTCACGGCGGCCTGAACCTCGTAGAAGCGCTGGGTTTCGATGTTCGACCAGGTGTTCTCCTGCCCCTGCACTTCGCCCGACTTCAGCGCGTCATAGACCTTCGAGAACGGCAGGGCGACCGTCTCGACCCCCATCGCCTCGAATATCGCCGCGGTGACGGGCGAATTGCTCGACACACGGAACTTCAGCCCCTCGGCCGCGCGCACGCCCGTGATCGGCACGGTCGCCGACATCTGGCGCATGCCGTTCGACCAGAAGCCGAACGCATGGAAGCCGTCGTCCTCGAAATCTGCCAGAATCTCCTGCGCGGGTTCCGAATCGAGGAAAGCCTGCGCATGCAACGGTCCGTCGAACAGGAACGGCAGGCTGAACAGCGTCATTTTCGAGGTGAAGCGCTCGACCTTGTCCAGCGACGGCGCGGCGAAGGTGACATCCCCCGCAAGCATCGCGTCATACAGCTTGTCATCGTCGTCGTAGAGCTCGGCATTGCCGTAGACCACAACGCAGTATCGCCCATCGAAATGCTGGTTCATCGCGTCGGCGAAGGCCAGGGCGGCTTCGCCCTTGGGGTGGCCCTGCACGGCCGTCACCAGGCTGAACTTGAGCTCCTGTTCCCCGGGATCGCACGACTGCGCCTGCGCGGCGACGGGCACGAAAAGTGAAAGCGCCAGAGCGGCGCGAGTCAGTCTAGTCATCGTTGTTTCTTCCTGTTGCTTGCCCTCCGGAGCACCGCCGCGCTTCCGAAGGGCCGGGAGGAGGTTTTCGGAAGAGAAAGGGGGCGGAGGCGACCTCCACCCCCCTGGTCAGGAAGGACTTTGCCTTAACCCTGGTCGTCGGCGACGATGTCGCGCACCCAGACTTCGACCCGGCGGTTGATGAGACGGCCGGTCTGGGATTCGTTGCAGCCAAGCGGGGAAATCTCGCCGTAGCCGATGGCGCGCATCCGCACCGAGCCGGCAAGCGCGGGATTGGCCGCGATGACGGCCTGCTGGACCTGTTCGGCCCGCTGCTGGGACAGCTGCCGGTTCAGCTCGGCATCGCCGACCGAGTCGGTGAAGCCGATGAACAGCACTTCCTTGTTCGAGAAGCGGTTGGTGGCCAGCAGGTCGGCCAGACGTTGCACGTCGGCCTCGGCCCGGGCGTTCAGGCGCGCCGAACCGGTCTCGAAGCGATAGGTGGTCGACAGCCGGTCGGCGGCGATCAGCAGGTCGATCATCTCGCGCAGCTGCGGCAGTTCCTGGTCGGTCTCGTTGTTGATGACCGCCGAGGCGACGCGCATCCCCTGCGAGTTGATCGACTCGACCGTGATCGACTGGTCGATGAAGCCCGATGCCGTCACCAGCTCCTGCGCCGCGTCCGAGGTCATGAAGTTCTTGAAGTCCGCCGCGCGGCCCTCAAGCGGCCGGTTCGTCTGATAGGCATAGAGCAGACGGGTCAACGGGTATTCCTCCGTCTTGATCGAGAAGGCCGTCGGCGGGATCTGGAGGCCGCATTCGCCCCGGATCGCCAGAGGCTGCGCTTCGCCGACCGCGGCGAATGACGTGAAGCCGATGCCGTTGGGGTCGTTCGCGACGGCCTGCGAGATCGCCTCGTCCGAGTCGAGCACGATGGCGTTGGCGCTCATCGTCTGGTTCGACGGGCGCATCACCAGCGTGTCGAACACCTCGAGCGAGCCGGATTCGTCATCGCGGATATAGACGTTGATCGGCGCGTTCCGGCCGCCCAGCTGCGCCCAGTTCTCGATCCGGCCGCTGAACACCTGCGCGGCGTTCGCCTCGGTGATCGCACGCACCGGGTTCTCGGGATGCGTGATCAGCAGGAGGCCGTCGAGCGCCAGGATCGTCTCCTGCGAGTCCGAGTCGAGGTCGCCCAGACCGAATTCCTCGAAGGCGCGGATCTCGCGCGGACGCGCCGGACGGGTCGAAAGCGCGAACTGGGCCTCGCCCTTGAACAGCGTGTCGATGCCCGCGGACGAGCTCGTCGGGAGGATCGTCATCTTCGTCTCGCCGCCGATGTTGCCGCCCGTGACGTTCATCACCATAGAAGTGCCGTCGGCCGACAGCGTCTGGACCGTGCTGCCATAGGATTCGCCGAATTCGCGCAGCAGCGCGGGCATCAGGCGCAGGCCGAGAAGGCGGTCGCCGGCCACGACGAATTCGGTCGTGGTTTCCTCCAGAGACGGGCAGCCGTCGCCTTCGCAGACGACGAGGTTCGCGGCCACCGTCACGTTGCCGATCGCCGTCCGAAGCGTGTAATTCTGGCCGTCGTACGCCACGATCTCGCCCTGGACCGAAAACGTCTGGTCGAGTGTCTTGAGGGTGACTTCCTGCGCGAGGCTAGCGCCGGCGAAGGCCGCAGACAGCGCCGTCCCCGCGAGTAAGGTCTTGAGCATCCGTTGACGCATGTGATCGCTCCCGAAAATCCTGGTTTCGCCGCCCGCCTGAACCGACGGCAAGGAACATGCTTGGCTGCGCCTTCGCATCTGATTCACTTCTTGCTGTTCATTGTGACCAAAACTTTCCCCAAACAGGGCCAAAACATGATTTCTTTTGAAGCCCCGGAAACATCGCACAACCGCAATGCGTCTCACAGGACTGGGATTTTTTTCTTCCCTCTTATCAATGCTTTAGTGATTTCTTTTTTGCATTGGCCCCTGGACGTGCAACGGAAGGGCCCCGCGCAACCCCCGGAGTTCCAGCCTCACGGAGGGCTCAGCCCCTGCGCGCACAGCCAGAATCGGGCGCCATTGCGGCATCGATGCAAGGCAACGCCGCAACCGACTGGAAACAGAAGAAAAATATCGAACGGGGCAGTTCGGGGCGCGCAGGCGCGCCGTCGCGGGTCAGATGATCTTGACCACGCCCAGGGCAAGGTTGCCGGCCGGCTTGGCCTCGGCATGGCTCGCCTCGTCGAGCAGAAGCGCCGCAAGTTCGTTCGCAGGGCGCCGCCGTCCCCGCGCGATGGCGGCCGAAAGCCGCTCCGGCCCCAGCGCATAGACCGTTCCGCAGGTCGCGATCACGACATCCCCGGACCGCACCTCGACCGGATCGGACGACAGCTCGATCTGGGAGACACCGTTGGCTTCCGGTCCGCCACCGGCATGTCCGACCTCTGGCGTTCCGTTCGCAGGCTGCATGTTCAGCCGCCGGAACTCGCCATCGCGAAACAGGCACAGCGACACCTGCCCCGACGACGCCCAGTAGAGACGGTGACCGAAGATCACCGGCACGACGACGTCCGCCGCCAGCGGTGCAATCTCCGGTTCCTCCTCCGCGACCTCGGCGAGGCAGGCGTTCGCACCGTCGAATGCATTGGTCAGGACGGTCGTGAAGTTGCCTTCGAAATCCGCAGGATCGGCGCATTGGAATTTCAGTTCGCTGAAGAGCTCGGTCACCAGGATCTTTGCCGCCCGATCCCGCGCGGCCCTGGGGCCGCGTCCCTCGGCCAGCACGATGTAGCCGAAGGGGTTGCCGATCTGGAAATCCGAGGAAACCGAATTCTGCTGGACGTCCCGATGACCGAGCGCCAGCGCTGTCGCGCAATCATACAGCATGTTCAGCCCGCAGACGGCCCGGCAGGACCTGTGTCGGCCCAGGTGAAGCTCTCGCCGCACAGCGCGACCAGCATCAGCGTGGTCTCGCCCACACGGATCCGATCGCCATGGCGGATCTGTTCGGTGCTCAGCAGCGGACGGCCGTTCAGCCGGACGATGTTCGCCTTGCCGCCGTGCCCGACATAGAAGCTCCTGGTTTCCTCGTCGTAGGCCAGGACGGCATGTCCCTCGCGCGAAATGGCCATGTCGCCGAAGTCGAGGCAGACCTGCTGGTTCTCGCCGCGGCCGATCTGGGACATGCCCTGCCCCAGCGCGAACGACGCGCCGCGGCCTGGGCCGGCGACGACGACAAGCCAGCCTGCCGGAAAGCGGACGGTCTCGGCCGCGGGTGCCGCCTCTCGGTTCGTAAGATCGACGTTGGGCCCGCTTGCATGGTCGATGCCTAGTAGGCGGGTCTTCACCCGGCCGGTCCGGCGCGGGACGATTGCCGCCACTTCGGGCAGGCTCGCTTCCGCCGAAGGCAGCGTTTCCGCGTCCCAGACCGTGGAGGGCTCCGGCTCCGCTTCGGGCGAGGCCGCGGCGACGGGGGTGGGCATGCTGTGCGACGGCTCCGCCGACGGCGCCACGGGCGACGGCGGCGCCGCGTCGAGATCGTCCAGCACGTCCCACATGCTCAGCGCCGAACCTTCCGGCGCGGGAGCGTCGGACAGACCGGCCTCCGGCCCAGATGCAACGGTTGTGGCCGGCTCCACCTGGGGCGCCGGGGCGGGCGTTCCGCCTTCGGGGGCGGCATCACGCTGCAGGCGAATGCGCAGGAGCTTGGCCGAGAACGACTCGGACTGCGTCATCTCCTTCCCGGCTTCGGAGGATGCCGACGAACGTCTGGACGACAAGCTGCTGAAAACGCTCATTCTTTTCCCCTGGCTGCGACCGATCCCGGACGCCTTTCCGACATCTCTTCTTCGCCAGCGCCGGTCGAAGGAACCATGGCGCCGGCGAAAGGTCTTCTCATCTCATTCCGACCGCGCGAGGTCCATGCTTGCCACAGCAAGCGACCCGTTGCGGGTGACGGCGAACACCGCCTCGGGCACGCGCTCGTTCGCCAGCCGTTCGACCGCGGCCTCGAGGCTCTGCGGCGACAGGATGTCGATCGAGGTCGTCCGCTCCGAGATCAGCACGTCGCCGACGGCGAGCCCGTCGCGCACGTTCTCCGGCACGGCCGTCACGGTGGTCCGCCATGCCCCGTTGAAGGGTTCCGACCGGAAGGCGTAACCGTTCGGCATCTCGACGAAGCGGATCGCCGGAGCGAGCAGGGTCTGGTGCCCGAACTGACCTTCCTGTTCGCCCGGAACACGCACGCTGGTGACGATGTAGCCTTCCTCGTTCGTTTCGGTCAGGCTCCGCATGATCGCTTCGATCGAGGCCTGATCGGTAACCCATTCGTCGTTGATCGCGTAGATCGTCACACCGGGCCGCAACCAGCTGTCTGCGTCGATCCCGGCGAGGAGGTCGCTGTTGACCGAAGTGATCTGCGGGAAGGTTTCCCCGTTCACCTCGACCGGCTGCGTCGTGAAGGGCACGATGACCTCCCAGCGCTGTTCCGAGAACTGCACCGGCAGGATGGACGCAGCGATTGCCTCCTGTGCAGCGCGCGCCGCTTCGGCGGCGGCAGCTTCACGGGCCAGGCGTTCCGCCTCGGCGGCCGCGGCGGCTTCCTCCTGGGCACGACGCTCCGCCTCGGCGGCGGCAGCCGCGGCGGCCTCTTCCTGCGCCCGGCGCTCGGCCTCGGCGGCAGCAGCCGCGGCGGCCTCTTCCTGTGCCC
>FWPV01009495.1_pt1 | contig 15556 bp, 7 predicted proteins | sample 2228371 | NCBI WGS metagenome assembly FWPV01 (sample SAMEA103939776, study PRJEB20133) | metagenome | reverse complement strand
ATTGGACGGCTCCTAAGGCAGCTTCATTGACCGTACTAAGAAAAGCCTCGTCCAAATCCGCAGAAAGGTCCGCCACGAGGGCTGCGTCGTAGAACCCGGGCCCCCAGTCAGCCGCGCCAATCAGGACGGTTGGACCGCCGCCGGTGGCGGTGGCAGTCTCGTATTTGCCCTTTAAATCATCGAAGGGGACGTAGAGCACATCGAATTTGACCTCAGGATTGAGAGCCTGGAAGGCAGCGATGACCTCGTTCAGGCTGGCAATTTCGTTCTCTTTCCAGGCATGCCAGAGGGTAATTGTGCCTGTGACACCCTTAGGCGCAGGCGGCTCCGTGGGTTCCGGGGCTTTGGTTGGCTCGGATTTCGTTGGCTCGGCAGCAGGCGGTTCAGCCGGAGCCGGCGTCTCGGCTGCCTTTTGACCGCAGGCGGCCAGAACGAAAACGGCAATCAGCAGCAGGCTGATCAAGGGCATTATCTTTTTGTACATTTCTTTCCTCCTAAAATTTCATGTGATTTGAGCCTAATCTTTTGAAGACTCGTTTCGAGATCGATCACTTGCTCATTTTTCCGTGTGACCCACGATTGGGACGTCCCATCACCTCCTTTCCAAACTCATTGATGGTCACTAGTGCTGCGATTAATCTTCACCGCCAAATGTTTATGGTTCATTCTCGACCCAACGGTCTTTCCCTCAATACGCGGATCCATCTGTGTGGATCCACAGGGACAGGCTTGTTAAGGTCCTTAACACTTGCCTTACTTTCCACCAGGATTTAAAAGTGATGAAGATTCGCGACCTATCCCCGCAGTTGTGGGAACCCATTGATAATCCGCGTAAATCGCTTCTACTTGACGATAAATACTCGTAGGCATTAAGTCGTGGTCAGGTGTATTCAAATGCTCGGAAAATTGGATGATTGGATACCGTTTCTAACATTGAAATTATAGCATGATTATTCAGGAAGATACGGATATAATTCAACCTCATGTACAAGGATATTTGGCGATTGATCGTATCCCCCCCGGCTCCAGGCGCCTGGAATATGGCTCTAGACGAGGCCATCCTTGAATCCGTCGTTTCCCTTCAAGCCCTGCCGACCTTGCGGCTGTACGCCTGGAACCCGCCCTGTTTATCCCTCGGCCAGGCCCAGCCTTCCGGTGACGCCGATCTCGGCGAACTGGCAGTCCGCGGTTGGGACCTCGTCCGCCGGCCGACAGGAGGGAGAGCAATCCTCCACACCGATGAGCTTACTTACAGCGTCGCCGCTCCACAAGACGAACCCCGTGTAGCCGGGACCATTTTGGAAAGTTATCGGCGGATCTCCCGCGCGCTGCTGCGCGCGCTCGCGTTGCTTCAGCTGGAAGCCAGAGCCGACCACCAATACCCGCTGCCCGGCGGCTCCCAGCCGAACGGCGCGGTCTGTTTTGAAATCCCATCCAGTTATGAGATTACCGTTAACGGGAAGAAGTTGATCGGCAGCGCTCAGGCGCGCCGCCTGGGCGGGGTCCTGCAACACGGCTCGCTTCCTCTCTACGGTGACCTCACCCGAATCACCCAGGTGCTGGTTTATCCCGATCCGCCCTCCCGCAAAACCGCCGCGCGCCGGCTGATCTCTCACGCTGCCACCGTCGAATCTCTCCTCGGCCGTTCGCCTACCTGGGATGAAGCAGCTGCTGCATTCCAAACGGCCTTTGAAGAGGAGCTGAGCCTGAATTTACTCCCTGCGGAACCGCTTCAATCCGAGCTTTCCCGCGCGGAAGAACTGGTCTCGAGCAAGTACGGCAATCCGGAGTGGAACCTTCGGCTCTAACCCATCAGCCGTCTTTGATTGACTGCCGGTTTGGCGAAATTTACAGGCATTGCTGAACCAGCACAATCCATCTAAAATGATTATAATTTTCCAAACCGCAATTGAAACCCGTAACTAAGGGCACTTTCCTTCGTGAATCTACACGTAAAACATCCTGAAAGAGCGCTGCGTGCTGCCATCCTGTTATTGACCATATCTCTTGCAGGATGTACTCAAAAAGTTCCAACCGAAACGCCTGCCCCCGCTCCAGAAGCCAGCCCAACCCCTTTTCTTACGCCTACGCAGATTCCTTTAGGCCACCCAGACAACCCGCTGATCATCGGCCTGGCGGGCTACTCCACCGAGACGGAAGCAGAACCCGCCATCCAGGAGCTGCTCGAATACCTGAACACCGCCGCCGGCGCAGCCGTCGCCTTTCAGGTTTTCCCGGGGGATCTGGAGTTATATCAGGCTCTGGATAAGGGCGAAATCCAGGCAGCCTGGCTTCAACCGCTGACCTACATCCGCGCTCACAACAACAACCGCGCAGACGTCGCCCTGCTGACCAATCATTTCGGGACTTATTTTTACGGAACCCAGTTCCTGGCAAACGTCGAGAGCGGTTTTATCGCGTATTTTGATCCGGCAACCAATCAAAGCACCGCTGATCTTCTCACTGCCCTTTCCCAGTTCGACGGGAAACGTCCCTGCTGGGTCGAACCCGGCTCGATCTCGGGGTACATCCTTCCCCTCGGGCTGCTTCAGCAGGCATGGATCGAGGTCCAGGCAGGAGTACTTGCCCAGACCTACCCGGCGGTTGTTCGCTCGCTATATATCAAGGGAGTTTGTGATTTTGGGGCCACGTTTACGATTTTCGGAGACCCGCGCACTTCCAGCCAGGTGCTCAATGACCTTCCGGATGCTGTCGATCGGGTGATTGTCATTTGGCAGACCGAAGCCATCATTCCTAATCTGAATTTTTCCTTCTCGCCGTCCGTCGAGGAAGCGCTTCGCCGGCCAATCCTGACCGCATTGCAGGATTTCGTCAAAACGGATGAAGGGAAACGCACGCTCTCAATTATCCTGGACGGCTACGACGTCCAGGATTTAATTGTTGTGGACGATTCCATTTACGATCCGATCCGTACAGCGGTTCAATTCAGCGCGACCGATTTGTCCTTATGGACTGGTCGGTAGCCTTTTCCCTGTCCCGTCCGCCGGAACCTCTATACTGGCACAGACCTTGTAATGCTAAACTGGAATCAAGGGAGCTGTCAGATGGTAAAATCGGGATATGTTTCAGCGCACCCTCAAGAGAATGGCTACGTTTCTTTTTGTTTTATTAATTGCTACTGTCGTGATCCTCGGCCTTCCGGTTCTGGTCGCCGAGATCTACGCTTTGACCAAAACCTATCCCATCGAGTCAGCCCCCTCTGCGCCTGCGGCGGTTGTGTTTGGAGCTGGTTTGATGCGTGACGGTTCGCCGACCCCCATCCTGCGCGACCGGGTAGCAACCGCGGCAGACCTGTATTTCGCCGGTAAGGTCAAAAAGCTGCTGATGAGCGGCGACAACCGCTTCCTAGACTATAATGAACCCGGGGCGATGAGAGCATTCGCGCTCGAACTGGGAGTGCCTGACGAGGACATCGTCCTCGATTACGCCGGGCGTCGCACGTATGACACGTGTTATCGGGCTAAACATATTTTTGCTCTGGAGCACGCGCTTCTCATCACCCAGCGATACCATCTTCCGCGAGCGCTGATGACCTGCAACGGGCTCGGCCTTAAAGCAGAAGGGATCCGGGCTGACCGGCGGACATATAATCCGCGCTCAATGCGGTTCTGGCGCATCCGCGAAGTACCGGCTTCGCTTGTGGCTTTCGTGGATATATTCATCACCCGCCCCTTGCCCGTACTTGGCGACCCCGAGCCGATTTTTCCCGACCAGACCGGATTAAAAGCCGATTGACGCGGCATCATGTGAGGATCAATGGATCGTGACTCAGCCCTGGCGATTGTGCGAGAATACGTAAAAGGCGAAAACCTGATCAATCATATGCTGGCCGTAGAAGCAGCCATGCGCTTCTACGCAGAGATACTTGGCCAGGATGTCGAATTGTGGGGAATCACCGGGCTGCTCCATGATTTTGACTGGGAAATCCACCCGAGCCTGGAGGAGCACCCCGCAGCCGGCGCGCCCATTCTGCGCGAAAAAGGCGTCCCGGAGGAGATCGTCCTGGCGATTCTAAGCCACGGAACCGCTGGCAACGTCCCGCGGGACACCCTGCTACGCAAGGCGCTGTTCGCCTGCGACGAAATCACCGGGTTAATCACGGCGGTGGCGCTGGTTCGCCCCTCCCGCTCGCTCTACGACCTGACCTCATCCTCCGTTAAAAAGAAATGGAAAGACCGCGCTTTCGCCGCCGGTGCCAATCGCGAGGAGATCAGCCAGGCCGCCGCGGATTTTGGCGTGGATTTATGGGAACACGTGGATCAGGTAATCATCGCCATGCGAAGAATTGCCCCCAGCTAGGCCTTGCCGGCAATATCCCGCCGCCTGGTTGAGCCGGGAAATACCTCCAAGGAGTTTGAATGTCCCTAGAAGGCACCGGGTTTTTTATCTGGAAAGTCGCGAATTGCGAGGGAGGGAATCCCGCAGCGATCGCTGCAGCCGCGAAAGCCGCCGGATTCAGCCACGTTCTTCTCAAGATCGCCGACGGGACATACGCCTACAACCTCGACAAGGACACCAAGGCCGACCTGCTCCCGCCCGTCATCCAGGCTCTGCGCTCCCACGGCATCCGGGTCTGGGGCTGGCACTACGTCTACGGAAACAACCCTGTCGGCGAAGCCAACATGGCCATCATGCGCCTGCAGCAGCTTGAGCTGGAGGGTTACGTGATCGACGCTGAGATCGAGTATAAACAGCCCGGAAAATCCGCTGCTGCCAAGCGTTTTATGGAAAGGCTGCGCGCAAGCCTGCCGGCGCTGCCCATGGCGCTCAGCTCCTATCGTTTCCCCAGCTTCCACCGCCAGCTCCCCTGGAATATCTTCCTTGAGTACGTCGACTACAATATGCCGCAGGTCTACTGGGAGCAGAATCACAACGCCGAAGCTAACTTGCGCCGTTGCGTGCGGGAATTCCAGGCCATGCAGCCTTTCCGCCCCATCTTTCCAACCGGCCCTGCCTATAAAACAGGCGGTTGGCGGCCCACGCAGGGGGATATCATCGAATTTCTGAATACTGCCCGTGAGCTTCAACTCAAGGGGGCGAACTTCTTCTCCTGGGACGAATGCAAACGGGACGTTCCTGAACTCTGGGAGACGATCGCTGCGTTTAAATGGTCGCCGCCAGAACCGGTGGTTGACATCGCCGACCAGTGGTTAGCCGCGCTCAACAGCCGCGACCTGGATAAATTGGTGGCGCTTTACCTTCCGGACGCAGTCCACATCACCTTCGCCCGCGCCATTCAGGGCACCCAGGCGATCCGCGCATGGTACAGCACCCTTTTCAATCAAATTCTGCCTTCGGCGAGCTTCAAAATCACCGGAGTGACCGGCTCGGGCAGCTCGCGCCACATCAACTGGACGGCGTCGTCAGCCAGCGGCGCCGTGGCCAGCGGCAGCGATTCGATCGGCCTGCTCGACGGCAAGATCGCCTATCACTACTCGAATTTTTCGAGCAGCGCCTGACCGGCGGCTTATTTCGTTAAGCGCGATTTCGTTCCGGCGTCCCTGGCGCCGGTTTTGCTTGTTTTCGCTCTTCCGGTTGAAGGTTTAGACCCGCGGGCGTTCGTCTTCCCAGCTTCCGCCGGTTTCTTCGCCGCCGTTTTTGGCGCAGCTTTTGGGCGGCCTCTGGACGGCATCTGGGAGGATTCAGGCTGTTTCGTTTTCTGCTTGGCTGTCCCCGCCGCGCGGCCAGCGGACGATGTCCTCGCGGTTGTTTTTACCCGTTCTGCTGCAGGTTTGTTTCTGGCGGGTTTTTCAGTGGTTTCCGCCGTGGCAGACTCTGTCCGGCGGGTCTTGGCCGGCGCAGCGGCCGACACCCCGCCGGCCTGCCGCACGCGCGTTTTCGACTTTTCGGCCGCCGCCTCAGCGGATTGCCCGCCGGATCCGGCTGCTGCCTTCCTCGGCCGGCCTCGTTGCACCGATTTCGCCTTTCCGGCGGTCCTCCCCGCCGGCTTTACCGCCTTCGAACGGGTCTTCGGGGGCGTCTGATCGTCAAACAGGCCAGGCAGGGGAAGAGGGAGCTCATCCACAACCTCAACCTCATCCTTCGAAGCCCTCCGCCTGCCGCGCGCCGGCGCCGACTTCTTCTCTGCAGCCTCACTCTCCGCATCCAGCGGAGTGATGCCGGTTACCCGGTCTCCCTGGCGGACTGCCAGAACCTCTTTGGCGGCAGACTGCCGTTTTCCGGCCGGGATCTGGTCATTGCGGATGGTCTTTGAAACGGACTGCGCCAGGTGAAGGAAGCCGGAGGCGCCGGGTTTCCCATATAAAAACCCGCTGACGCCGCCGAATTTTTCCGGCCGGCAGACGATCACCCCCTGCCCGTAACGGCCCTGGCGAGGGAAATCGCTGCTGGGTATGCGCCAGCCCTTACCGTTCCCACAGACCAGCAGCAGGTGCGCCGCCGGCTGAAAGACAGCCGCCCCGATCACCTCATCCTCGCCGAGCAGTTTAATCCCATTCACGCCGGCGGCGATCAGCCCCATTGGACGCACATCGTCCTCGGGGAAGCGAATCAGCATCCCGTTGCGGGTCGCAAGAAGAATATCCGACTTGCTGTCGCTTTCGAAGGTCCAGCCGAGCGAATCTCCCGGATTGACCTTGACCAGGGTGAAGAGCTGAGTCGACGGGCCCGGCAGTTCGGAACTGCTTGATTTCTTGATCAAACCCTTGCGCGATACGGTCACGATATAACGTTCCTCGCCTCCATCCTGCTTTGCCGGCAGGGAGAAGATTTGGGCAATCGTCTGACCCTCCTCCAAAGGCGACACCTTGTTCACCACGACCCCGTCGGCAAAGTTCTCCACCTCCGGCAGTGAGGGAACCGCGACCGCGGCGCAGCGCCCATCGGTCGCAGCCAGATACAGGGTGTGGTGGGTGGTCGTCCGGATGATCCAGCGCGGCGCGAGCCTGCCGCTCTGCCGCACCAGCCTTTCGTCCGCGGTTCGCCCAATGACGCCGTCTTCGGTCACACCCACCCAGACGGTCTGCACCGGCACCACGTCGCTGGTGGTCAGCAATTCGAGCTTTTCAGCGCCCTCGCGCAGCGAAACAATCTGGGTCCGCCTTTTATCCGCGAATTTTTCCTTGATCTGGAGCAATTCTTCCAGGACCGCCAGGCGAAGTTTCTTCGCCGAGCGCAGCAGCGATTCCAGCTCCTCGATCAACGCCTTCGTTTCCCGGTATTCCAGTTCGATCTTCTTGCGTTCCAGGGCAGCGAGCCGGCGGAGTTGCATCTCCAAGATCGCATTCGCCTGGAGCTCGGAAAGTTTGAACCGTTTCATGAGCTTTGTTCTGGCGTCGTCGACGTCCTGTGCGGCGCGGATCATCTTGATGACCTCGTCCAGGTTCTGCAGCGCCACCCGCAGTCCTTCCAGGATGTGCGCTCTCTGGCGGGCTTTCTCGAGATCGTATTCGCTCCGCCGCCTGACCACGTTGATCCGGTGTTCGAGGTACACCCGCAACGCCTGTTTGAGGGAGAGCAGGCGCGGTTCGCCGTCGACCAGCGCCAGCAGCGAGATGCGGAAGGTCGTTTGCAGCGGCGTGCGCTTATACAGCTCGCGCAGTACGTTTTCGACCCCGGCGACCTTGGATAACTCGATCACGATCCGCATCCCGCGCCGGTCGGATTCATCCCGCAGATCGCTGATGCCTTCCAGCGCGCCTTCGCGGGCCAGTTCTGCGATCCGTTCTATCAATGAAGCTTTATTCGTCTGATAGGGCAGTTCACTGATAATGATCCGGCTTTTGCCACGCCCCATCTCTTCCAGATGCACGCGCCCGCGCAGTGTCACCTTGCCGCGGCCGGTGGCGTAGGCGCTGAGCAAATCTTCACCCTGATTTTCTTGAAGGATGATTCCGCCGGTGGGGAAATCAGGCCCTTTGATGAATTTCATCAAATCTGAGACGTTGAGATCTTCGAGCTTTTCCCACTGCGACAGCATATATCCCAGCGCGCCGATGACCTCTTCCAGATTATGAGGGGGAATCGAGGTCGCCATCCCTACTGCGATGCCGCTGGTCCCGTTGACCAGCAAATTCGGGATCGCGGCGGGCAGGACTTCCGGCTCATTGAGGGTATCATCGAAGTTGCGGATGAAATTAACCGTGTTGCGGTCAAGCTGGGCGAGCAGTTCGATCGCCGCGGGAGCGAGGCGCGCCTCGGTGTAGCGCATGGCAGCGGGGGGGTCGCCATCAACCGAACCAAAGTTACCCTGACCGTCGACCAGCGGGTACCGCATGGTAAAATCCTGCGCCATGCGGGCCATCGCTTCATAGACCGCCTGGTCACCGTGCGGATGATATTTACCCAGCACCTCGCCAACAATTCTGGCGGATTTTTTAAAACCTGACTCCGCCCGCAAGCCCATGTCGTACATCCCGTACAGGATCCGGCGTTGAACCGGCTTTAAGCCGTCGCGCGCGTCCGGAAGCGCCCGGGCGACGATCACGCTCATCGCGTAATCCAGGTACGACTGCTGCATTTCCGCGTCGATATCGACCCGCTTCACCAGACCTATTTCCATGATGAACTCCTCAAAATAAACCGATTCACAATCATATAGAATATTTGATCACAGTTAGTTTATCATGAATCGCCCTTCCAGCCTGATGTAAAGAAAAGAACCCGAGAGAACGATCTCTCGGGCTCTATTTTTCAAGCGGCAGGACTTATCCAGCGCTGGTGATGTTAACCACCGATACCCGGCTGGATTCATTCACCTCATCCGCATCCTCCGGGGTGAAGCGGCCGTACTGAAAGCCGGTCCCGGCGGGGATGAGTTTGCCGATGATCACGTTCTCTTTCAGGCCGTAGAGCGGATCGTCGCTCCCGGCGATCGCAGCGCCGGCCAGCACTTTGATGGTGTGCTGGAATGAGGAAGCCGAGAGCCAGGAGTCGGTGCTTAATGAGGCTTTGGTTACCCCGAGCAGGATTTCAACGTAGCGCGCGGGTTGTTTGCCCTGCGAGGTGAGCTGCTCGTTGCGGCGGCGGATTTCCAGGCGGTCAACCAGATCCATCGGCAGGTAGCTCGAGTCTCCCGGACGGATCACCTGGACCCGGCCGAGCATCTTACGGATGATCACCTCGAAGTGCTTATCGTTGATATTCTGTCCCTGCGCCCGGTAGACTTTTTGAATCTCAGACAGCAGGTACATTTGGCATGCTTCGCGGCCCTTGATCCGCAGGATGGTATGCGGGTTGAGAGAACCCTCGGTCAGTGCCTGACCGGCTTCAACATGCTCACCGTCTTTGACCAGGATGCGCGAGGTGCTTGGGATTTCATAATCTTCGCTCTCGCGCTGTTCGTAGGAAACCACCACTTTACGGTCTTCGATGCGCACCCGTCCGGTGTGCTGAGCACTGATGGATGCTTCGCCCATCGTCGCGATGGGATCTCCAAGCGAAACCGTGCCCTCGTCCTTCACAGCGATATCCCAGCCTTCGGGAATTTCGTACTCATCGCTGACCATGGTGCTGCTTTCAACCCGGACCGTCCGTTGATCGGTGTAGCGGTCGGATTCGATGATTCGTGCAACACCGCTGATGCGGGTGATCACTGCCTCGCCCTTGGGCGTGCGCCGCGCCTCGAACAGCTCTTCCACGCGCGGGAGACCGGTGGTGATATCGCCGCCGGCCGCAACACCGCCGGTGTGGAAGGTGCGCAGGGTCAGTTGCGTGCCCGGCTCGCCGATCGATTGAGCCGCAACTGTGCCGACCGCCGCCCCCAGTTCGACCATGTTGCCGCGCCCCAGGTCCATGCCGTAACAGTGGGCGCAGACGCCGTGCATCAGTTCGCAGGTTAACGGAGAGCGGACTTTCACTGCGTCGATTTTTGCGTTGAGCAGTGTACGGATCTTTTTATGGTCGAGCATCTCGTCCCGCTCCGCGAGGACTTCGCCGGTGACCGGATCGACAACCCGCTGAGCCAGCAGACGCCCGTACAGGCGTGTGTCCATCGACTGACCCGCCACGTCGTCGGATTTCCGAACCCAGATTCCATCCAGAGTACCGCAATCGACCTCATTGACGATCATGTCCTGGGCCACGTCGACCAGGCGGCGCGTCAGATAGCCGGCGTCGGCGGTGCGCAGCGCGGTGTCGGCCAGACCTTTGCGCGCGCCGTGAGTGGAAATGAAGTATTCCAGCGCGGTCAGGCCTTCGCGGAAGTTCGACTGGATCGGCAGGCGGATAATTCGGCCGGCCGGGTCAGCCATCAACCCGCGCATGCCGGCCATCTGCGAGATCGGACCAAAGCCGCCTTTGGTTGCGCCGGAATTGGCCATCGTGGCCAGATTGCCGTTTGGATCCATATTTCTGCGCACCGCATCGGCAACATCTTTAGTCGTCCGCTGCCAGATTTCGATTTCCTTATCGTTGCGTTCCTGCTCGGTTAACAGCCCGCGGCGGTAGGCGCGCTGGACGTTCTCGACATCCTGCTGTGCCTGCCGGAGGATATCGGCTTTCTCCTGCGGCATGGAGATGTCCGCCACAGCAATCGTGGCACCGGAAACCATGGCGTACTCGAAACCGATGTCCTTGATTTTATCGGCGACCTCGGTGGTTATTTTCTCGCCACATAGTTCGTAAACCTCGCCGATCAGTTCTTTCACGCCGCCTTTATCCAGCGTATCGTTGACAAACTGGACCGCATCAGGCAATATCCGGTTAAACAGGGCCCGGCCTACGGTAGTCTCGATGACCCGCGTTTCTGGCGAGGGCAGCCGATTGCCTTCATCGTCGTAATTGGTCTCGACTCTCAGCTTGATCTCGGTGTGTATCTTGACCTGCTCTAGGTGATAGGCCAGCTCGACCTCGTCCAGGTTGGCAAAATAACGCATCTGATTGGCCGGGGTCTTATTTTCCTTCATGGTCAGGTAAAAAACGCCCAGAACCATGTCCTTGGAGGGGCTGATGATCGGTTCTCCGTCCGCCGGTTTCAGCAGGTTGCGGGTGGAAAGCATCAGGTTACGGGCTTCCCATACCGCCTTTTCGGACAGCGGCACGTGAACCGCCATCTGGTCGCCGTCGAAGTCGGCGTTGAAAGCCGTGGTCACCAGGGGATGGAGGTGGATCGCGCTGCCTTCGATCAGGACCGGTTCAAACGCCTGAATACCCAGGCGGTGGAGGGTCGGCGCGCGGTTGAGCAGCACCGGGCGGTCCTTGATGACCTCCTCCAGCACCTCCCAAACTTCGGGACGGTTGCGTTCGATAAACCGGCGCGCACCTTTGACGTTAGCGGCATAGTTATGCGCTACCAGGCGGGCGATCACGAACGGTCGGAACAACTCCAGCGCCATGGTTTTTGGCAGACCGCACTGATGAAGCTTAAGGTTCGGGCCTACCACAATCACAGAACGACCTGAATAGTCAACCCGTTTTCCGAGCAGGTTGCGGCGGAAGCGACCTTTCTTACCCTTGAGCATATCACTCAGGGATTTCAATTCTCGCCGCCCGCGGCGGGAGAGCGCCTTACCGCGCTGCGAGTTGTCGATCAGCGAGTCCACGGCTTCTTGGAGCATGCGCTTTTCGTTGCGGACAATCACGTCCGGCGCACCGAGCTCAAGCAGCCGCTTAAGGCGGTTGTTGCGGTTGATCACCCGGCGGTAAAGATCGTTCAGATCCGAGGTAGCGAACCGCCCGCCGTCCAGCTGAACCATCGGCCGCAGCTCAGGTGGGATGACCGGCAGCACGGTCAGGATCATCCATTCCGGCCGGTTAGCAGAGCGGCGGAACGCCTCGACCACTTTCAGCCGGGTGGTTGCCTTTTTGCGTTTCTGCTTACTCTTAGAGGTGCGTACCTCATGCCAGAGATCCTCGGACAGTTTATCGAGATCCAGACGGCGGAGGACATCGTAGAAAGCTTCGGCGCCCATGTCAGCCCGGAAAACTTGCCCCCAGCGTGATTTTAATTCGCGGTAGCGGCTTTCGCTCAGGAAAGTGAACGGGCGCAGCTCCTGCAGCTCGTCGCGCAGCCTGGAATTGGCATTCTGCGAAATCGCCGACTGGTCTTCGAGCTGACTGCGCAGGGCTTCCATTTCCATTTCGGCCTGGGCGCGGATTTCCTCAGCCTGCATTTTAATTTGCTCGAGGTCGCGCTGGAACTGGTCTTTGAACTCATTCTCCAGCTCTTCCAGCCTCTCTTTGACCACTTTTTGGACCTTTGCGACTTGCGCGGTCGAGATCGTTTCTCCATTGGCCACAATTTCTACATTGGCTGAAGTAAAAACGATCGCTTTCTTCGCGGCAGTGCCGACTTTTTCCTGAAGCTGGCGTTCGAGCGACTGCCCTTCCTGGATCACCGGTTCGAGTTTTTGAGCAATCAGCTCGTCCCGGCGGGATTCCATATCCTGGCGCCGCTGGGTGAGCTCGGCGATTTTCTTATCGCGAGCTTGCTTAACTTCGAGTATGCGCGCGTTGATGATGGCCGCCTGCTCGCGTTCGGAGACGTTGATCTCGTCCTCAAGGCGCTTCAGCGCTTTTTGACGGGCATCCTCATCCACATAGGTCACGATGTATTGAGCAAAATACAAAACCCGGTCGAGGTTGCGGCGGGAAATGTCAAGCAGCAGCCCGAGATAGGAAGGCACCCGGCGGGTGTACCAGATATGGGCAACCGGCGTCGCCAGCTCGATATGGCCCATGCGCTCCCGGCGCACGGAGGAGCGGGTTACTTCGACGCCGCATTTATCGCAAACAATGCCCTTATAACGAGGATTCTTGTACTTGCCGCAATAACACTGGTAGTCGCGCGTGGGTCCGAAAATAGCTTCGCAGAATAAGCCGTCTTTTTCGGGGCGCAATCTCCTGTAGTTTATCGTTTCCGGTTTGAGGACTTCACCGTACGACCAGCTGCGAATGGTATCCGGGGATGCCAGGCTGATCCGCAATGCGACCAAGCTTTTTGTTTCCACTAACCGCCTCCTCAGACAGAAACCCTGGTTTAAACAAATGCACACGCATGAGAGGCATCTCAAGCGTTTTCTTCATGATCTTTGGATGTCAGAACATCGCATACATGCAAAATGTAATTATACCATAAAAATCAAGTTTTTAACCCATTTTGTGTTGTTTTAATCCAATGATTTAATTTTTTAACCCCGCTCTCCATGCCGTTCTGATCATTTCTTTATTGTCGCCGTTATTATACACCATTCCCCTCTTTTTTTCCAGCTCTGTCTTCGCCGTTAGAGTGCTTGGTTCCCGCCTAACCGGCTCCGATCCTTTCCTCGTAACTTACAGGAACTTCCAGGTAGAATGTGCTGCCCTTGCCCAGCTGGCTTTTTGCCCAGACCCGCCCGTGATGCCGCTCGGTAATCGACTTGACAATCGCCAGCCCGAGTCCGGTTCCCCGCTGTTCCAGCCCGTCTCTCCGGCCGCTCCGGTAGAACTTCTCGAAAACCCTGGGCAAATCCAGCGGGGCGATGCCGATGCCGGTATCGTGAACCTCAAAAACTACCCGATCGCCGTTCTGCACGATCTTGATCCGCACCTGCCCGTTTACCTTGGTGAATTTGATCGCGTTGTCGACAATATTGACCAGCGCCTGCTGCAGCAGCGCTGAATCAGCTGTGATGCTCGTCCGCTGACCTTCAGGGCGGGGCTCGAAGATCATCTGGATGCTGCGCTGGTTTGCGTTTGCCTGAAGCTGGCTCATCACATTGCTGACGATCACCTCAGGCTGAGTTTCCTCCAGGCGCAGCCCGATCCCGGCCTCGATCCGGCCCAAATCAAGCAGGTTGTTGACCAGCCGCCGCATGCTCTCCAGCCCAGCGATGATCTTGTTGACATAATTCTTCTGCTGTTCGTTCAATACGCCGACCATCGACAGCATGGTGGTGTACCCGCTGACCAGGGTGATCGGCGAGCGCAAATCGTGGCTGACTGTGGCGACGAAATCGGACTTGATCGTATCCAGTTCTTTGTAATGAGTGATGTCGCGCAGGATGCAGACCTTGCCGACCTGCCGGTCTTCGCCCAGGACCGGCGCCACGAGCGCGTGATAAACCCGCCCGTTGCTCATGCTGATCTCGCGGGTCGTGATCCTCTCTTCCAACGGGCTTGCCAGCAGGTTGATCAGATCGGCATTGCTGAGAATATCCTGGATTCTCGCGCCCGGCATCGCCGAGCTGATTAATCCGTGCACCTGGAGCGCTGCCGGATTGAGCAGAAGCAGCCGGTCATTATCGTCGAATACGAGCACCGGTTCGGGAGTCGAGGAGAGCACCGCCTCCATCCGCCGGCGGCCGATTTCCGCCGAGGCAAACAGGCGCGAGTTGGCAGCCGCCATCGCGGTCTCACTGGCGATCGTGCTGAGAAAGCGGACTTCATCCGCAGCGAAATTTTTAGGCTTCTCATACCCGACCCACAGCGTGCCGTAATAAGTGTTCTCATGGTAAAGCGCGAGCGCGATCAGCGCGGATGGTCTGGGCTGGTTCGGCGCGGTGACGATCCGCCGCACCCGGTAGGTATTCGAGATGGCAATGACCGGCTGGGTTCGCATCAGCTCGAAGATCTGGGCGTCGAGGTGCGAAAACTGATCCGCCGCAGGCCCCGCGCCGAAGGCTATATAGCCGTCGCCCTGGACATCTCCCCGGACAGCCTGGATCAACACAGTCCGGGCCGAAACGGCATCCACTCCAAGCGCCGCTTCAAGAATCGGGCGAACGGCAGCGCTGACATCCAGGTTTGCTGCAACGCCCTGACTGATTTTTAGCAGCTTATCCAGCTCTTCCAGCCGCGCGCGCAGGCTCTCCCGCATGTGGTCGAACGACTCCCCCAGCCGGCCGATCTCGTCCACCCCCTTGACCGCGATCGGCGTGCTGAGGTGGCCGCTGGATATCAGGCTGGCCGAGCTCTCCAGTCGGCGCAAATTCCGGGTCAGCGAGTTAAGCCCGAGTTGAATCAGCACATAGGCAAATACCGCAAATACGATCAGGATCAACAAGAGCGGGATGGCGATGTTTAAGGCCATCTCCTGAGCCACGCGGGCGGGAATGGAAACCACAACCGACCACCTCCGCCCGACCACTGGCTGGTAGTAGATGAATTGACGCGTGCCGGTTGCCGAGACGTCCTCAAAGAATTCCGCCTGCCCCGGGATGCGGCTGACGTACCTCTCCGCCTGTATCAACGCGGAGGACTCTTTTGTGCGGTAGAGAATGTTCTGGTTTTCATCCAGAATGTAGCCCTCCCCGCCGTCGCGCGAAATCACCTGGAGCGCCTCCAGCGCCGGCTGGGTGAAGGGATTGGAATTGAGGTCTGTTCGCCCGAGAATCACCCCATGGACCACGCCGGAATCATCCACCAGCGAGGCGAGAAAAGATACCTGGGCCGATTCCATACTGGTGCTGGGCAGGATGGAGTAGGTCTGGACCAGAACGCCCTTGAGGGCAAAATCCAGAGCCATCCGCTCCTCATTCTCCAGCGGCTGGGTTAGACTGAAATCCGGCATGGGATAGCCCGCCAGGAGCTGTTTCTCTCTGTCAAGCAAGAAAAGCTGCTTGAAATAGGGCACTGCATGAATGCTTGACTCAAGGCG
>FWPV01010149.1_pt1 | contig 15557 bp, 14 predicted proteins | sample 2228371 | NCBI WGS metagenome assembly FWPV01 (sample SAMEA103939776, study PRJEB20133) | metagenome | reverse complement strand
CGCGAAAGGGCGCCGGGGGTGAACCGCGACAGGACCCGTCGGGTGTTTCTATCGGCAAATTTCGGTTATATCGGGCCATTTTTCTTTTCCGAGAGATATGATAAATTATCTTTGTCTGAGATTGAGAAATGTGAGGGTAAAATGGCTAAGTACAGGATTGCGGTTTTGCCCGGAGACGGAGTCGGTAAGGACGTCATGGATGCTGCCATGATTGTCCTCGAAAAGCTCGCCGTTGATGCCGAGTACATTTATGGAGAAATCGGCTGGGAGTTCTGGTGCAAGGAGGGAAATGCTCTTCCCGACCGTACGATCAACATGCTTCGTCAAACGGACGCCTGTCTTTTCGGAGCTATCACGTCCAAACCGAAAGAGGAAGCGGCCGCTGAGCTCGACCCGAGCTTACGCGGTCGTGGTCTCTCCTACTTCAGTCCCATTGTCCGGCTTCGTCAGGAGTTTGACCTCTTCATCAACCTCAGGCCCTGCAAAGCTTACCCCGGCAACCCGCTCAATTACCGCGACAACATCGACCTGGTCATTTTCCGGGAAAACACCGAAGGCATGTACGCCGGAGTTGAATTTTTCCCCCTTCCTCAGTCTGTTCGGGACGCCCTGCTCATCCATCCGAAGATGAAAGCTTTTCAGGACACCCCGCTGGAGGAAATTGCTATGTCGACCCGGATTATGACCCGCAAGGGTTGTTCGCGGATTGTCCGGGCGGCTTTTGAGTATGCTCGCCAGCATGGTCGCCGTTCGGTGACTGTGGTCGAGAAGCCGAACGTTCTCCGGGAGACAGGCGGGTTGATGCTCAGCGTGGCCCGCGAAATTGCCCGGGAGTTCCCCGACATTGCCCTGAAGGAAGCCAATGTTGACGCCATGTGCATGTGGCTGGTCAAGAACCCCCACGATTATGACGTCCTCGTGGCCGAAAATCTCTTTGGCGATATTATCTCCGATTTGGGGGCTCAGCTTGTCGGTGGCCTGGGATTTGCCTCGGCCGGGAACATCGGGCAGACCTACGCTGTCTTTGAGCCGACCCACGGTTCAGCGCCGAAGTACGCGGGTCAGTACAAAGTCAACCCCATGGCCATGCTTCTTGCGGCCAGGTTGATGCTGGAATGGCTGGGGGAAACCGAGAGAGCGGGCCGTCTCGAGCTCGCCATCGCGGATGTTATCAAAGAAGGGAAAGTGAGAACTTACGACATGGGCGGGCAGTCCTCTTCTCTAGACGTTGCCCGGGCCGTGGCCGAAAGGCTATGAAGAGAACAAACGGATGGGCATGACCATCGTCGAAAAAATTATCCAGGCTCACACGAGCGAGGAAGTCCGAGCTGGCCGCATCGTCTGGATGGACCTTGACCTTCGTTCAGCGAGGGATTTCGGGGGACCCAATGTGGTCAAGAATTACGAGCGGGAATACGGCAATGAACCGCTGGCCGACAGGTCCAGGACTTTTTTCACCTTTGATTTGTGCGCCCCTGCTTCCACTCTCCGCTATGCGGATAACCAGCAGCTCTGCCGCGATTTTGCTCAGAAGCACGGGGTGACCGTTTTCGACGTCGACCGCGGCATCGGCACCCATGTGCTCCTCGAAGAGGGGCTCGTTCAGCCGAATAGCACGGTCGTGGGCACGGATAGCCACATGAACATCCTGGGAGCTGTTGGCAGCTTTGGCCAGGGCATGGGCGATGTCGACGTGACCTTCGCCTTCCGCACTGGCCGGACCTGGTTTGAAGTCCCGGAGACGGTCAAAGTTGTGGTCAAGGGGACATTCAAAAGGCCAACCTCGGCTAAAGATTTGACGCTTTATCTGCTCAAGGAATTGGGAACGAGAAAGCTCGCCTTGAGGGCGGCCGAATTCTACGGCGAGGCTGTCGCCAGTCTTTCGCTGGCCGGAAGACTGACGCTTTGCAGCATGGTCACCGAAATGGCTGGAATCATCGGCTTCATTCCTGAGGTGAGCGATGCCGCTCGGAAAGAGGTCGAAAGTTTCACCCGAAGCCCGTTCTCGGCTCATCAGGCTGACGCAGACAGTGTCTATGCCGAGACCATCGAAGTCAACATCCAGGGCCTTCCTACTCAGGTAGCAGCCCCTCCTTCGCCGACCAATGTAAGGCCGGTGAGCGAGCTTCGGGGAATCAGGATTGACTCTGCTTTCATCGGTTCCTGCACCAACGGCCGGATAGAAGATTTTCTGGAGGCCGCCCGAATTCTTAAAGGGAGAAAGGTCCATCCAGGGGTCATGCTCAAAGTTGTGCCCGCCACACGCCGGGTTTTCCAGGAACTCCTCGGGCGAGGGATTCTCCAGGACTTGTTCGAGAGTGGAGCCATCATCATCAACCCCGGCTGCGGAGGCTGCGCCGAGGGCCATGTTGGGCTGACCGGAAAAGGGGAAGTCCAGGTCAGCACCGGAAATCGCAATTTCCCGGGCAAGCAGGGGAAAGGATTGACCTACTTGGCCAGTCCGGCGGTCGTGGCCGCTTCTTCGGTTTTGGGTCAAATCGCAAGCCCCGAGGATTTATGAGGTTTGGAGATGGAAAAATCTTCCCACCGCGGCCGGACCTGGGTTCTTCTGGATAGACAGGGCAAGTTGATCGAGGACATCGACACGGACCAGATTTACCACAACGCTTTCCTTCATATCACCGAAATTTCGGAAATGGGGAAGTATGCCTTCGGAAATTTAGAGGGATGGAAGGATTTTCCGGCCAGGGCGAGGGACGGCGATATTCTTGTTGCCGGCCGGAATTTTGGCGCCGGGTCTTCCCGCCAGCAAGCTGTCGACTGCTTCCTCGCTCTCAAAATCGGTGCCATTCTGGCGCCTTCCTTTGCCTCTATCTATTTTCGCAATGCCGTCAATTCCGGGCTTCCGGTTTTAAGATGTCGTAACCTCGAAGCTCTCGTAGCGAGTCGAAGTCTGGAGAGCGGTGATGAGCTGGAAGTTCATTTTCTGGCGGGCGGAGGGAGAAACTTGAGCAAGGGCGTCTCCCTGGCGGTCGAACCAATGAGCGCTGTCCAGAGAGAGATTTTCCAGGCCGGAAACCTCTTCGCTTACGGGCGCTCTCTCGGCCGGAGAACTTGAGAATGCTTATCCTGGCCCTGGACACGACGACGGCGAGCGGCTCGGTCGCTTTGCTCGAAAAGGACAAACTTCTGGCTGAAATCAACACTTTCTCGGGAAGTTCCCATTCTGCCCGATTGCTTCGCTCGGTGGATGAGCTTTTGCGGCTCCATTCTCTTTCCGTCAGAGACATGGAGGGTTTTGCGGCCGCTGTCGGCCCCGGGTCTTTTACTGGCATCCGGATCGGGCTGAGCACGGTAAAAGCTCTCGCTTTCGCCTCCGGCCGGCCAGTGGCTCCTGTCTCCACGCTCGAAGCCCTGGCTTTCAAACTCAGGGATTCCCAGGCGCGTCTTGTCTGTCCGGTCCTTGATGCCAGGAAGGGCGAAATTTTCGCCGCTCTTTTCGAGGTCCATCCCCATGGGCTTGAGGTGATTATCCCCCAGGGGGCTTACAAACCAGATTGGTTTTTCGCCCGGCTTCCTGCCCATCGGGTCGTCTCTTTCCTCGGGGACGGGAGGGAAGCTTATCGTGAAAAAATCCATTCTTACCTGAAGGATAAAGCCAGGTTTCCTTCGCGCTCAACGTTCCTGGCGTATGAAGTCGGACTGCTCGGGTATGAAATGTTAAAACGGGGCCGCGGCCAAAGCGGGGATGAGCTCCAACCCTTGTACTTGCGGCGGTCCCAGGCGGAGGAGAAAAAATAAAAGACATCAAGCTGCCCGAAAAATTTTACTATTTGAGGCGAATGGAAGTGGGAGACTTGCCGTCGGTGATGGAGATCGAGCGGGCTTCATTCCCCAACCCCTGGCACGAGAGCACCTTCCGCGGCGAGATCTACCATCGGTCGATCTCTTTTCCGTTGGTTGTTGTCCACGCCACGCTCAATAAAGTCATCGGCTACGTCATCTTCTGGCAGGTGGGCGAGGACGCCCAGATCAACAACATTGCCATCCACCCCGATTTCCGTCGCCTCGGCATCGGCGAGACGGTGTTGCGGCATGTGATTGACCTGGTCAGGCTCCGGGGAGGTCGGCTGATCACGCTTGAAGTCCGGCCTTCGAACACCGCTGCCCTCAACCTCTACCGCAAGCTCGGGTTCAAAATGCTGGGCGTAAGAAAAGGCTACTACACGAACCCGGCCGAGGACGCCTTTGTCTTTGGGCTTCACCCGTAGGGGTGCGCGGCCGGAATCACCCCGAGAAAACCCGAGTTTCAAAATTTATTCGGCCGGCACGTCCTCTCGTGGTTCATTCTGAACTACGCCCCTCCCCGGGTGTTCTCATTATCATAAGCATTTGCGGAATTACAATAACTTTTGGGGGCCAGAGATTTCCTATTACCGAATGAAGGAGAATATTCTCGTTGATCTGGCCGTATATAAAATGAGAGCATAAGGAGAAGGAGATAATAATGACCAAAGCCATAATCCGTCTGCTTTTCATGGTGCTTCTTCAAGTCGTTTTCCTTTTGGCCCAGCAAGAAGGGCTATCGCGAGGCCAAGCGGATGAGCTCATCCTCAAGGCGCATGCCTTCCTCGAGGCCCTTGAACGCGGGGATTTCAAGGCAGCAGTGGTGGATTTTGACGAGACGATGATGAAAGTTTCAGGGCCAGAAAAACTGGCTGAGTTCTGGAAGCAGGTGCCAGAAAAACTCGGTTCTTTCAAACGCCAGACAGAAGCCCGGCGGGATGTGCTCGGCCAGTACGATATTGTCCTTATCACTTGCGAGTTCGAGAAAGTGACCCTTGATGCCCGCGTCGTTTTTGACAAGTCCAAAAAAATCGCTGGCTTCCAGTTTGTCCCTTCCTTACCCCCGGCGAAATACGAGCCCCCTGCCTACGCGGATACTTCGGCGTTCGAGGAAAAAGAGGTTTCAGTCGGCCCGGGCGAATGGCAACTTCCGGGCACCTTGACGCTCCCGAAAGGTAGGGGACCGTTTCCCGCTGTCGTCCTTGTCCATGGCTCAGGTCCCAACGACCAGGATGAAACTCTGGGTCCCAACAAGCCCTTCAAGGACCTTGCCTGGGGGCTGGCGACAAAGGGAATTGCGGTCCTTCGCTACGAGAAGCGAACGCGCGTCTATGGGCCCAGGCTGGTGGCCGACCCAAAGCTGGCCACAACCTTCACTGTCCGGGAGGAGACAATTATCGATGCCCTCGAGGCAGTGAAGGTTCTCCGGGCCAACGCGGCGATTGACCAGAAGAGGATATTCGTTCTCGGCCACAGCCTCGGTGGAATGCTCATCCCCAGAATCGCTCTTGAGGGAGAAAATCTCGACCTTGCCGGGTTCATCATTATGGCTGGCCTGACCCGCCCTTTTGAAGAGACGTATTTGCAGCAGGTGACCTATCTTTCCGGGCTCGACGGCGACCTCTCCGAGGAAGAGAAAAAGCAGCTGGAAGAAATCCGGGCTCAGGTCTCCAGAATAAAAGCTCTCCAGGAATCCGACCGGAGTTCGGGTGAGAAATTGCTTAACGCCCCGCCTTCTTACTGGCTGGACCTCCGGGGTTATTCGCCTCCCGAAGTGGCGACCAGAATCAAGAAGCCGATGCTCATTCTCCAGGGAAGCCGTGATTACCAGGTAACGACCGAGGATTTCGAGAACTGGAAGAAAGCTCTGACCGGCCGCTCAGACGTCGAGTTCCGGCTCTATCCCCGGCTCAACCATCTCTTCTTTGAAGGACAAGGGCTTCCCACACCGAGCGAATATCTCCAGGTCCACGGCAGCGTTGCCGCCGAGGTGATTGCCGATATCGCGTCCTTTATCCTTGCCCGCTCCTGAAACTTTGTTTTATTTTCTCTATTTTATTTTTTCTCCTGGACCTGAGGAGTGAGCTTGTTGTAGTCGATGAGGAGCTGGAGATACCAATCCGGAAAGCGGAGCGGCTCGCGTTTTCTTGTTTTAGCATCGTAAATCCAGAGGTGGTTGTACTTGACGAGGAGTTGGTCTCCAAGATTCCACCAGGCGCTGATGACATTCGTCGCGTTGTTGATGCAGTATTCAGTCAGGAAGCGTCGAGCTTCGGCTGGGTCTTTCTGGTAAAGCTTTGCCGCCCACTCATCGATGGCCGGCGTTTTATCCACGGCTTGTTTTTCCCATTTCAATTGAGCCGCGCGGACATCCTGGATTGCGTAGGAGTAGAGAACCTGGGTATGGAAATCGACATAGTCGAAAGCCCAGCGGGCAGAATCCCGGCTGAAAACCCAGTGGTCGCCGACTTCAAAGGAGCGAGGAATCTCGGTTACACCAGCATAAAAAGGCATGAAGCAGGAGGTATCCTGAGCGCCGAAGGCGATCCAGACCAGGCCGCCGATTGGGTTGGGAAGCCATCCCCTCGACTGGGTCACGGTCACATACTCCGCTCGGTTGACGCCGATGACGCGCGAAGTGTTGTATCTTTTGCCCTCGAGCTGGAACCCGTAAGGAAGAAAATTCGGGTTGGCAAAGGGTCCGCCCTGAAGACCCCGAGCGGGGTCAAAGACCGTGCCCTCGCACTTGTCCCTGGTCATCATCATGACGTCATAGACGGAGAGCTTTTTGTCCGGTTTGATGGAGAAAGGAAAGTCCATGTTCGGTGTTTCGGGGCTGAACTTCTGGCTTGGGGCGACGAGGTCGAAAAAGCGCCACAGCCGGACGCGGGAACCGCCCGAAGAAACCGCACTCACCTCGTTCGGCGAATAAGCTCTCTTCCAGTTGAAGGGCTTGCCGCTCTGGGGGTCGTAGAGTTTCTGGTCGATGGCGAACTGGATAACGTTGGGCGAGGCCATGAAATAGTCCTTGTTCTTGAGGTCGATCTCTCCAATCCGGGATTCGTTCGGACAGACGCTCACATGGTCGTCAGGAACGCGCTGGGCGCACCAGACCGCACCCGGCTTGCCGCTTTCAGGCGTCCATAGCGGCCCTACGGGCATGATCTCAAAAACCCAGACCTCTTTGGGGTCGGCGACAGCCAACATTTCGCCCGTGTCGGTGAAGCCGTAGCCATATTTTTCAGCCAGCTCGCCCATGATTTGAATCGCCTCGCGGGCGGTCCTGGCTCTCTCCATGGCGATCAGGGTGAGCATCGTGATATCGAACTTGGCGGAGGGTGTGGGGTTTTCCATTTTTTTATGGCAGCCGATGGTGCTCTCGCCGATAGCCACCTGCATGTCGTTCATGTAGCCGAAAGCGCCGTGGATGTAGCCGAAGGTGTGAGGAACCTGGGGGATTTCGAGACCGGTGAAATCATCCTTGTATCGTTCCCATTTGAGGCCAGAATCGGGAGGCCATGTCCGGAACTGGTCAATATGGTAAATTTTGCGCGTTGAGCCTGCTGGATGGTCGGCCGCAGGGATGTAGCGAAAAGTCCAGTCGCAGAGCCCGCAGTCGCAGGTATGGGTGGTGATGACCGAACCGTCGACGGAGGCATTCTTGCCGACCATGATTACCGTACAGGCGTCGGAAATGGGTTGACTCAGGCAAGCCGGGCAGTCTTTCTCATCGGAAGTAAAAACTCGATGGCCTGTGGCCAGGGTGAGGAAGGCAAATAGCGCCAAGGCTAACCAGAGAAACTTCTTGCTTTTCATTCTTTCCTCCTTTCTTTTTTTGACAAGTGTTATTTATACAAGGCAACCCCCCGCTGTCAAATTCAAGCGATTTCCTTATAGGTCAGAACGAAAACCTGCCGATGAGCGTAATCAAGAGTCATTCATGGTCAAGAAACGAATTGCAGCCGGCTTAATACCTGACCCGGACGAGGCAAAGGCCTTTGGCCGGCGCAGTGGGGCCGGCCAGGGACCTGTTCTTTTCGCGAAAGGCCGCCTCGATTTGATTGAGTTCCATCTTGCCCCTTCCGACCTCAAGCAGCGTGCCAACAATCGTGCGCGCCATGTAGCGTAAAAAGCCGTTGGCTTCAATCGTATAGATGATTTCAGCGCCCCTTTTCTTGATTTCCGAGCGATAAACTTCGCGGACAGGGGAGAGCAGGCGATTAGAAGAGAAGGCCGAAAAGTCGTCCCGGCGAAGAAAAAGCTTGGCTGCCTGAGCCATGCTCTCGACATCGAGAGGGGAGGACCAGGGAAGAACATACCTCAGGACGAACGGACTGATGCGGGGCGAATTCCAGATCCGGTATTGATAAACTTTGCTTCTGGCCATCTTACGGGCGTTAAACCCGGGGCTCATTTTCCGCACGCTCAGGACGCAGACATCATCTGGAAGCAAGGCGTTGAGGGCCCGGCGGAGCTTCTCTTCGTCAAGCCGGAGAGAGGCCTTGAAGCTTGCCACTTGGCCTCTCGCATGAACTCCGGCATCAGTCCTTCCAGCGCCGATGACCGGGACCTTTTTGCCAACCACTCTGGCCAGGGCTTCCTCGAGAGTTCCCTGCACCGTCCTTTTTCCAGGCTGTTTCTGCCAGCCAGCGAAGTCAGTCCCATCGTAGCTAATGGTTAGTTTGTAGCTGGCTTCTTTCATCTTCGTTTGATTTGGCGATTGAAGATTATTCGCCTCGCCGATACCATTATTTTCTATTAAATCTATCGTTTCTATGGATTAAGTAAGAAAATTTTGAGTAACTCCCTCTCATCCCCAGGGCAGTTTAGAGGCTTTTTTATCATCCTGAGTTTTCCGGGGTTTCGATTTGCTCGCCGTCGGCATGCATCCCGATTGGTCTTCTAATCATTCCCGTCTTGTTTTTTCTTTGTCCCCTCCTTCCACGACCGGGTTTTCGAGAGGGCCAGGGCGACTGCTTCCTCGGGTGAGGAGGCCCTGATAACCCCTTTGACCTCCCACGTGTCCAAGCCGATGACTGTTTTGCCGTAGATATGGCTGTAAGCAATTTCGCTCAATGTCCCGTATTCGCCGTCGATGGCGATGAGCACGTCAGAGTTCATGGCGACGAGGGAATTGCGGGAATAACCCAGTCCCGTGGCAACAGGAATATCGATATAGGGGTTGGCTTCCAGAGGATTATTTCCGGGGAGGATGCCCATGGTCAGACCGCCCGCTTTCTTAGCTCCTGCGGCCGCTGCGGCCATCACTCCGCCGAGGCCACCGCAGACGAGGATGGCTCCCGCTTGAGCGATAAGCTCGCCGACTTTTCTGGCCATTTCAAGGTGCTCTGGCTCAGGGTTGTTTCCGCCAATGACGCCGACGCGAATCCTCTTTCTCCAATCGCTCATCGCGTTTTCCTTTGCTTCCCCTATTTAACACACCCTCGTTGTCTTTTCAATCCGAGCTCAAAGCTGGCCGCAAATTTGTTGGCCCAGTCACCCACATCTCGTAAATTTCGGGTTGGCCGGCGCTGTTGAATGTCATTGGCAATTCGATTAAAATTTCCTCGACCTGAAATAATTTACCGCTAGCACCTGGAAACGCGGTGTCATTATTTTGAGACGGAGGATGGCCGATGGCCGAATTCTTTGAAGCTCAGAGTTTGACTGACGAAGAGAGGAAAAAGATTGCCGAGGAGGTCGAAAAAAGGGTCAACGAGAGGATCCAGGCTGGCCTGCTGACGCAGCGGGAAATAAGAGAAATCGAGGAAATGCGCCTCAAGCCCCTGGCCGATATCCAGGATGTCCAGGATGTCTACGAGAACCATCTTTTCCGGGACCTAAAAAAGACAAGAGAGGCCTGATTCCATCAAAGGAGTAAAGAGAAAGAGAGGAAAAGCAGGAGGGAGCGATGAGCGAAAAAAAAGGTTCGGCCCCACCACCCGAGCTCGACCTCGAGGTCGATTATGACCATCTCGATGTCGGCCGGATTATGGAGGCCATCAAGAGCAAAGCTAGTCGCGAAGACCGTCCGGAGGAAGGGAGGAAAGCAGCGCCGCCTTCAGAGCCGGAACCCTTGGCCAAGCGCTCGAGAATCAAGCGCTTCCTCCTTAAAATCATGACTCCTTTTGCGCCGCTCATCAAGCTCTTCATCCTGCCCGTCTACGAGGAGCAAAGGCAGATTCTCCTCAGCCTGCACAGGACGAACCAGCGGCTGGATGCGCTCGTTGCCCGGGTGGATGAGGAGGAGCAGCGACAGAGGGAGTACATCAAGCTTCTCCACCATCTGGCCCATAATATCGTCGTCGAAATGAGCAAGCTGAAAATCGAACTCGACCTCCTCAAGACGAAGACCCGGGTGGTGGAAAGGGATTTGGAAAATCTAACGCGGCGGGAGAGGATTCTGGAGAAAGAAATCCATCGATGAAGCCGGCTGAAGTCCACCAGTTTGCCACTTCCTTAACTTACGGGGATGCCATCTCCGACGAGATGGTCGAGATTCAGAAAATCCTCCGCCAGGCCGGATACCGCTCGGAAATCTTCACTCGTTTTTACGACCCTCGCCTGGCTGGCGTGGCCAGGGATTACCGTGAATACCGGAAATTTAGCTCGCCCCGAAACGTGGTCATTTTTCACTTTTCAATCGGTTCCCCGGTTTCCAAGATGTTTTTCCGCGTCCCGGACAAAAAAATCATGATTTATCACAACATCACTCCCCACGATTATTTTCTCGACAACCATCGCATCCTGGCGAGGGAGTGCTACAAGGGACGGCTGGAGATCCGACTCTTTGTCGACAAAGTGGAGCTCGCTTTGGGGGATTCTGAGTTCAACCGTCGCGAGCTTGAAGTTGTCGGCTACCGGAAAACAGGGGTGCTCCCCATCCTTGTCGATTTTTCACGATTCGACCGGCCCGGCGACTCCCTGACGCGCCGCCTTTTTGACGATGGAAAAACGACCATTCTTTTTGTCGGCCGGCTCATCCCCAATAAAAAATACGAAGACCTCCTCAAGACTTTCTATTTTTATAAGAAACACTTCAACCCTAACTCCAGGCTGATTCTGGCTGGCGACCACGGCGGCCAGGAAAGATATCTCCATGGACTCCATCTCCTCATCGACCGGCTTTCGCTTCCGGATGTCCACCTCCCTGGTCATGTCGAATTTGAGGAGCTCCTGGCTTATTACGAGCTGGCTGATGTTTATTTGAGCCTGAGCGAGCACGAGGGCTTTGGTGTTCCTCTCCTTGAAGCGTTCTACAAACGTGTTCCAGTGATTGCTTATCGGGCGGGCGCGGTCGAAGAGACGATGAACGGCGGCGGCATTCTGCTCCGGGAGAAAGATTTCTTGCGCACGGCTGCCCTGATCGATACGCTCCTGCGGGATGAAAGGCTGCGGGAATCGGTGGTCGCGGGTCAGATTAAGGCTCTCGGGAAATACGAACGCGAAAAAATCAGCCGGATTCTTCTGGGGTATGTTGAAGAGGTAGGCGGCGGATGAGGATTGACCAGCTGGTGCCCGCCTTTCACCGTGGGGACGCCATCGGCGATGAAGCCGCTTTTCTGCGGCATTTTTTCCGCTCGCAGGGGTATGAGTCTGATATCTATAGGCTCACCTGTGACCAGGAGCTTGAGCGGGAGTCCCGGGATTTCGCTTCCTTTGCTCCGCCCGAGCCAAACGACATCGCCATCCTCCACTTCGCCCTTCCTTCGCCCCTCAGTCAGGCCTTCAGCCGCCTGACCTGTCGGAAGGTCCTCCTGTCCCACAATGTCACCGCCCCCGAATTCTTCCTGGGGTTTAGCGACGAGATGGTCCGGCTGGCCCGCCTTGGCCGGGAGGAGCTGGCCAGCCTCGCTCCTGTTGTCGATATCGGGCTGGCTGATTCTCCGTTCAACGCCCGCGAGCTTAAAGCGCTTGGCTGCCGGGAGACCCAGGTCTTTCCCCTTTTTATCGATTTCTCCCGGTATGAAAAACCGATGGACGGCTTTACCTTCGATTTTTTCCGGGATGACCGGACGAACATCCTCTTTGTCGGAAGGGTTGCCCCCAACAAAAAAATCGAAGACCTCATCCGGGTTGTGTTTTATTATAAGAAATACATTTCACCGCTGGTTCGTCTGATGGTCGTCGGGAAAACAGGAGCGGTCCCGAAATATTACCACAGCCTCGTCCGGTTCGCGGATGATTTCTTCCTCCGGCCGGAGGAAGTCGTCTTCCTCGGTCACGTTCCTGATGAGGAGATGTTCGCCCTCTACCGGGCCGCCGATGTTTTTCTTTCTTTGAGCGAACACGAGGGTTTCTGTTTGCCGCTCATCGAAAGCATGATTTTTGATTTGCCCGTGATCGCATATCGTTCGACCGCGGTACCGGACACGCTCGACGGGGCTGGGGTCCTCGTCCATGATAAGCAACCTGCTCGGCTGGCCGAGCTCGTGGATATCGTTGCCCGCAACCGAGCCGTGCGAGAAAAAATTCTTGCTGGCCAGCGCCGCCGCCTGGAAAGGTTTAAGGCCGAGGGCAGGGAGCCTTTTCTCCTCGAGCTCATCGAGCGTTTGAGAGGGACCGGGAAGAGGACCCCATGAAAATTGCCTTCATCGTCCAGAGGTACGGCGAAGAAGTCATGGGCGGGTCCGAACTCCACTGCCGGCTCATCGCCGAGCGCCTGGCTGAAGCCGGGCATGAAGTTTCCGTCTTCACCACGACGGCCAAGGATTACATCACCTGGAGAAACGAGTATCCAGCTGGTGAGAGCCAGCTGGGCAAAGTCAAAGTCAAGAGATTTCCCGTGGCCCGGCCAAGAGATATCCATTCCTTCAACGCCTATTCCGACTGGATTTTCCATCATCCCCACTCTGAAGAGGACGAGCTCGAATGGCTCGACCAGCAGGGACCCGTGACTCCCGAGCTTGTTTCGGCCCTGGAGAGGGAAGGGAAAGCACAGGATGCTTTTATCTTTTTCACCTATCTCTACTACACAACTTACTGGGGCCTGAAGAGAGTCGAAGGCCGAAAAGTCCTCGTCCCCACCGCCCACGATGAGCCGGCCTTGCACCTTGGCATCATGCGCGAGGTGTTCGCCGCGCCGCAGGCGTTCATGTTCAACACCGAATCCGAAAGGCGGATGCTCGGCCGGCTGTTTTCTTTTGAAGGAAAATACGAGGAGATAGTCGGCGTTGGGGTTGACTTTCCGCCGGTGGCGGAGCTCGACCGCGATGGTTTCCGTCGGAAATTCAAGCTCAAGTCGCCTTTTCTCCTCTATGCTGGCCGGATCGAGCCGGGAAAAGGATGCGGCGAGCTGATGGATTACTTCCTGCGTTTCCAGCCCTCTCATCCGGAAGTGAGCCTTGTCCTAATCGGAAACCGGTTGATGGACTTGCCGAATCATCCCAATATTCACTACCTTGGTTTTATGCCCATGGCTGAAAAAAACGCGGCCATGGCCGCTGCCACTCTGACCGTTCATCCGAGCCATTTTGAAAGCCTGTGCATGGCCGCCCTTGAATCTCTGGCTGTCCGCACCCCAATCCTTGTTCAAGAAGCGGCTGACCCGCTCAAGGAACACTGCCTCCGCGGTCAATGCGGGCTCTATTACCGGAACTACCGAGAATTCGAATTGGCCCTTGATTTGCTCCTCAGGGATGCCCGTTTGCGCTCAACCATGGGTGAAAACGGGTTCGCCTATGTCAGGAAAAATTATGCCTGGCCGATTGTCATGGGCAAGTATGAGCGAATGCTCCGCCACCTGGTTTGACATCGGAAAGGGGTTGTGTTAAGCAATAGAGGATAAGAGGCAAGAGAGAAGAATGGCCTTTGTCAATCATGTGACCAAGAACCTAGCCATAAAGATTGTCTATTATGGCCCGGGCTTGAGCGGGAAGACAACCAACCTCCGCTATATTTACTTGAAGCTTGATTCCTCATCCCGGGGTGACCTTGTCTGTATCGAGACAGATATGGATCGAACGTTTTTCTTTGACCTCCTGCCCATTCGGGCTGGGCTCATCGGTGATTTCATGGTCCATTTCCAGCTGATGACGGTGCCCGGCCAGATTTTCTATGAAGCCTCGCGCAAGAATGTCCTGCGGGGTGCAGACGGAATCGTCTTTGTTGCCGACTCTCAGATTCCTCTCCTCGACGCGAACCTGGAGAGTCTGGATAACCTCAGGCGGAACCTCCTCGAGCTCGACCGCGATATTTATGCCATCCCGCTCGTCTTTCAATACAATAAACGAGACCTCGACAACCTCATCCCGGTGGAGACGTTTAACCGCCTGCTCAACCCGAAGAATCTCCCTTATGTCGAGGCTTCGGCCATCAACGGTGTGGGCGTTTTTGAAACGCTCAAGGGAATCGCCAAAATGACTGTGCCGCTGGTAAAAGAACAGGTCCTGGGTCAGAAAGCAGCCACCGGGATGGACAAAGCTCAAGCCGCTGAAGCGGCCGAAAAACCTCCTCGAGAAGGGGAAAAGAAAGTGGAAGTGGAATTCCTCCCTTCAGAAAGGGAGGTGGATGTGCGGTTAAGAAAATACAGGCTCAGAACACCCGAGGACATCGACAGGGAGCTCGAGAGGCTCTCTCGCGAGTTCCTGGAGAAGCCGAAGAAAACAAAGCCTTCCTGATTCTGAAGGACATTTTTCTCCCCGCTGATAAAATTTTTCATTTCTATCCGTCTTATGTAGAGCAGGCCCATGCTCGTCAAAGTCCATAGCTCTGCTTTACTCGGGATCGAGGCCTATGTGGTTGAAGTCGAGGTTGATATCTCTTTGGGGCTCCCCGGCCATGTGACCGTCGGCTTGCCGGATGCTGCTGTCCGGGAGAGCAAGGAGAGAATCCGGGCTGCGCTCAAGAATTGTGGGTTTGAATTTCCCTCCCGCAAATTGACCATCAACCTTGCTCCTGCCGACCGGAGAAAGGAGGGCTCTTCCTTCGACCTTCCCATAGCGCTCGGGCTCCTTTGCTATCTCCACGTTGTTCCCCCTGAGCCCCTCCAGGACTACCTTTTTCTTGGGGAGCTGGCCATGGATGGCCGCCTGAAGCCTGTTCGAGGAGTTTTGCCCGCTTCGCTCCTCGCCCAGAAAAAAGGTTATCGGGGGATTGTGGTGCCAAAAGAAAATGAGAAGGAAGCGGCTCTTGTCCGGGGTCTGGATGTCTTTGGTCTGGAAAACATTGTCCAGGTCATTCAGCTTCTCAATGAGCCGGGAAGCATCGCTCCGAGCCGCCTTCGGTGGGAGGAGCTTTTTTCGCCGAGCGCTTATGATAGTGATTTCAAGGATGTAAAAGGGCAGCAGCATGTCAAACGGGCGCTTGAGGTGGCGGCAGCGGGTTTTCATAATGTCCTGATGATTGGTCCACCCGGCGCCGGGAAGACCATGCTGGCCAAGCGACTGCCGACGATCCTCCCGCCGATGAGCTTCCAGGAAATGATTGAAGTCACCCAGGTTTATAGCGCGGCCGGATTGCTCAACGACAGGGGAGCGGTGAGCTCGCGTCCTTTTCGCTCTCCCCATCACACCATTTCCGATGCCGGTCTTATCGGCGGAGGGATTTTTCCGCGGCCCGGAGAGGTGAGCCTTGCCCATAACGGTGTCCTCTTCCTGGACGAATTGCCCGAGTTCAGGCGACGCGTGCTCGAGGACCTCCGCCAGCCGCTTGAAGACGGGAAAGTCACAGTTTCGCGGTGTGCGATGAGCGTGAGCTTTCCCGCAGCTTTCATGCTCGTTGCTGCCATGAACCCGTGCGAGGATGTCTTT
>FWPV01010147.1_pt1 | contig 15562 bp, 11 predicted proteins | sample 2228371 | NCBI WGS metagenome assembly FWPV01 (sample SAMEA103939776, study PRJEB20133) | metagenome | reverse complement strand
GAACGCAGAGGCCGCTGAGAGATTACATAAATCTCTGCGCTCTCAGCGTACTCGATGGGGCCTAATCGGCGCGACCAGCATATTGCTGCCGCATGAACAGGCGTTGGTAGATCAGCGAGAACACGAAACAAATTACGAAAATGGTGACCGCGACACTGGCGCCATAGCCCAGCCGGAAACTAATAAAGCCATCTCGGTACATGTAGGTTGCCAGGACTTCACTGGCGTGCACCGGTCCGCCCTGGGTCAGCAGCCACACCAGATCGAACAGTTGCAGCGAGCCCAGGACGGATAGATAGATCGTGGTGTAGATCGTTCTGGATAGCATGGGGATGGTGACATAGCGCAAGACCTGCAGGCTATTGGCGCCATCAATGCTGGCTGCCTCCTCGATTTCTCTGGGAATATCCTGTAGACCGGCGATATAGAGGATCATGTGCAGGCCAAAGTATTTCCACGTCAAGACGATGAAAACCGTGATGAGCACCTTGTCCGGGTCTCCCAACCAGTTTCCCGGCTCGAAGAACGGAAGCAGCGTATCCAGCACCGCGTTGATCATCCCACTGGTAGCAAACCGGGGATTGAATATGCAAGACCACAGGACAGCGGTGATGGTCTCGGAGATGACATAGGGTAGAAAAAAGACGAGGCGGAAAAAAGTTCGTCCGGGGAATCGAGCGCGTCCCACCAGGAGGGCCAAACCCAGCGCCAACGGCAGTTGCAAGGTGACAGAGAGCGCGGCGATGATCAGATTGTGCAACAGGGCCAACCGGAACGGCTCGTCCTCAAACATGCGGATGAAATTATTGACGCCCACAAAATCCGTGAGCGGCCCCAATCCTTTCCATTTGAACAAGCTGATGTAGGTTGCCTGAGGAATGGGGAGTAAAACGAAAGTAAAAAAGAGGGCCGCCGCCGGCAACAAAAACAGGCCAATGACCAGGTATTGGTTCAGGCGGGACCTCAGTTTTTTCCCCGGCCCCGTTCGATATTGAGAAGCGTACTGCAAGGCCGATCTCCTTACAATAACGTAGCGAGGCCCCTTGTGGGCGGGTTTTGCGGGCGAGAAACGAGCGCAAGGCCCTGTGCTACGGCCTTATTTGGCTGAGGGTATTGCTTCTAACCCAGAGCCAGGTTAAGGAAAGGTACAGGAATGTTGAGTGAACCCTTTCGCATTCCTGTACCTTCCTCTCGAAAATAACCCTTCTGCTCACGGCGGCGACCGCAGGGAGTGCAACCCGCCGCCGGCGCGGGGTTCCAAACCCCGCGCGAGCATACCGGGGCATTTTCGTCCCTATGCGGAGCAAACTGGGCGATATGGCTAATCCAGTTCCTCCGCGGCCACCTTTTCGATGGCCTTGGCGACATCCTCTGGTGTCATGGTGCCGAAGAACAACGCTTGTACCGCGTCGTTGACTTTATTGCCGACGGCGGGCGGCAGGTACTGGTCATAGTAGAGCTGGAAGTACTTGGCCGCGTTCACCGCCTCGAACACCATGATCATGTTGGGATCGGTGATCGCGCTTTTCGCCCCTTTGACGACCGGCACGATGGCCCCGATCTGGGTGAGCTTGATCTGGTTCTCCGTGCTGGTCAGGAAGCGCAAAAAGTCAACTGCCTCTGGCGGCGCATTCTTGCCGACGCAGATGCCGTTGCCGCCACCCAGCGCATCGGTGGCACCGCCGGCGCCGCCTTCCACGGCCGGGAAGGCAAAGAACCCGAGCTTGTCTCCCAGACCCTTACCATCCGCGCTGTTGTTCCTCATCACTTCCGGCGCCCACTGCCCCATCAGGAGCATCGCCGCCTGCCCATTGCCCATGATGGCTTCTGAGTCATCATGGTTCATGCCCTGCCAACCCTCCTGGAAAGGCTCAAGGGCGATCAGCTCCTTGAGCTTCTCGCCGGCCTGCACGAACGGGGGATCCGCAAAGGAACCGGTGCGGCTATACGCCGCGTCGAACGCGGGCTTGCCGCCGATGCGGACGGCCAGGTAGACCCAGTAGAAGTGCCCGGGCCATTTATCGCCTTCACCCAGGGAAATGGGGGTGATGCCGGCGGCCTTGAGCTTCTTGACCGCTTCCAGGAACTCGGTCCACGTGGCCGGGGGCTTGTCAATCCCGGCCTTGGCGAACAGCTCCTTGTTGTACCAGAAACCGACGACGCCCATATCCCAGGGCACGCCGTACTGCACGCCCTTGTAGGCGTAGACCGCGAGCGCGCCCGCGCCGATCGAGTCGCCCCACTCGCCCTTGACGTCAGCCGTGATATCCTTGAGCAGCCCGGCCTTGGCGTACTCGTTCATCACGCCGCCGCCCCAGCTCTGGAACAGATCGGGCGGGTTCCCAGACTGCATCACCGTGGTCATCTTGGCCTTGAACGCCTCGTTTTCCAGGATGGTGATCTCGATCTTCACGTTCGGGTGAGCCGCCATATAGGCGTCGGCCATCTCCTGCCAGGCGGTCTGGTGCGGGCCGGGCGCCGATTGGATGTGCCACCAGTTGATGATCACCTGCTTGTCTGCGGCCTTGGTTGGCTCTGCCGCCTTGGTGGGTTGCGCGACCGGCTGGGTGGGGGCCTCGGTGGGTGGGGGCGGGCACTGCGCTGCCAGCAAGCCCATAACCATCACCAATGCCATCCACGTGAACAAAATTGACTTGCGCATTTTACTTCTCCCTCCTTTTTAATGCAAATGACTTGGTAAACTGTACCCGATGTAAGAGATTGCTCCATATGTACCGAGATTCATCACCTCCCTTCCACATGCATGATTGGGAACGGTTTGCGCGACTCAACGATTGTAATGGCTCTCTGTCCGTTTTCGGTATCATTGCCGGTAACGATACCGAAATGAGAAAAAAGAAATGGCAAACTTTCGAGGCTTGATCAAGGGGTATCATTCCCGTTTGCGGTCACCCTCACTTCAATCGGCTTTCTCATTCCCTGGTGGAAGGTGTGATGGCCCGGCAGGAATCCCGGATAACGAGTTGCGTGGCAATCTCATACAGATCGCTCTCCAGGGATTCTCCTTGAATCAACGCGATCAACAGCTCGGTGGCCACGTATCCCATCCGGTCAATGAACTGGTCCACGGTGGTGAGGGCCGGGTTGAAATAGGCCGCTTCGGGGATGTTGTCGAAACCGACCACCGACAGGTCATCGGGAACGCGCAGGCCCGCTTCCTGGGCGGCCCTGATCGCACCGATGGCTGACTGATCGTTGGCGGCAAAGATCGCCGTCGGCGGTTCAGGGAGGGACAGCAGTCGTTGGGCGCACTCGCGGCCGGTCTCGGCGGTAAACTCGCCAATGGTGATCAGATCTGGATCCAGGGCGATGTTCGCCTGGCGCAGGGCATCCTCGTAGCCCTGCAATCGCCGCCGGGCACTCTGCAGATCGGAGCGACCGCCGATGAAGCCGATGCGCCGGTGGCCCAGACTGATCAGGTATTCCATCGCCGCCAGGGCGCCGGCATGGTTCGTGGCGATGATCGCCAGGCACTCGGGGCATTCATTGTTGGGGTCCACGGCGACCACGGGAGCGGCTGTGGAAAAGCTGGTGGCAGAAGGTGTGACCACGATGACGCCGTCGGTGATGCTGCCGTTGAGCAGCGAGACGTAATGCTGTTCTCGCTCGGCCTTTGACTGTTTCTTGATGCTGCCGCTGGTGTAGGCGATCAGATCGTATTCCAGCTTGGCGATGGCCCGATGGACGCCTTTCATCACCTGAATGCAAAACGGGTCCTCCACATCCGGCATGATCAGGCCGATCACGTTGGTCCGGCGGCTGCGCAGGCTTCTGGCAGCCAGGCTCGAGGTGTAGCCCAGGTCCGCGATGACGCGCTGGACTTTTTCGTGGGTCTCCACCGCGACGTCGTCCTTGTCGTTGAGCACGCGCGATACGGTGGAGACGGAGACACCGGCAGCTTTGGCCACATCATGAATGGTGACCGCCCTGGGGGTACGTTTCACGGTCAAGGCCCCGCTTTCTCTCAGATGCTTGCGGATAACGGTATCAGTTGGGGGCAGAGAGGGGATGATAACGATACCGGTATCATTTCCAATTATAACATATCGGGCTGACTATGTCAAGCCCCATTTGACATCCGGCATACAACTCCCACCGACCGCTACTGGGACTTGCGTGGGGAGATTATTACGGCTATAATGTAGCCAACCCGGGGCAATCTGGTGGGGCGGGACGTGCAGTGCCGCTTCAGAACCCGGTTCGGCGACCTGCGCGGCATATCTCACCGGCGATCAGTGGACCAGGCCAGACTGCGGACCGCGGACTGACAACTGACGACTGACGACTGGCGACTGTGGACTGAGGACTGTGGACTGAGGACTGTGGACTGAGGACTGTGGACTGAGGACTGAGGACTGCGAACTGCGAACTGCGGACTATGAACGCCAAGCCGGTCGGCGCGGTGGTGCGCTACATCAAGACCCTGCTGGATACGGATGACCTCCTCTCGGACCTGTGGATCGAAGGCGAGGTGTCCAACTTCTCGCGCTCGTCGGCCGGCCACCTCTATTTCACCCTCAAGGACGCGGAAGGCCAACTGCGTTGCGTGATGTGGCGCGGCCGGGCGGAGCGCCTGGAATCGCTGCCCAGAGATGGCGACCAGATCGTGGCGCACGGGTATGTGTCCATCTACGAGGGCGGCGGGAACGTGCAGTTCTACGTGGACACCATCCGGCCCACCGGCCTGGGCCTCCTCCAGCAACAGTTCGAGATTCTCAAGGCCCGCCTGGAGGCTGAAGGGCTGTTCGACGCCTCCCGCAAACGCCCGCTCCCGGCCTTTCCCCAACGCATCGGCGTGGTCACGTCCCCCACCGGGGCCGCCATCCGCGACATCCTCCACGTGCTGGAACGCCGCTACCCCCTGGCGGAGGTGATCCTGGCCCCCACGCCGGTCCAGGGCGACGACGCGGCCCCGCAGATCGCCGCGGCCATCGTTGCGCTGGACGAATACGTGGGGGTGGATGTGATCGTAGTCGCTCGAGGCGGCGGTTCATTAGAGGATCTGTGGCCCTTTAACGAGGAGCGCGTGGCCCGGGCCATCTTTGCCTGCCAGACGCCGGTGATCAGCGGCGTGGGCCACGAGACAGACTTTACCATCGCCGATTACGTGGCCGACGTGCGCGCGCCCACCCCATCGGCCGCGGCCGAGATGGTGGCTCCCGACGTGGCCGAATTGCGGGCGCGCGTGGTGCAGGCCCGGCAACGTCTGGCCCTGGCGCTGACCGGCCACCTGGCGCGGGCGCGGGAACGCGCCCGGCAGCAGATGGCCCGACTGGCCCGCCATGCCCCCCCACGGCTCATCGCTGAACGCCGGCAGCGAGTGGATGAGCGCATCCAGGCAGCGGCCCGCTCCCTACGCCGGGACCTGGCCCTGCGTCGCGCGCAACTGAACGGAGCACACGGCCGGCTCCTGGTCCTCAGCCCCCTGGCGACATTAGAGCGCGGCTATGCCGTCGTTCATCGGCTGGATGATGGCCGGCTCGTGCGCAGCACCAGGCAGGTGACGGCCGGCGATGGCCTCGCCGTGCGCGTGGCGGACGGGACGTTTGGGGCGGAGGTCGTAACGCGTGAAACGTCAAGCGTCAAGCGTCAAACGTCAAGCGTCAATGACGCCTGACGTTTGACGGATGACGTTTGACGCTTTGGGGAGGATATTACATGACTGACGAACCGATCACGTTTGAGCAAGCCTTCACGCGGCTGGAGGAGACGGTGCGCCGACTGGAGGCCGGGAATCTGTCATTGGAGGAAAGCATCGCCCTGTTCGAGGAGGGGATGCGGCTGGCGCAGGTCTGCGGGGCGCGGTTGGACGCGGCCGAGCTGCGCGTGAATCAACTGGTGGCCGGGCCAGACGGCTACTCTCTGGAGCCGTTCACATGAACGAGACCAGACCGAACCCCCCGGCCCCCTTTCCTGCGAGGGAAAGGGGAGAAAGCTCCCCTATGATCAGAAACCCGTTTTCTTGGTTGGAATAGCCCCGGATTGCGCCTGAAAAGCCTAAACTCGCCTGGATTTCACTCGCGAAATCATCAGAAAACGGGTTTCTTGGCTTCCAAAGTCGGGGCGCGCCAGGCCCAGGCTTGACCGGGTGGGCAACTCCCATGAGATCATGGTACCCCTGGGGCGACTCGAACGCCCGACACGCGGTTTAGGAAACCGCTGCTCTATCCACTGAGCTACAGGGGCTTGTCCGACCATTTGCAGTATAACATAAAAGCAATATCCGGGCAAGCCCACGCAGTCGAGAGCGGGCCAGACGACCCGGTGCGCCTGGCCCCACCGGGCTGGCCCTGAGCGAACGTGGACGCTTGTCAAGCACCACGAGATGTGATATTATAGGCTCGATCACGCCATAACTTTTCAGCCTTTGGGGGGGCCATGGCCGAGTCGCGCAGTGAGCAGATCATGGAGTGTTTGCAGCGGTTGCACATGAGCACGCCGGACGTGGAGGGAGCCGTGATCGCCCACCGGAGCGGGCTGATCATGTTCTCCACGCTCCCGTTGGGCGCGGTGGAGGACCGTGTGGCGGCCATGTCTGCGGCCATGATCGCCCTGGACGAACGCATCGCGCAAGAATTGGCCCGGGGCCGGCTCCTGCAGACGTATATCCGGGGGGAGAAGGGCTACATCTGCATGGTGGCCGTGGGTGAGGAGACGGTGCTGACCACGCTCGCGCGCGATGGGGCGATGGTGGGTCTGGTGTTGCACAGTATGCAACGAGTGGCCCAGGAACTGACCAAACTCATCTGAGCTTGTCAGGTCTGAAGCAAACAGTGGGACAGTTTCCGGCAGGGGACTGTCCCACTGTGCAAGGGGGGTCCCGGTAGTGAAACGAGGCGGTCGGTGGGCAATGAGCGGCGGGTTGTTGTTGGGCCTGGTCCTGCTGGCGAATGCCTGCATGGAAGGGCCGGCACCGATCCCGACCCGGGGTGGCTTTGCCACGCCCACGCGCGCGCCGACCTTCACTCCTTGGGGGTGGTCCCCCACTGCGCCGGCCACGCCCGCCACCGTGCCGCCCTCGACCACGATGCCCCCCAACCCAACGCCTGTCCCGGCTCAGCCCACGTTTACCGTCCCGGTGGTCCCGGCGACGACCACATCCTCGCCGGCGGTCACCGTTCCCGCGCCATCGCCTACGATGCGGCCTTCGGCGACGCCCACGGCCAGGCCACCTCAGCCCACGCCCACCAGCGGCGGCTACCCGGCCCCCACGCCGTCTGGGGCCACGCCGATGCCAACCGCCACACCCGGATCGTATCCATAGGACAGAACGAGGGAGGAATCATGGCCGCCAAAAAGATCGGGCGGAATGACCCATGCCCCTGTGGCAGCGGGAAGAAATACAAACGCTGCTGTATGCGCCAAGACCAGGCGCGGCGGCCGGCCCCAACGCCGCCGCCTGTGCCCCGGCGCAAGTCGCGGCGGGATGCACCGGGGACATTGGCCGACGTCCGCCGCATGGCGCGGCGGGTCATGCGGCGCGTCGCGCCGGCCAGCGATCCGGAACTGCGCCAGTTGCTGGAAACCGTCGAGGAGGCATCGGCCTACCTCGCCATGAGCGACGAGATCGGGGCGGCCAGCCTGGCCCTGGAAGACCACCGCGCCGAGTTCGAGGCCCTGCTGGATCAGCCGCAGGCGGTCCTGGACCGGGTGCGACGGCTGTTCGCCGACGGCCGGTTCGCGCGGCTGCGCTTCACCGTCGCCGACGTCCATCGCGCGTTTGAGGCCGTGGGCTACCCCCTGCTGCATCGGCAAGATCAAACGGAGAATCGCCGGATCATCGAGGCAGCCATTTTGTACCTGGCCGACCGGGACTACCGGGCACGCGCGATCCGCCGGTTGATGATGCTGCTGCCGGAGTTCGTGGCCGCCCAACGCTACCTCGACGCCTGGCTGATCCAGTGGGCCGGCATCAGCACGTTCTCGTACCCCGATGAGAGCAATCCCTTCCTGGAGGAGATGTTCTTCTACGGCTTGGAGGAATGGGCCGACCAGGTGGACGCACAACAGGAAGATCTGTTGGACGTGCTGGGGATTGACCGCTCCCGGTTCGCGCAGATGAGCGCAGATGAGGTGGATGCCCGGGTCGCCGCCCTGATGGCTGACCCGGCCAAGAAGGCCCGGCTGGAAGCCTATTTCGCTGACCACCCCATGCTGAGCGACAGCGCGCAGGCCCAGGTCTGGGAGATGGAGCAGGATTCGATCTGGCTTCTGGAACGCGACGACGCCGCCGTGTTTCTGGCCCTATCGCCCGCCGAAGTCCAGCCGTGGCTGCCCACGCTGATCGAGCGGCTGACGCCCATCCTGGAGCAGGTTCGTCAGGCCACAGAACCGGGCCAACCCATCAGCCAGGACCTGGTGAATGCGGTGGGCTATGCGCTCATGGACATCGCCCAGGAGATGGTCCCGGTGATCTTTACCCCGGAACGGATCGGCAAGTTGCGGAAAGACCTGAAACGGTATCGGGATCAGACCTCTGACAAAGAAGCCAGTGGATGGGCGCACATGGCCCTGCTGGGCCTGGAACGAGACCAGGGGTCGCCGGAGCAACTGCGCGAGAATCGGCTGCTGACGGGCATCTGTTTCCACGCGCTGCGGTCCGCTATGGTCTCGCACGACCAGTGGCCGGCCGAAGAACCGGCCGAGGAATCCTCGTGAGCGGACTGTTGACCGCGCCAGCCCCGCCGGATCGGCCGCGTGGAGCCGGCTGGCTCGCCCACCGGCTCCGCCCAGACGCCGGGATCGCGCTGGGGCTGGCACTGGCAGTGCTGTCGCTCTACCTGCGCACCCTGGCCCCCTCGGTGCTGCGCATCTTTGACGACTGCCTGGAGTTCCAGGTGGTCTGCCCCACGTTGGGCATCGCTCACCCCACCGGCTACCCCCTGTACACGTTGCTGGGTTGGCTCTGCGTGCAGATCATCCCCATCGGCGATGCGGCCTATCGCGTGAATGTGTTCTCGGCGCTGTGCGGCGCGATTACCGTCGGCCTGGTCTACCTGGCGGTCGTGGCCGGGTTGCCAATGTGTCATCCCTTCACTACTCAGAAACTCCCCCTCACCCCGGCCCTCTCTCCACAGGGGGGAGGGGGCCAGTGCCCTCTCCCTGGCAGGGAGAGGGTTAGGGTGAGGGTGGGGCGTTTCTGGACCGCGCGGATCGCCGGCCTGGTCGCCGGGGGCACGCTGGCGGCGTCCAGCACCTTCTGGGAATACAGCACCGTCGCCGAGGTCTACACACTGAACGCGGCCTTTCTGGCGGCGATGGCGTTTCTGCTGCTGCGCTGGGCGGGCGCGCGGAGCCGGACCACGCTGCTGCTGGCGGCCCTCTGCTTCGGTCTCAGCCTGGCCCACCACCGCACGATGTTGCTCCTGGCCCCGGTCTTCCTGCTCTTTGTCGCCGCGCTGGACTGGCGCGCGCTGTTTCAGGACCCCCTGCGCCGGCTCGCCGCGACCTTGCTGCCGTTGCTGCTCTACCTCTACATCCCCTGGCGCGGCCTGTATACGACCTCGCTGGATGGGCAATATCAGAACACGCCGGCCGGCTTCTTCCAGTGGACGCTGGGCCTCTACAGCGCGTGGTGGCAGCGCGTGGACTCTTGGGCAGAGCTGGGCGCGAATCTGGCGGCGTATCGGGACCTGGTCTTGGCCGATTTTACCATCGTGGGCGTGCTCCTGGCCCTGGCCGGGTTCCTGTGGTTGCTGTGGCGGCAGCGACCACTGGCGCTGTTTCTAGGATTAAGCTACGCCGGCCTCACTGCCTTCTCCGTCGTCTACCGGGGCATCGGCGGCTTCCCGGACTTTTTCTTCATCGCTCCCCACGTCTTTCTTGTCATGCTCGTGGGCGTTGGGATCTATGCCTTGTCTTCAGTCTTCAGTCCTCAGTCCTCAGTCCTCAGTCCTCAGTCCTCAGTCTTCAGTCCTCAGTCCTCAGTCCCCAGTCCCCAGTCGGCACGCTATGCGGGTAGGCGGCAGTTGGCAACCTGCTTGCTGCCTATTGCTTGCTGCTTACTACTCTTGTCGTTGCCTCTGTTCCTCTTGTTCACCAACTTCCCGGCCCGCGACGTGAGCCGGGATACGGCCGCCCGGGACGCCGGCCGGGATGTGATGAGCCAACCGCTGGAAGAAGGTGCGGCCATCGTGGGCCTCCTGGGCGAGACGACGCTGGTGCGCTACTTTCAGTGGACGCAGGGATTGCGCCCGGACCTGGTGCCGATTGCGGCTGACAGCGAGGAGGCGCGTTTGGCGGCCGTGGCGGAGCAACTGGCGACCGGCCGGGCCGTCTACCTCACCCGGCCCCTGCCCGGCGCCGCCGGGCGTTGGCATCTGTCGTCGGTGGGGCCGCTGATCCGGGTGCGCCCAGGCCCGGTGACCGACCCGCCGGCGGTGCAACACCCCTGCGACGTGCAGTACGCCCACGGCGTGCGGTTATTGGGCTACGACATCGTTGCCCTGAACGACGGCACCGAGGGGCCGCTGCCGGTAGAGTCCGGCCAGCGCGTGCGGGTCACGCTCTACTGGCAGGCGACCCGGGTCATCACCGATGAGCTGCTGGTCTTCGTCCACGTGCTCGCTCCGCGCGCGGACGGGCATCGGCTGGGCCAGGACGACGCGCCGCCGGTCCGGGGATGCTATCCGGCGACGGCCTGGCGGCCGGGCGAGATCGTGGCCGACGCCCACGATGTGCGCGTGCTCCCCGGCGCGCCGCCGGGCGCGTACCGCCTGCGTGTGGGCTGGGAGACGCCGGACGGCCGCGCCCTGGACGTGACCGCCGGCTCTGACGTGGTGGGCGAGTTCGCCGTGCGCCGGCCGGCCGAGCCGCCGTCCGTGGAGGGGACCATTGCCCACCCAACGCACGTCGAGTTCGGGAACGTGTTGGTGCTCCGGGGCCACGACCTGGAGCCGGTGACGGCGCGGCCGGGGGACCCGGTGGCGTTCGCCCTGCTCTGGCAGGCCAGGGACGCGCCCGGGGCGGACTATGGCCTGGTCGTGCGTCTGGTCGCGGCGGACGGCCGGGCGCAGGCCGGGGCAGACGCGCCGCTAAGCCCCGGCTACCCCTCCAGCCGCTGGGCTGCGGGCGAGGTCGTGCGGGCCTATGCCGCGTTCGTCGTGCCGCCGGATGCCGCGCCCGGCGTGTATCGCCTGGAGCTGGGCCTGCGCGGACCGGACGGTCGCCTGCTGCCGCGCACATGGTGGTTCCTGCCCCTCGGCGGCGACGTGGCGGAACTCCAACGCATCACGGTGGAGCCATGACCGAACCCTCCTGGCCCAGCTACCGGCCCCTGGCCCAATCCGGCGCGCTGGCCCGGCGCGCCGAACTCGCCCGCGAGATGATGCGCGCCTGTCGGGTCTGCCCGCGCGCGTGCGGCGTGGACCGGCTGGCCGGCGAGCTTGGCTTCTGCCGCCAGGGCGCGGAGCCGGTCGTGGCTTCCTGGAACCGGCATCTCTGGGAAGAGCCGCCCATCTCCGGCACACGCGGCTCCGGCACCATCTTTTTCTCCGGCTGCGTGGGGCGCTGCCTCTTTTGCCAGAACTGGCCCATCAGCCAACTGGGCCACGGGCAACCGGTCTCGGTGGCGCGATTGGCCGAGATGATGCTGGAGCTTCAGGCACGCGGTGCGCACAATATCAACCTGGTGACGGCCACCCATTTCGTGCCGGCGGTGCTGGCCGCGCTGGACGTGGCCGCGCGCCAGGGGTTGCGCCTGCCGCTGGTCTACAACTGCGGCGGCTACGAGAGCCTGGAGACGCTGCGCCTGCTGGACGGCGTGGTGGACGTCTACCTGCCGGACGCCAAGTACGCCGACGACGAAGTGGCCCGGCGACTCTCTGGCTTCCCGGATTACGTGGCGGTCAACCGGGCTGCCCTGCGCGAGATGTTCCGGCAGGTGGGCGATGAGCTGGTGTTGGACGACGACGGCCTGGCCCGGCGCGGCCTCATCGTGCGGCACCTGGTGTTGCCGGGCGGACTGGCCGGCACCGCTGAGGTGTTGCGCTGGATCGCCGCCGGGCTGTCGCCGCGCGTCCACGTGAGCCTGATGGCCCAGTATTTCCCCACCTATCGCGCCGAGGGCGACCCGGTGCTGGGCCGGTTCATCACCGAGGATGAGTACCTGGCGGCCCTGGCCGCCTTCGATGCCGCCGGCCTGGAGCACGGCTGGCGGCAGGAGTACGACGGCGACCCCAACAGCATGTTCGGCCTTGAGGTCAATAATCCATCAAGCTGTGCAAAACCGGGCGAAAACCGGGGATAAGGCTTTACATCTGCGACGAAATGTGATATATTATACGTGAAGTAAGCCTTGTGGTGAGACAGCCGCACATGGGCATGGCTTTTAGCTGTCTCGGATGAATCGTCGGCACCCTCTTGCCTAGCTCTCCTGATAAGGAGGAAGACGATGTTCTCGACGATGGGACGTTTCATTCTCATTGGGTTGATCGTGGGCCTCATCCTGGGCTTGATCCTGGGTCTGGTCATCGGCTGGGGGCTATGGCCGGTGCATTGGACCTACGCGGATCAATGGGTAGAAGACTATGTGCTTCTGGTCAGCACCGCGTATGCGGAGAATAATGACCTGGCCCTGGCCCAATGGCGGTTGGAGAACACCCTGGAGTGGCCCAAGAAGGAGCAGAGCCAGCGGCTCAGCGCGGTCCTGACCCGCTATCAGCAACGGCCCGGCGCTTCGGTGCAGGCGGCCGGGCGGATGGGGGCGTTGCTCAGCGCGTTGGGCGCGCCTCCGCCCGCCGCTTCGCCCACGGTGCCGGCGGCCGCGTCGCCGACGGCCGGCGTGCCGCTGCCCTCCGTTCCCGCACCGACGCCGGCGGCCGGGCCGGTGGACCTGGGCGGACTGGCCGGCTCGCTGCTGCCCCTGTGCTGTGTGATCATCCTGCTCGTGATCATCGTGGCGGTGGCGGCCATCGTGTGGACGAATCGCGGCAAGCTCTTGGGCGGGAGAGGCCGCGCCCCGGCCTGGCGACCCGCAGAGGAGGACTGGGCCGCGCCCCTGGCGGCGGAAGAGGGCCTGGACGTGACCGGGCCACACATGCGGTTCACGGCCCGCTATTCGCTGGGGCAGGATAACTACGAGGAATCGTTCTCGGTGGAAAGCCCGGCCGGCGGCTTTTTCGGGGAGTGCGGCGTCAGTGCGGCCGAGCGCCTGGGCAAAGAGGGGCCGGACAAGGTGACGGCCTTTGACCTGTGGCTCTTTGACGTGGCGAGCCGCGAGACGGTCACCAAGGTCCTGCTGAGCGATTGGGGGTACAAGGATGACCCGTTGCGCACCCAGCTCATCTCGCGGGGCGGGGTCATCCTGGCGGAGAAGGGCAAGGTCATCACCCTGGAGACCCAGAACCTGCGGGTGGACATCAAGGTTGTGGACTTTGACTATGGCAGCATGGAGGAACTGCCCGCCAACAGCTTCTTCTCCTCGCTCACGCTGGACATGATCGCCCGCATCAAGGAGGTCTAGGCGGCGCGTTTCCCGTTCTGCGCTCAACATCAGGGACCCGTTTCCTTTCAGGAGACGGGTCCCTTTCGTTCAGGGCAAAAGCTCGCCGCCCAGCAGAAACAGCCCCAACACGAACCCCAGCAAGACGACCCATGCCAGCGCATAGTGCCCATCCAGGGCATGTGCCAGGCCGGCCACCAGCCGGTTCAGTCCCACAAAGGCTGCCCAGCCCAGGCGATACGCCCAGGCCAGGTCCAGGCCCTCACCGAGGTGCGCCGCCAGACGCCGCCCGCGATCCCCGCCAGCTTGCCAGGGGAGGTGCAGCCAATGCCCCAACCATGCACCGGCAGCGAGCACCAGCAGGGCCAGCAGGAGGACGCCCAGGGTCAGCCAGGGGGTGAACGGGTCAGCGGCGGGCGACAGGCCGGTGATGGACAGCGAAGGCTCTGGGACGCCGGCCACCAGGGCCACGGTGGCTCGTAGCCCGGTCCACAGCGCAGGCGGCCAGAGGCCCAGGAGCGCCAACGGCAGGCATAGCAACCCCAGGGCGACCCACCGCAACCCCGGCCCCGGCCTTTCCCCGGCCGGGGGGAGAGAGAGGGAGGAGGTCAGAGTCCGCAGCAGGGCGATCATGACGCTGACGTGGCACGCGGCGGCCAACAGCATGATCCCCGGCTGCTGCCACTCCAGGGCCACGTTCAGGCGCATCCACAGGCCCCAGAATCCCAGGGATGGCGGCAGGCCGGCCAGCGAAGCCAGCGGCACCAATCGCAGGGCAAGCCCGAGCCGGCCGGAAACGGGGTGCGCGGCCTGCAAGAACAACGCGCTGGCGACCAGGACCAGGTTCAGCAGACCCACCCACATCGCGGTGATGGCTGGCGGGGAGCCTGTCGTGAGCACCATCACCAGGCCGCCGGCCTGGCTCAGGAACGCATACGAGAGCCGCTCCGTCGGCTCGCGGTTACGCCAGATCAGCACGGCGCCGGCGATCAGCGAGAGCATCCCGAGCGCCTGGACGCCGCCCAGGCCGGGCATCTCGCCGGAGGCCAGGGCATAGAGCCGGGCCAGCAGGTAAAAGCCGGCCAGCAGCGGGAGCAGATGTCCCACGACGGCCAATAACGGCGAGCCGGCGGCCGCGTGACGGAAACGCAGGTGGAAGGGGTAGAGCGTCAGGCGAAAGACGGCCGCCAGGAGGAACATGCCCAAGACCCGATCCTCCAGCAGGATCGGCGAGGCCCGGCTGAAGAACAACGTGCCTTCGAAGGGGCCTACCATGAGGATGGCCCAGAACAGGGCCAGTGTCACCACCATGCTCATGGCCACGCTGACCAGCAGGGCCTGGGCGTCCTTCTCGCGGACTGACCCGGCCAGCCCGATGAACAGCGCCACGTCCAGGATGACCCAACTGACCAGGAACGCGATCAGGTCCCAGCACAGGACCACGTGGACAAAGGCGCCCAACGTCACCAGCCCCCAGGCATAATCGCGGGTGCGGGGGTGGCCCACCTGTTCCGGGCTGGGGGACGCAGGCTGGGCCACAAAGGTCAGGAGCATCACCGCCAGCGTGACCTGGGCCAACCACCATCCCAGGGCGTCCGCGCGGGCGGTCAGGGCGATGTGCAAGCTCCTGACCGGCTCCCAGACCCACAGGGTGGCTGTGGTCGCGTCGGCCGGCAGTGACAAGGTGCTCCACAAGGCCAGCGCCGTGACCAGGGTGGCGACGGCCTGGGCTGTGCGCGCCAGGGTGATTTCCCGGAGCACCCGGGTAATGGTCTGCTGACGGCGCTGGCGCGCCTCAGCCTGCGCCAGATCATTGGCCCGGCGCGCGCGCCGCCGCCGGCGACGGCGCAGGCGGTCGATCCAGCCCGCGAGCGGGCTTTCTTCGATGGTGATCTCCCAATCGCCGCGAAAGGGCCACCAGACGCGCCACTGGTAGCGCAGGGCGGCCAGGAGCATGATCACCCCGGCGCCGAGGAATAGCCAGGTGGTTGGTTGAAACATCATGGGCATATTGGTTTAACTCGTGATGCGTAAAACGTCAAGCGTCAGGCGTCAAACGCCATGCGTCAAACGTCAGCGTGGTGCGTGTCCCTTGCCCCC
>FWPV01010146.1_pt1 | contig 15562 bp, 16 predicted proteins | sample 2228371 | NCBI WGS metagenome assembly FWPV01 (sample SAMEA103939776, study PRJEB20133) | metagenome | reverse complement strand
GGTGCGGATCGTCACGCACCAGCAGGCGCAGCAGCAGCTCGTTCAGGTAATAGCCGGCCAACAGGGCGTCGCCTGCGGGCAGCACGTGCCCGCCCGCGTACCGTGCCGCTTTCAAGGTGCGCACCTCGGCATCGCCCGACCAGTCCAGCCGCAGCGGCACCAGCGGCAGCAGCACGGCGCGAAACTGCGAGCTGGGGCGCTTGACGCCCTTGCCCACCAGCACCACGCGCCCGTGGTGGCGGCTGAACACCTCCAGAATCAGGCTCGATTCGCTCCAGTCGTGCTGGTGCAGGACGTAGGCCGCTTCGTCATGCACCCGCGCGCGCCGCCGCGTGGCCACGTCACTCGTACCCATAGGCGCGCACACGCGCCTCGTCGTCCGACCAGCCCGAACGCACCTTCACCCACAGCTCCAGGAACACCTTGCCGCCCCACAGTCGCTCGAGCTCCTGCCGGGCCTCGGTGCCGATGCGCTTGAGCCGCTCGCCACCTTCGCCGATCACCATGCCCTTGTGGCTGTCGCGCTCGACGACGATGGTGGCGGCGATGCGACGCAAGCTGCCCTCGTGCTCGAAGCGGTCCACCACCACCGTGGACGTATAGGGCAGCTCGTCGCCGGTCAGGCGGAACAGCTTTTCGCGCACCAACTCGCCAGCCAGAAAGCGCTCGCTGCGGTCGGTCAGGTCGTCGGGGTCGTAGAACCACGGTTGCGGCGGCAGGTAGCGCTCGCACAGCGCCAGCAGGCGCTGCACGTCGCGCGGCTGCTTGGCCGACATCGGAAAAAACTCCGCAAAGGGGTGGCGCTCCTGCATGCTGCGCAGCCACGGCGCGATTTCGACGCGGCGGTGTACGCGATCGAGCTTGTTGGCCACCAGAATCACGGGCACCCCCGGTGGCAGCAGCGCCAGCACCTTGGCATCGGCCAGGTCGAAGCGCCCGGCCTCGACGACGAACAGGATCAGATCGACGTCGGTGACGGCACCCAGCACGGTCTTGTTCAGCGCCCGGTTGAGCGCGTTGCCGTGCCGGGTCTGAAAGCCCGGCGTGTCCACGAACACGAACTGTGTGGGGCCCTCGGTGCGGATGCCGGTGATGCGGTGGCGCGTGGTTTGTGCCTTGCGCGAGGTGATGCTGATCTTGTGTCCGACCAGCGCATTGAGCAGGGTGGACTTGCCGACGTTGGGCTTGCCGACGATGGCAATGTAGCCGCAGCGCTGCGCCTCGGGCGGCACCGGCGCCGCCGGCGGCAAGGCCGAAGCCGAGGCCGTGTCGGCAGTGGCGGGTTCGGGCGCGGCACGGCCCAGGGCGCGTGCCAGCATCGCTTCCAGCTCATCGGAGGCCTGGGAAGCGGGTGCAGAAGAAGACGATTCGTTCATGTCGGTCGGACGCTCACGGAGCTGCCCTGCAGGCGTTGCAACATCAGCGCCGCAGCGGCCTGTTCGGCCGCACGGCGGGAGGCACCGCGCCCCACCGCCGCCTCCACCCCCTCGACGCGGCAAGCCACCTCGAAGGTTTGGGCGTGGGCCTCGCCCAGAATGGCCAGCACCTCGTACTGCGGCAGCGGACGGCGGCGCCCCTGCAGCCACTCCTGCAGTGCCGTCTTGGCGTCTTTGCCCAGCGCCGGCTCCAACGCCACATCGGCGTACCAACGCCGCGCCACGGCCTGCGCCGCATCGAAGCCGGCATCCAGGTAAATCGCCCCCAGCAGTGCCTCGACCGCGTCGGCCAAGATCGACGGCCGCTGCCGCCCACCCGAGCGCTGCTCACCATCGCCCAGGCGCAGCAGCGACGGCAGGCCGAGCTCGAGGGCAATGCGGTGCAGGGCGTCTTGCCGCACCAGGCTGGCGCGCACGCGCGACAACTCGCCCTCGGACTGCTGGGGCAAGCGCTGCACCAGCAGGGTGGACACGACCAGACCCAGCACCGCGTCGCCCAAAAACTCAAGCCGCTCGTAATGGTCGGCGCTGTGGCTGCGGTGTGTCAGCGCCCGTTGCAGCAACTCGGGGCGCCCAAAGGTGTGTCCCAAACGCGCCTGCAGCGCCTGCAGACCAGAAGAGTCAACCGCCGTCATGTGTCATTCGCTGCGCCCGCGGTATTTGAGCAGCAGGTAGGCCGGGCCAAACAGATGCACTTCCTTGTCGTAGGCGAACTCGACGACGATCTTGTCGCCGTCTTTGCTGATTTCCAGATCGCGTCCGCTGACGGCCTCGAAATAATCGGCGGTCTTGGCGCGCTCGAACGCGTTGCGGATTTCGGTGACGGTGGTGCCGCTCTGCGCGGCGCGATTGACCGCCTTCTGGATGGCCAGATATTCGGTTACCGTGGGCACGACCTTGGCGGCCAGCACCAACAGCAGGGCCACCACTGCGCCCACGAAAACCAGTCCCACCAAGGACACCCCACGCTGCCGTTTCATCGCCACCCCCATCCAATGCCGCGCGGCCGTCCCCCGCAGACGCCGCCGGCGGTCAATGATAACGGCAAAGGCCGGGGCCTGGGCAGGGGCATGTGGGACGCCGCACGTCATTCGAAGCGCCCGATGCGGCGCAGATCGCCAAAATTCATCCACACGAACACCGCCTTGCCGACGATGTGGCGGTCCGGCACGAAACCCCAGTAGCGCGAATCGAGCGAATTGTCGCGGTTGTCGCCCATCACGAAGTAGTGACCGGGCGGCACGCGGCACCTCACCCCTTCCACGCTGTAGCGGCACTGGTCGCGGAAGGCGAATTCGGTGGTGGCCGGAATGAACGCGGGCCGTTCGTCGTCGATCAGGGTATGCACACGCTTGCCACCAATCGTCTCGACGAACTGCTTGCGGTAGCGCATCGCTTCGGCGTCGTAGAAGTCGGGCGCGGCCTCGCGCGGTACCGGCTCACCGTTGATGAACAGGCGCTTGTTCAGGTAGGCCACCTCGTCGCCCGGCACACCCACCACGCGCTTGATGTAGTCCAGGCTCGGCTGCGGCGGGTAGCGAAACACGATCACGTCACCGCGCTGCGGCACCTGCCCGTCGGTGACCTTGGTGTTGGCCACCGGCAAGCGCACGCCGTAGTGGAATTTGTTGACCAGGATCAGGTCGCCGATGTGCAGTGTGGGCAACATCGAGCCGGAGGGAATCTTGAACGGCTCGAACAGGAACGAGCGCAGCACGAACACCGCCAGGATCACCGGAAACAGCCCGGCGGTCCAGTCCAGCCACCACGGCTGCGCCAGCAGGCGGCGACGCAGCGCCTCCGGGTCGGTGCTGTCGGCGACGATGCCCTGCGCCGCCAGTTCGCGCTGACGGCGCTGCATCTCGGCCACCGCCGCCTCGGCAGCGGCACGGCGGCGCGGCAGAAATACCCAGCGCTCGGCCACCCAGTAAGCCCCGGTCACCAGCACCGCCAGCAGCAGCAGCAGCGCGAAATTGCCGTCGATGAAGCCGGCATACCACGCCACCCCGTAGGCAGCGAAGGCCGCCAGCACCACGCCGGTGAGCGCGCTCATGGTCTGATCGTTCATGCGTCCTCCACCTGCAGGATGGCCAAGAACGCCTCCTGCGGCACCTCGACGGTGCCGATTTGCTTCATGCGCTTCTTGCCCGCCTTCTGTTTTTCCAGCAGCTTACGCTTGCGCGTGATGTCGCCGCCGTAGCACTTGGCCAGCACGTTCTTGCGCAGCGCCTTGACCGTCTCACGCGCAATGATCTGCGAGCCGATCGCGGCCTGGATGGCCACGTCGAACTGCTGGCGGCTGATGATCTCACGCATCTTCTGGACCACCGCACGCGCCCGGTATTGCGCCTGGCTGCGGTGCACGATGATGGACAGCGCATCGACCTTGTCGCCGTTGAGCAGGATATCGACCTTGACCACGTCGGACGGCCGGTATTCCTTGAACTCGTAGTCCATCGACGCGTAGCCGCGCGAGACGGACTTGAGCTTGTCGAAGAAGTCGAGCACGATCTCGGCCAGCGGCAGGTCGTAGGTGAGCAACACCTGCTTGCCGTGGTAGGCCATGTTGAGCTGCACGCCGCGCTTTTGGTTGCACAGCGTCATCACCGGCCCCACGTAGTCCTGCGGCACATAGACGTGCACGGTGACGATTGGCTCGCGGATCTCCTGGATGCGCCCCGGGTCGGGCATCTTGGAGGGGTTTTCGACGTCGATGACCTCGCCGTCGCCCTTGACCACCTGGTACACCACGCTGGGCGCGGTGGTGATGAGGTCCTGGTCAAACTCGCGCTCCAGGCGCTCCTGCACGATTTCCATGTGCAGCAGGCCCAGAAAGCCACAGCGAAAGCCAAAGCCCAGTGCCTGCGAGACCTCGGGCTCGAAGTGCAGCGAGGCATCGTTGAGTTTGAGCTTTTCCAGCGCGTCGCGCAGCGCGTCGTATTCGCTCGCCTCGGTGGGGTACAGGCCGGCGAAGACCATCGGCTGTACTTCCTTGAAGCCGGGCAGCGGTTCGGTGGCCGGCTCCAGGTTGGCACCGCTGGCGGTCTTGAAGGCGGTGATGGTGTCGCCCACGCGCGCCGCCTTCAGCTCCTTGATGCCGGCAATCACGTAGCCCACTTCGCCTGCGTGCAGGGCATCGCGCGGCTGGTTGGCGGGGGTAAATACGCCCAGCTTTTCGGTCTGGTACTGCGCGCCGGTGGCCATCAGGCGGATGCGGTCGCCGCGGTTCAAGTGGCCATCGACCACCCGCACCAGCATCACCACGCCCACGTAGTTGTCGAACCACGAGTCGATGATCATCGCGCGCAACGGCCCGTCGGGGTTGCCGCGCGGCGGCGGCACCTTGGCGACAATCGCCTCCAGAATGTCGTCGATGCCCATGCCCGTCTTGGCCGAGCACGGAATCGCCTCCGACGCGTCCAGCCCGATGACATCCTCGATTTCCTGCTTGGCGCGCTCGGGGTCGGCCTGTGGCAGATCCATCTTGTTGAGCACCGGCAGCACCTCCACGCCCAGGTCGAGCGCGGTGTAGCAGTTGGCCACCGTTTGCGCCTCCACCCCTTGACTGGCGTCCACCACCAGCAGCGCGCCCTCACAGGCGCTCAGGGAGCGGCTGACCTCGTACGAGAAGTCCACGTGCCCCGGCGTGTCGATCAGGTTCAGGTTGTAGGTCTGGCCGTCGCGCGCGGTGTACTGCAGGGCAGCGGTCTGCGCCTTGATGGTGATGCCGCGCTCTTTCTCCAGCTCCATGGAGTCGAGCACCTGCTCGGTCATTTCGCGCTCGCTCAAGCCGCCGCAGCGCGCAATCAGCCGGTCGGCCAGCGTGCTCTTGCCGTGGTCGATGTGCGCGATGATGGAAAAGTTGCGGATGTGCTTCATGGCCACAGAAAAAAGGCGCGCCAGCGGCGGGCGCGCCCGTGTTGCGGGCAAACCGGCAATTGTAGGGCCGTAGGGCCGTGAGACCGGACGGAGGGTGCCACCGGCCCATGCTGCGGTGGTTCGGACGGCGGTTCAGGGTCGCACCAACACCCACTGTGCCCAGTCGCCGCGGCGAATCAGCAGGCCCACGGCGCGGCCCTTCGGGGCGTCGGCCACGGCGCGTTCGAAATCACGCACGCTGGCCACCGGCTGGTTGCCCACACCCACCACCACGTCGCCCACCTGCACACCGGCGCTGGCAGCGGCACCGGCCACCTCCGTCACGCGCACGCCGCCGTCGACCTTGAGCTCGCGCCGCTCGGCGGCGGTGAGTTCGCGCACCGCCAGCCCCAGCGGTGCCGTCTGCGCGCTGCGCGGTGGTTCGGCCGCGGCCACGGTGTCTTCTTCCAGCGCGCCGACGGTCACGGTGACGGTGCGCTCCGCGCCGCGCCGCCAAATTTCGACCGGCACCCGTGCACCGGGCTTGGTGTTGCCCACGATGCGCGGCAAATCGACCGACTTCTCCACCGACTTGCCGTCGAAACGCAGGATCACGTCGCCCGGCTCGATGCCGGCCTTCGCGGCCGGCGAGCCGTCTTCTACGCCGCGCACCAGCGCACCGCGTGTGCCGCTCAGCCCCACGGCCTCTGCCACCTCCTTGCTGACCGGCTCGATGGCCACGCCGATGCGGCCCCGCGTGACCTTGCCGAACTGGCGCAGCTGCTCGGCCACCTGCACCGCCTCGTCGATGGGGATGGCGAAGCTGATCCCCATGAAGCCGCCGGAGCGCGAATAGATCTGGCTGTTGATGCCCACCACTTCGCCGCGCATGTTGATCAGCGGCCCGCCCGAGTTGCCCGGGTTGATGGCCACGTCGGTCTGGATGAAGGGCAGGAAGTCACCGGTTTCGCGCTGCTTGGCGCTGACGATACCGGCGGTGACGGTGTTGTCGAGGCCGAACGGCGAGCCGATCGCCACCACCCACTCGCCGACCTTGAGCCGCTCGACGTCGCCGATGCGCACCGGCTTGAGGCCCTGTACCTCGATCTTGACCAAAGCGACATCCGTGCGCCGGTCGGCGCCGACCACACGCGCCTTGAACTCGCGCTTGTCGTTGAGGGTAACGATGACTTCATCGGCTCCCTCGACCACGTGAGCGTTGGTGAGGATGAAGCCGTCAGCGCTGTACACGAAGCCGGAGCCCACCCCGCGCTGAATCTGCTCCGGCTCACCGCGCGGGTTGCGAGGCCCACGTGGCGTGGCCCCGGGCGGCATCGGAATACCGAAACGCCGGAAAAATTCGCGCATCTGCTCATCGACGTCGGGCATCGGGGCGCGCGTCACGCGCTCGACGGTGCGGATATTGACCACCGAGGGGCCCACCGTGTCCACCAACACGGTGAAATCGGGCAGCCCGGTGACCAAGGGCGCGGCCGGCGCCGACGCCGTCACGGGGGCAGGAGCCGCCACGGGCTGTGCGCCCACGATCCGTTGCCCCCCGACGCCCACGAGGGCGGCTACGACCAACAGCGATGCGCCGCCCCACAGCCACGGGCGCCGACGCACCGTCCACACGGGTTTCGTTTCGTGTTGCACAAGATGGGACATCGTCTTACCCTTCCTCGCCGGCTCGCGGTCCGCGCGACCGGACTAGCGCGTGCGCTCGACCGCGGCCAAAAAACGCTCCAGTGTTTTGGGCGGCACTTCACCCAAGGCTGTCACCGCATGATTGCCCACGCGCTGCCCCAGCACGTGCGTCGCACCGCTGGCAGCGCGGCTGCCGGGGCTACCCTCGGTGGTCGCAAAAAACAGCGACACCGACGCCAGCCCATCGGAAAACACACACTGCACCGGGCGACGCGCCCCAGGGTCGTCGCGCACCCAACAGGTCACGGGGCGAAAGCCTGGCACGTCGGGCCGAACCCGCCATCCTTCCGCCTCCAGCGTGGTCTTGCGCAGGCTGGGGTTTTCGATGCGGTAGCCGCGCGTTTCCTCCATCTGCCGCGCCAGCGTCTCCAGGCGCAGCGGGGCGTCCAGCTGCAGCTCGGTAAACGCCATCTGCTCCAGCACCGTGTCCCCAACCCCCAGGATCTGCAGCTTCAGGACCAGCCCCGTGCTCTTTTCTGACCAGATGCGGTAGCCGTAGCGCCAGTCGTCATGCGGGCGAAACTCGACCACCCACGCCTCCCACCCCGCCAGCCGCTCGCTGCCACGCGGCTCGGCGCGGTAGAACTGCGCCACGTCGAACCCCGCCAGTGCCAGCGGACCGGGGAAGGTACGCAGCAGCTCGCGGCGGTCACGCACCCCCCAGTGCTTGTCGGGCCACAGCGTCAGCACCTCGTCGTCGCGCCGCCACGTCACGCGCGCCGGGCCGTTGAGCGCTTCGATGCGCTCGATCTGCTGACGCCCGTCGCACACGTGCACCACGCGTGCGGTGGTGATGTCGCTGCCGCGCGTGACGACGAAAGTGCCGCTGTAGGCGCGCTGGCGCGTGGCGTCGTGCAGGCGCTGGATCCACGCCTGGAGGTCGGCTGCGGGCGGCGTCACCGCTTGGGCCGCCGCCATGCCCACGGCGGCGGCACCGAGCAGCGCGACCGCCCAGCGAAGCCGCCAAACCTTGCCCTTTCGCGTGCAACGCACTGCCGTCATCGTGTCGTGCTCCGGCCTTCAGCGCACAGGCGCTTCAACACTGGCGGTGCGCAGAAAACCTGCGCTGGACTGCAGCGCCGACGCTCCGCCCCACTGACGGTGGGCAGCCAGGAACTCCTCCAACTGCGGATCGCGCTCGCTGCCGGCCCACACCGCTTGCCGCGCCGCAGGAACGGCTGCGGCGGACGGCACCGCCACCGCGACCGGCGCGGACGCACTGGCCACCGACGGGGCACCACCGACCGGCGTTCCGATCACACCCCCGGCCTGCCACGCCAGCGTGAGCACAGCGGCCAAGGTGGCCACGCCCGCCACCATCTTCCAGCGAAACACCGCATCGTTGGCCGCCGGGCGCGGCGACACCCCCTCGGTCGTCGCCGCCGTTGGCGAGGCGCTCGTCACGGACGTGCCCGTCATCGGCTCCTGCGCAATGCGCGCCATGACCGCGCGCACGAAGGCCGGATCGGCCGCCTGCAGCTGGGCGGCAGCGCTGGCGCGCATCGCCTCGCCGATGCAGTGGTAGGCGTCCCAGGTGGCATCATCGGCCGCCTCCCACCCGGTGGGGTCGGCCGCCGCGTGACCGCACTCCCCATCGAAGAGGGCAGACAGCCATTCGCGCCGCGCCCGCCCGGTGCCGCGCTCCCCATGCGATACCCTGTCAGCGTACATGATCCCCGTCCTTGTGCGGCCGCCCAGCCACCGCGCTACCAGCGCTTGCCCGACTGCCGCTCCAGCATCGGCTTGATACGCGCCGAAATCGCCTCGCGCGCCCGGAAAATGCGCGAGCGCACGGTGCCGATCGGGCAGTCGAGCGCCTGGGCGATTTCCTCGTAACTCAAGCCGTCGATTTCACGCAGTGTGATGGCTTGCGCCAATTCGGTCGGCAACGCTTCCACCGCCGCCTGCACCGCCTGCGCTATTTCCTTGCTGGCGAGCACGGCGTCGGGGGTCTCGGTGTCGGCCACCTGCGCGTTTAGTTCCTGCTCCAACGCGGAAGTTTCCTCCCCGTCGTCGCCGTTGTGCAGGGCGCTCATCGGCACCAGCGGATCGCGCTTGAGCTCCTGCAGCGCCTTCTTGGCCGTGTTGACCGCGATGCGGTACAGCCAGGTGTAGAACTGCGAGTCGCCCCGAAACTGCCCCAGCGCCCGCCAGGCGCGGATGAAAGTTTCCTGTGCCAGATCGGGCACCAGATCCGCGTCGCGCACCAGCCGGCCGATCAAGCGCTCGACGCGGCGCTGGTACTTGACCACCAACAACTCGAACGCGCGCGCGTCACCCGCGGCGGCGCGCTGCACCAGCGCGGCGTCGGCGTCGGGGAGACGGCGGTCATCGTCTTTCATGGCGTGGCACCGGGGCCGTCGAATATAGCCGATCGAAATGCCCCGCCGGTGACGAGCGCGCGCCGGGCACGCTGCCACTCGGCGCGCGACGCCTCGGGCTGCGCAGCGCGTTGCGCCCAGCCCCACAGCACGCGGCCGTCGCGGCCCACGGCGCACAGCAGCAGCGTGTCGCCCGCATCCCAGACCACGCGCAGGGTGTGCAGCGGCAGCCCGCGCGGCCACGCCGGACCGAGCGCGACCGCAGCCACCGAACGGCCCATCGACCGCACGGGACCCGCACGACCCGCGTGGCCCTCCAGCCAGGCCTCGGGCAGGCACAACCCCGTCCACGCCGGGCCGCGTTGGGCCCACAGGCCCCACGCGAGCCACCCCAGCGCCGCGGCCAGCATCCACCACCACGCGCCGGGCAGCGGACCGGAGGTGCTCCCTGCCCAGGCCGCCAGCGGCACCAACACTCCCACCGCCGCGGCCCGGCGTGCGTGCCGCTCGAGGCGCGGCGCGCCGATGGGCAGGCACCGGCCATGCCCTGCCGCATCTGCCCCAGGCATCAGACGCGCTTGAACACCAGAGAGCCGTTGGTGCCGCCGAAGCCGAAGTTATTCTTCAGCGCCACGTCGACCCGGGCCTCGCGCGCCGTATTGGCGCAGTAGTCCAGATCGCACTCCGGATCCGGATCGTGCAGGTTGATGGTGGGCGGAATCAACTGATGATGCACGGCCAGCACCGTGAACACGCTCTCCAGGCCGCCGGCGCCGCCGAGCAGGTGCCCGGTCATCGACTTGGTGGAGCTGACCACCACGCGCCGCGCGTGCTCGCCCAGCGCTGCCTTGATGGCATTGGTCTCGTTGACGTCGCCCAGCGGCGTGGAGGTGCCGTGGGCATTGACGTAGTCCACCTGATCGGGGTTGAGCCCGGCGTTGCGCAGGGCGGCGAGCATAGCGCGGCGCGGACCATCCATGTTGGGTGCCGTCATGTGGCCAGCGTCGGCACTCATGCCGTAGCCCGCCACCTCGGCGTAGATACGCGCACCGCGCGCCTTGGCGCGTTCGTACTCCTCCAGCACCAGCACGCCCGCCCCTTCGCCCAGCACGAAGCCGTCGCGCCCCTTGTCGAAGGGACGCGAGGCGGCCTGGGGATCGTCGTTGCGCGTGGACAGCGCGCGCATGGCGGCAAAGCCACCGATGCCCAGCGGCGACACCGTGGCTTCGGCACCGCCTGCGACGACGACGTCGGCGTCGCCGTACTCGATGAGCCGCGCCCCCTCACCGATGCAATGCAGCCCGGTGGTACAGGCCGTCACCACCGCCAGATTCGGTCCTTTGAAGCCGTAGCGCATCGACACATGACCCGAGATCATGTTGATGATGGACGCCGGCACGAAGAACGGGGAAATGCGGCGTGGCCCGCGGTTGATCAGCTCGGTGTGCGTGGCCTCGATGAGCGGCAGCCCCCCGATACCGGAGCCGATCACGCAGCCGATGCGGCACGCCTCCTCCTCGGACAGCGCTTCGCCCACGGACAAGCCGGCGTCGGCCACGGCCTGCGCCGCAGCGGCGATGCCGTAGTGGATGAAGGTGTCCATGGTGCGCGCCTCTTTCGGCGGCAGATAGGACTCGAGCGGGAAGTCGCGCACCTCGCCCGCAATCTGGCAGGCGAACGCGCTGGCGTCGAACTTGGTGATGCGGTCGATGCCCGAGCGGCCCGCGAGCAGGTTGGCCCAAGCGGCCTCCACCGTGTTGCCCACGGGACTGACGCAGCCCAGACCGGTCACGACGACACGGCGGCGGCTCATGGGCGATCAGGCCTTGTAATGCGCCTTGGCGTAGTCGATCGCCTGTTGCACCGTGGTGATCTTCTCGGCGTCCTCGTCCGGAATCTCGATGCCGAACTCGTCTTCGAGTGCCATCACCAGTTCCACGGTGTCCAGGGAGTCGGCGCCCAGGTCGGCGACGAACGCCTTCTCCGGGGTGACCTGACTCTCCTCGACGCCGAGTTGCTCGGCGATGATCTTCTTGACGCGTGCTTCGATGTCGCTCATAGTGCCCTCATGGGGTGGTTGAAAACAGCCCCGGCATTGTAGCGGCCCCGACACCCGGCCGGACCGCCCAGTGCCAGCGCCGGGTCAGGCCATGAACATGCCGCCGTTGACGTGCAGCTCTTGCCCAGTGATGTAGCCCGCCTGCGGGCTGGCCAGAAACGCCACCGCGTGGGCCACGTCGGCCGGCTTGCCCAGGTGCCCCAGCGGAATTTGCGCCAGCAACGCCTGCTGCTGTTCGGGCGGCAGGCTGGCCGTCATGTCGGTTTCGATGAAGCCCGGGGCCACGCAGTTGACCGTGATGCGACGGCTGCCCAGCTCGCGCGCCAAGGCGCGTGTCATGCCGGCCACGCCGGCCTTGGCGGCCGCGTAGTTGGCTTGCCCGGGGTTGCCCGCTGCACCGACTACACTGGTGATGTTGACGATGCGCCCGTAGCGCTGCTTCATCATCGGCCGGATGGCCGCGCGGCACAGGCGAAACACCGCCTTCAGGTTGGTGTCGAGGACGGCATCCCAGTCCTCGTCCTTCAGCCGCATGGCCAGCGTGTCGCGCGTGATGCCCGCGTTGTTGATCAGGATGTGTAGGGCACCACGCTCCTTGACGATCGACTCCACCAGCGCTTCCGCCGCCGGGCCATCGGTCACGTCCAGCCGCACGCCCTGGCAGTGGGGATGCGCCGCCAACGCCTGAGTGATGCGCTGGGCGCCCTCGTCGCTGGTAGCGGTGCCCACCACGTGCACGCCACGCGCGGCCAGCTCGCGCGCAATTGCCGCGCCGATACCGCGCGTGGCCCCGGTGACCAGGGCCACCTGCCCTTCCCATGGGTTCTCAGACATGATGGATTCCTTCCCTCCACTCGACAGACCCTTGGCGAGCCGGTGCCCGGATCGCTGCGGGTAACAGATTCACCATCGCCGCATGCCGTGGGTTACACGGGCACCGCCAAGGCCGCGCGCACCTCGGCCAACGTGGCTGGATCGTACACGGCCAGCGCCTGCAACGCCGGGTCGATGCGCTTGGTCAACCCCATCAACACCTTGCCGGGACCGCATTCCACCACCGCCTGCACGCCGCGCGCGCGCAGCGCCTGCACGCACTCCACCCAGCGCACCGGACCAGCCGCCTGGCGCACCAGCGCGTCACGAATACGCACCGGGTCGGTCTCCACCGCCACGTCGATGTTGTTGACCACGGGAATACGGGGCGTGCGCAGCGCGACACTGGCCAGCCGTTCGCGCAGCGCCTCGGCCGCGGGCCGCATCAGGCTGGAGTGAAACGGCGCCGACACCGGCAGTGGCAGCGCACGCTTGGCGCCACGCGCCTTGAGCACCTCGCACGCTTTGTCCACGGCGGCCTTGGAGCCCGCGATCACGGTCTGGGCCGGATCGTTGAAGTTGACCGCTTCGACTACCTCGCCGCTGTCGGGCGCAAAGGCGGACTGCGCCTCGGCGCAACCCGCGCGCACCGCGTCGGCGTCCAGTCCCAGGATGGCCGCCATCGCTCCGACCCCCACCGGCACCGCCTGCTGCATGGCCTGCGCCCGAAAGCGCACCAGCGGCGCGGCGTCGGCCAGCGTCAGCGCATCGGCCGCCACCAGCGCGCTGTACTCGCCCAGCGAGTGGCCGGCCACCGCCGCGGGGTCGGCGCCGCCTTCGGCCTTCCAGACGCGCCACGCCGCCACCCCCGCCACCAGCATCACCGGTTGCGTGTTGGTGGTCAGCGCCAATGCCTCCTTCGGCCCCTCGTGGATCAGGCGGCCGATGTCCTCGCCCAGCGCGTCAGACGCCTCTTGCACGGTCGCGCGCACCACCGGGTGGTCGCCCCAGGCATCGAGCATGCCCACCGATTGCGAGCCCTGTCCGGGAAATACGAAAGCAAAGGTCGTCATCTGTGTCATCCGTTGTGCTGTACCGCGCCGCGCATCGGCCACCCCCAGCAACCGCGGCTCGGTGTGGCCCCGTCGGCCCTCGAGAAACGCTACGCCGTCCTCCGTTCGTCAGGCTCGCTCAGTAGCGCACCAGCGCCGAGCCCCAGGTGAAGCCCCCCCCCACCCCTTCCAGCAGCAGCAGCTGACCGGGTTGGATCTGGCCCGCGCGCACGGCGTGATCCAGCGCCAGCGGGATGGAGGCCGCGGAGGTGTTGCCGTGCCGATCGACCGTGACCACCACGCGCTCCATCGGCAGCTTGAGCTTGCGCGCCGTGCTTTGCATGATGCGGATGTTGGCCTGGTGCGGAATGAGCCAGTCGATGTCGGCCTCGCGGTAGCCCGCCTTGGCCAGCGTCGTGCGCGCGGTCTCCTCCAGCACACCGACCGCGAGCTTGAACACCGCCTGCCCGTCCATGCGCAGCAACGGATCGCCCAGCACCTGCCCCCCGCCGACCGTCCCGGGCACACACAGGATGTCGGTGTGACGCCCATCGGCATGGATATCGGTGGCCAGCACGCCGGCACCGCGGCCGTCGTGTTCGGTGGCCTCCAGCACCACGGCCCCGGCCCCGTCGCCGAACAGCACGCAGGTGGTGCGGTCGTCGAAGTTGAGGATGCGCGAAAACACCTCCGCCCCCACCACCAGGGCACAGCGGGCCGAGCCGGCGCGAATCAGCGCATCGGCCACCGTGAGCGCGTAGATAAAACCCGTGCACACCGCCTGCACGTCGAACGCCGGCGCTCCGATCGGCCCCTGCCCACCGTGGGCCTGCGCTGCCTCGTGCAGCTTGCGCTGCAGAATGGTGGCGGTGGAGGGGAACACCATGTCGGGCGTCGAGGTCGCCACGATGATCAGGTCGATCTCGTGCGGCTGTCGCCCCGCGGCCTGCAAGGCCCGCAGACTCGCTTGCAGCGCCAGATCGCTGGCCTGGGTGTCGCCCTCGACGAAGTGCCGGGCGCGAATGCCGGTGCGCTCGACGATCCACGTGTCGCTGGTCTCCAGCCCCCGTGCCGCCAGCAGCGACACCATGTCGTCGTTCGTCAAGCGCTTGGGCGGCAGCTCACTGCCGGTTCCCGTGATGCGGGCGTACAGGCTCATCGGCAATCGGTCTTTCGGTCGCACGGGGGCGTTCGCGCCCCTCAGGTGGAAGCAGGGGGAGGCGCCGCCTCGGGCGTGGCCTGCAGCCACGCCAGCGTGGGCGCAATGCGGTGCTGCACCCGGTCGAGCAGCCCCGCGTGGGCCGCATCATACGCGCGCCGCAGGGCGTACTCGAACGCCAGCGCATCGGCCGAGCCGTGGCTCTTGAACACCAACCCGCGCAAGCCCAACAAGGCCGCCCCGTTGTAGCGCCGGTGATCGACCCGGCGTTTCAGCCGCTTGAGCACCGGCCAGGCAGCAGCGGCCACCAGCCGCGCATACCAGCCGCGGCTGAACTCCTCGCGCAGGAAGGTGCCAATCATGCTCGCCAGGCCCTCGCTGGTCTTGAGCGCCACGTTGCCGACGAAGCCATCGCACACCACGATGTCGGTGGTACCCTTGAAGATGTCGTTGCCCTCCACGTTGCCGTGGAAGTTGAGCAGACCACGGGCGGCCGCCTCGCGCAGCAGCTGACCGGCGCGCTTGATCACCTCGTTGCCCTTGATGACCTCTTCGCCGACGTTGAGCAAACCAACGCTCGGGTTGTCGCGGCCCGTGGCAGCGACCAAGGCGGAACCCATCAGGGCAAACTGCAGCAGGTGCTCGGGGCTGCAGTCGACGTTCGCCCCCAGGTCGAGCACGGTGGTGGCGCCACCGGTGGCATTGGGCAGCTGGGTGGCGATCGCCGGCCGGTCGATGCCGTCCAGCGTCTTGAGCACGTAACGCGCAATCGCCATCAGCGCGCCGGTGTTGCCGGCCGACACGGCCACGTCTGCCGCGCCGTCCTTCACCTGCGCGATGGCGACGCGCATCGACGAATCTTTTTTGCGGCGCAGCGCCACCTCCACCGGGTCGTCCATGGTGACGACTTCGGACGCGGGCACGACGCGACAGCGCGACGCATCCAGCCCCGCCGGCAGGTATGCCAACGCTTCCGGGCGCCCCACCAACAGCAGCTGGACCTGCGGGTACGCCGCCGCAAAGGCGGCGCAAGCAGGCAGGGTCACCGGGGGCCCGAAGTCACCCCCCATGCAGTCGACGGCGATGCGGATCACGGACACGCGATGCGCCAAGGCGGGCACGGCGCCGCCGACCCGCTTTGCAGACAGCGGCGATTA
>FWPV01010145.1_pt1 | contig 15563 bp, 11 predicted proteins | sample 2228371 | NCBI WGS metagenome assembly FWPV01 (sample SAMEA103939776, study PRJEB20133) | metagenome | reverse complement strand
GTTAGAGACGGGCAAACGCCCCCCTGTGGCTTTGCGATACCTGATGAGGTTTTCGGCCGAGAGGTTGTAATCCACCGCAAAGCGCACTTCATCTACGCGGTAGGCAGTGCGCTGCACGAAGACCCGTCCGGGCAGGCCTTCTCCGGGCCGATAGACCAGGCTGCGGGCGCTTTCGTTGTCGGCATAGTGTGCTGCGGCATGGGTCACAAGCATAGCAAGGTTCTCATCCCACAGCAAAACAGCGCCCGCATGGGCAGAAGAGACCACTCTGAGGGCGTTATCCAGCAGCGATTTGACAATACTTTGCGGGTTCAGCCCACTGAGTTGGCGGCTGAAGTCGAGCAGCAAGTTGACTTCTTGCAGGCGGCGGCGCTGCTCATTGAGCAGAGTCAGGTTTTGCAGGGTGACCGAAATTTGGTGACTTAGTTGGGCATACATCGTCCGGTCTTCGGGCGTCATGGCAGGCAGAGGCTCTGGGTTTACTGTCAGCACTGCTGCTAATGGTTTTCCTTTGACTATGACCGGCAAGCAGATGAATGACCGGGCGCGTAGGGCGCTCAGCAAAGCCGTATCATTCCATTCCTGGTTTTCGTCCAGGTTTTCCACAACCAGGGTCTCTCCGCTTTGTATGGCGGTGCGTAAGGGGTTACGCTGCCCAAAGAGGGCTTCTGGGTTAACGTGGCGGGGGATATTGCCTAAAACATGCAAAATGCGCGGACCTTCGCTAGTTTCTTCTGCCACAATGGCAGCCTGCATGCCAAATTGGACCAATGCTTCGCGCCCCAGGGCCATGAGCGCCGAAGTCATGTCCAGTTGACGGCTGAGCGCATCTGCCAGAGCAAGCCCGGCTCGCACGCGGTGATTGCGCTGGCTAAGTTGCGCAATGGCCAGGGTTTGCTTGAGGTCTTTGCGCATGAGCATCGGCAAATTAGATTGCGTGGTCATTAGCAGCGATTTCTGGCGCTCTACTTCTTCGCTAAGCAAGCGCACCTGGTTGCGCATCCATTCCATGCGGCGCACTGTGGCCAGCGTAGTCGCCGCCTGAATTGCCAGCGAGTCCAGTATATCCAGGGTAAATTGTTCTGGCCGTAACCCATCGCGCGGAGCATCCAGGCTAAGCAAGCCAAGCGGCTCGCCATGGTCATCATAAAGCGGGTAAAGCAACAAATCGTCTGGGCTCCAGGCGTTGGGACGGTTTGAAGCAGGTTCTGACATGACTGTGACGACATGCGCCTCGGCAGATACCACTGGTGAATGTTCGGCGGGGACAAAATATCCCTGCCCAACGCGAAACTCTGGCTTAAGGAATTGGGCGATGGCCGTCCAGGGTTGTTGACGCGTCTTGAGCGCTTCTAGCATTTCGGGCGACATGCCTAAGCCGGTTACGCGGCGTAACAAGCCAGTTTGCGCATCAAAGATGCTGAACAAAACGACCTCAAAAGGCGTGGTCTCGCGCACCGCTTTACCCACAATGCCAAGGGCGTCTTCGACAGTGTGCTCGGCCTTCAGGTCTTCTGTAATGTTTATCAGTTTATCTAGAAAATCGGAACGGCGACGCAATGCAGCGTTGCGGCGTTCCAGTTCGGTAAAACGCTGGCTATTGATAAGGGCAATAGCCGCCTGGGTGGAAAAAATTTGAATAAACTCGGCAAGCGCGTCAGAAAATGCATTGGCTTCGGAAGCGTGCAGGCTCATTAACCCAACGACTTCGCCCTGGTAGGCAACTGGGGCAACGATCAGCCCGCGCACGCCTGCATGGGGCGGCGTATACGTGCTGACTTCGAGGTCAGGCAAGATGAGCGCCTCGCCGCGCATCAAAACCTGTAACTCCAGGTCTGATAACTCTTGCGATTGCTGCTCGCCAACCGAGACGGTGATTTTGAAATGTCCGTGCGTCTGTTTTTCCAACAAACGCACAACACTGCAAGTCACGCCGCGCACGCGCAGAGTTTCTTCATGAATAATGCGCAAAAGTTGAGTCTGCTCGGTGGTCGAGCTTAGTTCGCGCACCATGCGTGTGACCGCGCTTATTTGCGCAGCACGCTGACGCAGCCCCTCTTCGGTAACGCCAGCAATAGAGGCTGCATCTACAATGAGGGCAACCTGCCCGGCAACCATGCGCACCCATTCCAGGTCTTGCTGGGTAAATGCATTTACGCTGCGGCTGGCAAACATCATTTCGCCCAGCCCGCGACCACGCACCGAAAGTGGTACCACAATGGCCGATTCGCCGCCGGTGCGTTGAATGAAGGGGCGATACATGCGCAACACACGCCGATCTTTAGACATGTTGCCAGATAGAAAAGATTGCTGGCTGCCCGTCACTGTAAATTTGAACTGGGATGGCGTAATGTAAAGTTTGGCAAGCGGGTCATTCAGTTCGGAGGGCACACCGTACAACGAAGGCATGTGCGTTCTGAGCGCGCCTTGTTGTTCGTCGTACAGCAATAAGGCAGCCGAGTCTGCGTGAATGACCTCGCTAAGTTCTTTCACAACCACCGTCAGGGCAGCGTCCAGGTCGGTTTTTGCATTTATCAGCCCGGTAATGTGCTGCAAAACGGCAGAACGACGACGCTGTTCTTCGGCAACTTCAACCAGAATCAGGTTTTCAATAATGGCCGCAGCCTGGTTAGCCACCAGACGAATAAGGCGTAAATCATCTTCGGCAGGCAATTTGCCCGATGCCCAATTAGAAAGTTGCAAAAAACCTAAAAAACGCCCGGTTGCCACAAGGGGAGCCAGCACCGTCTCACGCAGGCTGGCTGCCTGAGCCACATTGCCAAGCCCTAAAATTTGCCAGCGCGGGTCGGTTGCGGCGTCTTCGCTTATGATCAACTCTTTGGCAGCAATTAAGTCAGCCGCCGGGCCATCAGGCTCAATCACTGCCCGATAAATCTGCACCACGTTATCTGGCATGCCCCAAAAAGGCGGATTCCCAGCCAAAAGATGCCGGGTCTCATCATAACGCAAAAAGCCCAACACATTTACCGGAAACATCGCTGCTAAACTATTGACTAAACGCGAGTAAAGCTCTGCTGCGCTGCCCTGCATTTGCGCAATTTGAGAAAGTGCAGTTAAGGCATGTAATTCTGCAGCGCGTTTTTGATTTTCTTCATAAATGCGCGCGTTACGCAGGGCCAAAGCAGCCGGTACTTTCAAGAGGTCGAGTAAATCCAGGTCTTCGCGCGCAAAACCGTCGGCAGCAAATGTCCCCATCTCTATTACGCCAATCACTGTGTCGCTGACCATTAATGGCATGCCCAGGTAAGCGCGCACAGTAACGGGTTTGCGGCGGTCAGCGCGCAATGGCGCCGGGGATGACTGGGTGTCTGGAATCCAAAGCGGTTTTTTTTCAGCCAGCAGAAGCTGGTCATAATCCCCAAATTGGGTCTCGTCCACGCGTTCAATCTCGGCCGTCGCGCCTGAGCCAGCCGCCAAACGAAAGATAACCCGCTCTTCTGTACCCGGCTGAAAATACTTCAACTCAAGAATATCCGAAGGCGCAAGCCGGTTGATGTAGGTCAGTATCAATTCAATGGCGCCTGGCAAATCGAGCCCGGCAGCAATATTTTTGCTGAACTCGGTAACAACTTTGAGCACCGAGCCAGAAACGGCCTCCGGCTGATTAGCCGACGAAAGGCTGGTTTCGGCCCAGCGCAGAGTCACCAAGATCCCATTTACCGAGTCGGGAATAGCGTAGGAAAAGCCCTCGGCTTGTTTACCGTTAATAGAAAAACGCGCCTGCCCTTCGGCAGCGCAAATTTCTAAAAAGTCTTCACTTGGGCGCACCCGTCTTGCCAGGCGTTCAAGGTCAGGCAGTTCGTCATCCTGCAATGCAAACCAGGTACGGGCTGCCGGGTTTGCATATTCAATGCGCCCACCAGCACCTACCACAAAGACGGCATCCTGATGCAGACGCACCTCGGCGGGCGCAATCGGCCGTTCTGTTGCGCTGCGCAACGGGCGAATGAGCGGAACAAAGCGCAACACACCCCAGACCAGCAGAACTCCTACCAGTCCGATGACGATCAGAGCAATGCCAAGGTCAAGCGGTTGCGCCTGAAACATTCAGTGTAATCCTATTGGGCGTTAGCAGCGTCCTGGCGGCGGGCCTCGGCGGCCAGTTCAGTGATTTCGCGAATATCAGCAAATGTCTGGTTGCGTGGCGTAACCACACCCACCGACATGGTCATGAGAGGCACTTTGACGGTTTCGTTTCCGACGCCGGGCACCATAATAAACCCTTGTTGACGGTCCATAAAGTTGTAGTGCGTTTGTACCTCTTCGGCAAAGCGTTCTTTAATCCGGCTGCGAATTGGTCCGGAGTTTTCTTCGCGCGTAATGATGACGAAATTGTCACCGCCTGCATGCCCCACAAAATCGTCCTTGGTGCCCAATTCGTCCAGTACTTCGCCAATCAACATGCCTGTAAAGCGCAAGACATCATCACCCGCAACGAAGCCATAAACTTCAGTAAACGGTACAAAATGATTAATGCGCAAATCCATAAGCGCCCAACCATTTTCGCGAATAATTTTGCGTAATTGCTCTTCAATCAGCCGGCCGGCAGGCAAACCAGAGCGCGGGTCAGTCAGGCTCTCGCGCTCAGCCCGGCGAATAGCCCCCTGCACGCGCAGTTTAAGTTCTTCGATATCGAATGGTTTGGTGATGTAATCGTCCGCACCCAGTTCAAGGCCCTGCAAGCGATCACTGCGCTCATCTTTTTGTGTGAGAAAAATGACCGGAATATGACTGGTGCGTGTGTTGGTACGCAAATTACGGCATACCTCATAGCCATCAATATCTGGCAGCATGATGTCAAGGATAATCAAATGCGGCAATACCTGGCGCGTTTTATCAAGCGCATCATTGCCGCGCATGGCTGTGTCTACATCAAACCCCAGACCACTGAAGTAGATCTTGAGCATGTTAGAGATGTCGTAGTCGTCTTCGACAATCAACAGGCGCGATTTTCCCATAACGAGCCTCCCGTTATCTTATTTGCGCTGGCGCTGTTTGGCGCGCAGCCTGACTGATTCGATTTGTTCCTCGGTCACTTCACGCTCAAACGAACGGAAACCACTCAGCCGAAAGCCATGCCGCGAAGCAATTTGAGCAATTTCTACCACCTGGCTGCGGGTAATGTTTTTGCCCAGGGTGTAGTCTTCAAAACGGCCTTCCAGCGCCAGGGCAATTGTTTCGGCCATGCAAGCGTAGGCTTTGCCGGGCGGAAAGCCAAAGTTAAAGTGGAAATCAACGGGTCCAGGCACATCCACCATGCCGCCGTCGATCACTAATATATCATCTCGCGCTGCAGCCACCATTGCAGATACATCACGAGGGCGGGCCACATCACATACCACGCTACCCGGCAACAAATGCTCTGGATGGATGACATCGTGCACTGCGCTGGTAACGGTCAAGATGAGGTTGGCCTCGCGCAGTACATCCATGCGGGTAGAGGTATGCAATACGGCTTTCGATGTCGGCGCCAGCCGGTCGCGCAGTTGCTCAAGCGCATCCTGATGACGTGCTATTAAGTATAACGCACCTGCGCGTTCTGAGAGTAGTTCTGCGCACACGCGGCCAATTGTTCCGGTTGCGCCAACCACTGCCGCCGTAGCGTTTTGGATAGGGATACCCATCATTTCGGCGGCTTTCTCAATCGCCTCGACAGCAATGGCGATCGTATAGGAGTCTCCGGTAGTGACGGGGATATCCAGGCGTTGTGCAATGGTGATACCGGCATCGCCCACCACCGAAGTAAATGCGCCCAACCCCAAAATTTGCGCGCCCAATTTTTCTGCCATGCGACCGGTTTGCACAATTTTGCGATACACCGTTTGTTCGGGCAAAGATAGCATGCGGCGGGGCGTATAAGGGCAGGCTAAAAACCAGCCTTTTACTTGCTTGCCTGTGGCTTGCGAGGTGATCCCTTCAATTTCGGATATATACACCGGCGGGAAAAACGTAGAAAAGAAATCTATTTGCCCTTCGGTAAGTATTTTGCCAAGCAGGGGGAACTTCCGACTGACATCCCGCTTGGGGTCAATCGGGTGGATGATAAACGCAAATGTATCCATAATTACCAGGTTTCCAATTCTGTTTCGCCATGGCGTGGATACATGCGCTTATGCAAGTGAGCGGCTTTGGTCTTATGGTGATCGCTATCTTCGTACCTGACATCCTTGTCAATTACACGACGCTCTTTCGAAGCCGCCAGCACGACGTCAGATTCGATTGTACGCGCCGGGTAAACAATCATACCTGCACCAATACGACAGTTGTGGCCTACAGCCCCTCCCAACACCGGACGGTTAGAGGGACGTAACTGCCCGGCGCCATCCAGGGCGCGAATGGGAGAGGGAATAAGGTTATAGTCAGTAAAAGTAGAGCCTGCGCCAATGAAGGTGTTGCGCCCCACCACGCACATTTGCAAACAGGTATTTTGTGCCACCATCGAGTTATCCATAATGGTCGTCATAAAGAGCGCCGCCCTAAAAGGCAAAAATGTACCGTCGCCCACCACAGAAAGCATCAATTGGCAGCCTTGCGAAATATTCACATTGTTGCCGATAATGCAGTTTTCAATGACTGCACCAGCGCCTACGGTCACATTATCGCCGATGGTGGTTGGGCCGTGAATGACGGCGTCGGGGTCAATCAGGCAGTTTTTGCCTATTTTCACCAGCTGCGAGTTTTGCAAAATCTGGCGGCCTTCGTAGAGCGATTTGCTCAAAATTTTTATTTTGAAACCCAGGTCGGTGTTGAGTTTATGTTCAAAGCGTGCGCCGCGCGCAAACAGACCAAAGACCACGTCTGCAATAAAAATGTGCACCCAGGAATCAATCGCAATCAATGCACGCAAAGGCACCTGAAAGACCAGGTCGCCTCGTTCGCCTGCCATGTAACTGGGCACATGATAATAGCCAATTTCGCGAGATTGCATGTCAATGACCAGCGGCTCTACATCGGCGACCGGGCCGTTGGGGTAATACCACAAGTCAGCCAGGTAAAGGTTGCCCGCCGGGGTGTAAGATACAGACAAAGGCAGCGCATGTTCGCGAAAGGCCGGGTCATCTACAGCAAAGGCGGCCCGCACCGGACGGTTGCGCTTGCGCGCTTCCTCCATAAAGGCCGCAATATAATGCTCGTCAAACCACAGGTTATCACGATAAACCAGGGTAGGCTCTTTGGTCAAGGGCAAACGCGCCCCCACAGGCACTTCTTGCTCGCGGGTGGTGTAAGGGGCCAGCACGTCGCGCTGCCACAGCCAGAGGGGCGTGTTTTGAATGCGCAAGTCGCGTGCGGGCTCGTTGAAAGGCGCAATCGGTTTTGGGGCAGGGAGAATCAGTTTAAGCATGGGGTGTTCACCCGGTAACGCAGCAAAGGATTAGACTTGAACCAGCACGTACGCAATCAATGCCCATCAAGCCGATGGCGGCGTTTCTTCGCTAAGAAACGCTTCCAATTTCTGCAAAAAGTCTGTGGAAACATCCAGCATGGGAAAATGTTTGGCGTTCGACCAGCGCACGATACGGGCATGCGGTACGCCTTTTTGAAGCGGTTGCCACTGACGCGGGTGCACAATGTTATCGCCATCGCCATACATGCCCATAACGGGGATTTTGATCTGATGCAGGTAGGGGCGCAAATCGGTACGACGTAGGGATGAGATGCTAAGCAGAAAAGATTCCAACGTCGTGCGCGAAAGGTCTCGGTCCATCATGGTCCAAAAACGCGGGTCGGCGCAAATGAACGGCGCAGCAATGCGCATGCCCGCCCGAAACACCGGCATCATGTTGAATAACATGAAAGCAATTGGGCGATAACCCGCCAACTTAAGCGGAATAGCCAGCGAAGACCCCGCAATGGGCGACCCCACGACTACCACTTTACTTACCCGTTCGGGGTATTGAATAGCGACCGACAGGCTAACTGTCCCCCCCATCGAATGTCCAACCAGCGGAGCCTGAATAATGCCCAGCCGATCCATAAATTGATCTACCAGGCTGACAAAATCCTGCACTGCGTAGGTATCACGCTTTTTGCCCGATTCGCCAAACCCCCAAAAGTCCAGCGCATAGGTACGAAAATTACGCCCCAAATAGGTCATGGTCTCTTGCCATAACGCCCACGACCCCAGCCAGCCATGCAGCAGAATTACTGGACGGCCGCGCCCGTAGACCTCATAATGAACGATGCCCTGATCGGTAGTAATTGAGGACACGGCAAACAACAACCGAAGGGGTTACTTCCCTCCGCTCTCCATTTCAGATAGGATACTGTAGAGCAATTCCAACAAGACTTCTTTAACTGCATTGCGGTTGTTGGCAACACATGGCAACAACTTGACTTTTGGATCCAGCCGCAGCGCATGGCGCATATCTTCCAAATCCCAGGCATCGGGCATGTCTTGCTTATTGGCCGCAACCACATAAGGCGTCGGCGCATAAGCGCGGAAAGTTTCCAAAATGGAGCGGGCCTCGCGGAAGGTTTCGGGACGGGTACTATCTACCATCACGATGAAACCAAGCATACCCTCGGAGAGAATCTCCCACATAAAATCGAAGCGTTTTTGGCCAGGCGTACCAAACAGATAGAGCACCAGATCTTCGTCAACGGTAATGCGGCCAAAGTCCATGGCAACAGTGGTTGCCTGCTTTACGGCGCGCTCGGCTTCGCCAGAGATTTTGCGTTCAGTTGAAACGACATCAATTTCGCTGACCGAGCGAATAAACTCTGTTTTACCGGCGCTAAAAGGGCCCGTAACTACCATTTTGACAGTTTGCATAATTTCATCCTCAAAATGAGTGAATTACATCGAACGAATACGCGTGATAAGGCGGTTGACGAGCGATTTTTGCTCTTCTTTATCCTGGGTGGGCATGGGGCGCGCAGTGGACTGGCGCGGCGGTGGCGCACCTTCGGGGCGGACAACCTCTACCAGCCCGGCCTGAATGAGCCCATACACAATCCGGCGGATTTCCAGTTCATTCAATTTGGTTACAGCGGCAATCTGCCGAATAGTATTCTTGGGGTTGATGTACGAAACAACTCGCCATTCCTCAACACTCAAGTTGACCTTTTTGATGTTCACATCGGGGCGGTCGGCAAACTTCAGGGCCATATCCAGGCTGGGAATTTCGTCTTGTAGTTGCTCCCATTCGCGCAGCTGGCGCGAGCCTTCGATGATGAGGTTTTCCAGGTCGAGCCGTACATTGATACGATCTTCGGGGGGCATCAGGTCGTTTTCAAAGCGGAAAATACCCTCTACCCAGGTAAAAAGCCGCCGAATGACATCGGTAAAGTAGAGTTGCAGGTTGGTCAGAATATCTTCTTGCGACACGTAGCCCGCATTGATGAGCAACAACCCTAATTCTTTATCAGAAATATGGCTGGCGCGCTGTTGAATGGCGCGATATTGCCCGGCCGAAAGTTTATTGGCGCGATACAAAATGGTGGCAAGGCGGTTATCCTCGCTGCCAATTTGGGCGTAGGCCAGCTTACCATCACGAAACGCAATACGGGCTTCGTCAGAGGGCCCCTCAACTATAAGCGTCCCGGTTTTGTGAGCCAGGTTGACCAGATTGAGTAATTGGGTTACGGTAAAATCGCGCAAATTGCCGCGAAGCGCCATGGCGACCCCAGTCTTTTGCAAGGATTTTTGAATAAAAAAGAAAGTTAACGCAGGTTAACTTGTGTGATTATACTTGTTAGCGAGTCTTGCGTCAATTAATTATAAATAAGCGGCAGCCCTACAAAATTATCAGGGCAGGGCTTCTACCAGTACATCTACCTGAGCAATGACGCCGCCCAGGCTGCCAATTTCAAAGTCGAAGGGTAAACGCGCGCCAGGTTGTAGACCGCTGTTTAGTTCAATGCGGCGTACGCCCACCACATGCCCTTGTAAGTCATACGCCACAGCGGCCAGGCGCACCTGAGCGGCCGCCGCGTTATTTCCCAAAAGAACCACACTGCCTGTGACCTGGGCGCTGCGCCCGCTCCAATCTACACGGGCGGTGATATTTTGCGCTTCGGCAGGCAGGTAGCGCTGGTCTATGGGCAGCAAGATGGTAGAGGAAATGACCTGAACACGCGGCTGCAGGTCATTTGCCAGCGGGGGCGGGAAGTAAGCCGCAACCGGCATGCGGCGGGTGGGATACAAAATGTTCAGCGGCGTCACCACAACCTGCTCGGCAGCGATTTCGCCCTGGGCATTGACCAGCATGACCTGCACGGCAATATTCTCCAGCGGGGCAGGGTAGGGGTTTTCTATCAGGGCAAAGCACCACATGCCGCCGCCCGCCACCGGGAAACAATCCACCTGGCTAATTTGCAACGGCGCAGGCGTGGGCGTGGGCACAACAGTAAGCGCATCTTGCGGGCCAGTAGGAATGCGGATGGTCATGCCTATCGTCAGTGCGTTAGGGGCAACGCCAGGGTTGGCTGCTTGCAAATCGGCAACGCTGACGCCAAAGCGATCAGCAATACGGGTAAAGGTGTCGCCCTGGGCAATGGTATAAAGCAACGGGGTAGGCGAAGCACGGGGCGGTTCGACCGCCAGGATAAAGGGTTGGCGCACCGGGGTAGGGGTGGGCGTGCGGGTACGGTAGGAATCCAGCGCGCCAGGCACGGGTGGGTTGCTGGCAGGCGTATTGACAGGCGCGCATCCAACCAATAGAACCGCAATCATCCACAATAGTTTTCGGGGGAGCAACATCATGCGGCGATTATAGCACTTGCCCGGTGTCTGATGCTGTGCTAGACTCGTGCTATGTCTGAAGAAACGCAAACTTTACTTCAGGATGCGGTTGAGGCGCTCAGACAGGGGGAACGCCAGCGCGCCCGTGAGATGTTGACTCGTCTGCTTAAAGAAGAGCAGACGAATGCAGACGCCTGGGTGTGGTTGAGTACAGCCGTAGAAACCCAAAAAGAACGCGTGTATTGCTTGCAAACCGCGCTTAAGGTGGACCCCAATAACGTGGCAGCCAAACGCGGGCTGGTGATGATGGGCATGATGCCGCCCGACCCTGCCACGACGCCGTTTTCCCTTAACCACCCGCGCCCGTGGGAAGAGAAAGCCGTGCTCACCGAAGAGCAAGATAAGCCGCGCGGCTTAAAGGCGCTTGCGGCTAACCCGGTGGCGCGGCTGGTGAGCATTTTGGGTGTGGGCGCCCTGATGGTGGGGGTGATTATCGTTTTGGCTGTGCAAAACGCCAACAGCATTCGGCCGTTTCGCCCGGCGCCGCTCAGCACACGCACACCGGGACCGTCGCCTACTTTTTCGCCTACGGTCACATCTATTGGCAGCGGGCCGCGCGCTACGCCTACCTTTTTTGGGCCCACGCCGCTTTCAGCGTTTTTGGATGCCACGTACACACCCACCCCGCTGTACGTGGATACCCCTCACCCCGGCACCGAGGCTTACCGGGCAGGAATGCGCTTTTTTGTAAACGGGGATTATCAAAACGCGATTGCGCTCTTTCAACAATTGCTGACCAACGAGCCAGGGGCTGTGGATGGGTATTACTACATTGGCATGTCTTACCTCAGGCTGCGGCAGCCCCGCCAGGCGCTTAATGCCTTTCAGGATGGGATTAACGCCAACCCCGATTTTGCGCCCAACTACCTGGGCCGCGCGCTGGCGCGCCTGGCGCTGGACGAAAAAGCCAACGTGATAGATGACCTGAACGCAGCCGTCCAACTGGATGGCAACTACCTGGAAGCCCTGCTGGAACGTGGAAAATATTACATCAAGCGCAATGACCTGCGGGCTGCGCTGAGCGATTTCGAAGCGGCCGTGCAGGCCGCGCCCGAATCGCCGCTGGCTCACCTGGGACTGGCCCAGGTACACCTGGCGCTGGGCAACGCCCCAGAGGCCGTGGCAGCCGCCCGGCAAGCCAACCGGCTGGATATTACCCTGCTAGAAAGTTACCTGACGCTGGGCAAAGCCTATGTGGCTAACGGGCAGTTGAAGAATGCAATTGACGCGCTGGATATCTACACTCGCTACGTCACCAACGACGCCGAGGCCTTCCTGGCCCTGGCGGCCGTGTATAACGAAGCAGGCGACTTCGAACAAGCGCTAGACGCCGCTAACCGCGTTACGCGCCTTGCCCCGCGAGATTGGCGCGGGTTTTATCAGCGCGCCCAGGCTTACCTGGGGCTAAAAGACTCGCAGCGCGCCTTTGAAGATTTCGACCAGGCCTTCAAACTAAACAACCAATCCTTCGAAGCCGGGCTGGGGCGGGGCATTGCCCGCATCGCGCGCGAAGATTACAACAACGCCTATGTAGATGTCATCAACGTCGAAAAGTTAATCAAAACGGGCGCACAGCGGGCGCAATTCCTGTACTATCGGGCGTTATCGTTGGATGGCATTGGGCAGCGCGATATTGCCTACCGCGATTGGATGGCCATCCTCAACCTGCCAGAAAGCGACACCACCCCCGAAATGCGCGCCACAGCCCGCGAGCGCGCCTATGCGCTGCGCACCCCCACGCCCACCGTCTTCATCAGCCCAACCCCTGCAGCGCTCAGCACCCCCACCCCCTGAAATGAACGCGGGGCAGCCAAATGGCTGCCCCGCATTTTTGCATTATTTACCACGCCGGCACTGCGGACACGGGCACAATGCCCGTAAAAAGTGCCAGTTGTAAATGCCGTAATCGTGCCCGTCTTCCCACACCAGGGTAATGCCATACGTGCCGGTCGGAACGACATTGACTAAACGGGTCTTTTCGTCGTCAGTCAGTTGCACTTTGAAGACCTCCGGGTCGGGTTCAGAGCGCATGTTTTCGTGCCCACCGCGGCACATGGCGCACGGACACGCCGCCCGCAACAACGCGAAAGGATAGACGCTGGTGTGGCCATCGGCCCATTGGATGGTCATCTCTAACGCCTGGCGGTTGGCAGTGATGCCTTGGGGTTTTTCGGTAAGCATCGCAAATCACCTTTCGGGGGGTGGAATAGAAACCAGATAGGCTGAAGCCGCCCAACCAGCACGCGACTGGTCAAACGGTGCAACAATATACCACCATGTAAAGCCATCTACAACCTCTGGGCCATTGCGCACCTCATATGCCTCGCTATCGAAGCCCAAAAAAAGCGGGGTAGCGCTCAGCCCGGGCGCAGCGCGCAGACGCAGTCCCTGCCCCTGCGTGCCAGTAATTTGTACATAGCCGCCCACCACAATGCCGCTGGCATCGGGGGTAGATTGCTCGGCTTCGGGGGTGGCGGTGGGCGGGGGAGTCGGCGTTGTGGTTGGGGCAGGGATCAACGTCAGGTTGACGCTGGCAGGCGAAAACGGTGCCGCAGCAGGCGGTTGAGTCCACCATGCCCACAACGCAAAGAGAACGCACAAAAAGAGGGAAACCACCAGCGCGCCCAGCACGGTCCAGCGATTGAACAGGTCAGTCCACTTCATAGCGTATCAAGGAGAACACATTGAAACCGGAGTATAAACAGATTGGCCGAATAAACGCCATGCCGTCTGCGGGGCAAGCAAACGCAGCGCGTCGGGCAACACCGCAATGTGGGCTTGCAAGGCGCTTCCGGCAGGGTCACCATCGGTTTGCAAAGCCAACGGCGCATCAAATTTAACGGAGAGATTTCGAAAGGTAAAACGCGCCACATCCGGGCTATGCAAATGCAGTCCAGACATCATCTTGAACGTGTGACGCAGCGCATCGCCCAAATTGGCGCCCTGGAATAGCCACAAATCCATCAGGCCGTCATCCAGGCAGGCATCTGGAGTAAGCACCGCCAACCCGCCCAGGTAAGAGCGAATGTTTGTAACCACCGCCAGCTGATAATGCCCACAAACCTGCACGCCATCTACCTCAAAAGCCATATTCTGCCCACGCCACACTGCAGCATTCCAGATGGTCTGAGCCGCATAGACAGGCACACTTATAAACTTTTCGAAACGCGGACGCGGCTCCAGTTTATGAATCGAAAGGGCATCTAACCCCATACCAGCCCACAGCAAAAAAGGTCGTTCGTTGCACAAGCCCACATCGGCGCGCAACACCCTGGCAGCCGCCAAACAGCGCACATTTTCTTCCAGCGCCCACAAGCGATGCCAATCAAACGCAACCAGGCCTAAATCACTGGCCAACACGTTAGATGTACCGGCAGGCAAAATTCCCAAAGCCGTTTGTGAGCCAAGCAGCCCGGCCGCAACCTGCCCAATGGTGCCATCACCGCCCACCGCAAAAGCGACATCCAGCCCTTGTTTGGCCGCCTCACGTGCCAGCGCCGTGGCATGTACCCCGCTTTGGGTGGCTGCTACCTCTACCTGCCAACCCAAACGAAGCAACATCTGGTAAGCGCGGTGTACAAACCATTCTAACGGCACGCGCCCCGCCGCCGGGTTGTAAATAAGCAGTGACTTCATGCAAAAATTATACCCGATACCCCTTCCTGCGCCGTAAAGCCCGCATGTTATAATCCTCTCGTCTATGAACACGCCCGTTTTACTCAACAATCGTTACCAACTGCTCGAAAAACTTGGCACAGGCGGCATGGCCCTGGTCTATCGCGCACGCGATACCATGCTGGAACGCAACGTGGCCATCAAAATCCTGCGTGAAGACTACTCGCGCGACCCCGAATTTCAGGCCCGCTTTCGGCTAGAAGCCAAAGCCGCGGCCAACCTCTCGCACCCCAACATCGTCACCGTCCACGACTTTGGCTTCGATCACGGGCAGTTGTTCATCGTCATGGAGCACGTCCCCGGCACCGACCTGAAAACCTACCTGACTAACCTGGGGCGTTTGCGCCCCGAAGATGCCATTCCGCTCATGGTGCAGGCCTGCGCCGGCATTGGTTACGCCCACCGCGCCGGGTTAGTGCACTGCGATGTCAAACCCCACAACATGCTCATCACACCAGACCAGCGCCTGAAAGTCACCGATTTCGGCATTGCCCGCGCCCTGGCCAGCATTCAGCCAGGCGAAAAATCGAACGTGGTGTGGGGCTCGCCACTTTACTTCTCCCCCGAACAAGCCAGCGGGCTGCCCCCCACGCCTGCCTCCGACGTGTATTCGCTGGGCGTGGTGCTCTACGAACTGCTCACCGGGCAAACACCCTTCACCGGCCGCACCGCCGAGCAGCTGGCCATCATGCACCGCGAAGTGACCCCGCGCCCGCCAAGCGAAATCAACCCGGAAATCAGCCCGGTGCTCGACCAAATCATCATGAAAACCCTTTCCAAAGAACCTGCAGCCCGCTACCGCACTGCCGATCAACTTGGGCGCGTGCTGCTGAACTTTGGAAACACCCGCGCAGCCCCGGCCCTGCAACTGACCCCCGAAGCCATCGCCCCCGAACCGGCCGCGCCGCCCCCCGCCCGCCCCGAACCGCGCCCCATCTCGCAGCCGGTGCGCGTCGTCTCGCCCGAATCGGCGCGCCCGCCCCAGCCTGCGCCACAACCCGTGTACGCGCCGCGCCCGGCGCCCCAACCCGCCGCCGATGACGCCCTGGATATTGACTGGGTAGCCGTGTTCCTGGGGCTGCTGGCCATGGTGGCCGTGCTGGGGCTGGTGCCCTTTTGGGTG
>FWPV01010144.1_pt1 | contig 15568 bp, 7 predicted proteins | sample 2228371 | NCBI WGS metagenome assembly FWPV01 (sample SAMEA103939776, study PRJEB20133) | metagenome | reverse complement strand
GTGGGAGAGAGGTTATTGTTTAAATTAATCAAGGAGGCATCATGAAAAGACTTTTCCAGGTTTTTTGTTTAGTCTTCCTTGGGCTGTTTTTGCTATCCAGTATTTCTCTTTTTGCCCAGGGAAAGCTGGAGGACTACGAGCGAGCGGCCAACCTAAGGGAAAAATTACAAGGTCTGGCCGTCAACATTGCTGAACGAGCTAACTGGATTGATAAAACCCCCCGCTTCTGGTATCGCAAAACGGTCAAGGGCGGCCATGAATTCATCGTGGTCGATGCGGAAAAGTTGACCAAAGCGCCCGCTTTTGACCACGAGAAATTGGCCGCGGCCTTGAGCAAAGAAACCAACCAAAAATTTACCGCCCTCAATTTGCCCCTGATGACGTTTTCTTTTGTTGATAATGAAAAGGCCATTGAATTTGAATTCGCCGGTTCCCGATGGCATTGCGACCTTTCCACCTATGCCTTAAAAAAGCTTGGCCCCTCCCGGCCACCGCGGGGCGACGGCTGGCAGGATGTGGGCGGACCTCCGGCGCAAGCTGCCTCGACCGAAGTCAAAAGTTCTCCCGACGGCAAGTGGGAAGCTTTTATCCGCAATTATAATGTCTGGCTTCGTTCGAAGGACAAAAAGGAGGAGTTCGCTCTTAGCTGGGATGGAAACGAAGGAAATTACTATACTTTTATCTCTATAACCTGGTCGCCCGACTCGAAGAAGATAGCTGCTTATCGCCTGCGACCTGGACTCCATCGGAAAATTCAGTATGTCGATTCCTCACCGGCCGATCAACTTCAACCAAAATATTTTACCTTAGGCTACACCAAGCCCGGCGACCCGCTGGACATAGAGCAACCAGTGCTTTTCCTCGTCGAAACTAAACAACAGATTAACATCGACAACTCTCTTTTTTCCAACCCATATGACCTCTCCAATATTGTCTGGTGGAAAGATAGCCGCGGCTTTACCTTTGAATATAACCAGCGTGGCCATCAAGTTTACCGAGTAATCGAGGTTGACGGGACCACAGGAAAAGCGCGGGCGATAATTAACGAAGAGTGCGCCACCTTTTTCTGCTACTCCAGCAAGAAGTTTCGGTATGACATCGACGATGGTCGCGAAATAATCTGGATGTCAGAGCGAGACGGCTGGAATCATCTTTACCTTTATGACGGAAAAACCGGCACCGTTAAGAACCAGATAACCAAGGGAGAATGGGTGGTGCGCAGTGTGGAGCGGGTGGATGAAGTCAAACGCCAGGTCTGGTTTCTTGGCAGTGGGATGTACCCAGGAAAAGACCCTTATTTTCTCCATCTCTACCGCGTTAATTTTGACGGCTCAGGGTTAGAAGCCTTAACTGAAGAGGATGCTAACCATACAATTACCCTTTCTCCGGATTTAAAATATTACGTTGACCTTTACTCCCGCGTAGATATGCCACCTGTTATGCAATTAAGAAGCGCGGCGGACAAGAAAATCATCTTGGAATTAGAAAAGGGAGATATCACGGAGCTTGTGAAAGCAGGCTGGCGTCCTCCGGAAGTTTTTGTGGCCAAAGGTCGCGATGGAAAAACAGATATCTGGGGAATAATTATCCGGCCGATGAATTTCAATAAGAATAAAAAATATCCCGTCATCGAAAATATTTATGCCGGGCCGCATAGTTCTTTTGTTCCTAAGAACTTTTTTGCTTACAACGCCATGATGTCCCTGGCCGAACTCGGGTTTATCGTCGTCCAGATTGACGGGATGGGCACGAGCAATCGTTCGAAGGCTTTCCACGACGTGAGCTGGAAGAACATCAAAGATGCGGGTTTCCCGGACAGAATTCTCTGGCACAAAGCGGTAGCTGCAAAATATCCTTATTATGATATTACTCGTGTCGGCATATACGGCACCTCCGCCGGCGGCCAGAATGCTCTGGCGGCTCTTCTTTTCCACCCTGATTTTTACCAAGTTGGCTTTGCCGCGGCTGGCTGTCACGATAATCGGATGGACAAAATATGGTGGAATGAACAATGGATGGGCTGGCCGCTTGGCCCCGAGTATGAGGCTTCTTCCAACACCGTCAACGCCCATCGACTCAAGGGCAAGCTGCTTCTGGTAGTTCCTGAGCTGGACACAAATGTCGACCCAGCTACCACCATGCAAGTAGTCAACGCCTTGATCAAGGCGGGCAAAGATTTTGACCTGCTCGTCGTTCCGGGTGCCAATCATGGCTCAGGCGGCGCCTACGGTGAAAGAAAAAGAAATGACTTCTTCGTCCGCCATCTCCTCAAGGTTGAACCCCCTGACTGGAATAAGCTGGACAAAAAGCTCGCTGAACCGAGGCCACGTTTCCAGGTGAGAATGCCGTCTGAAGCTGAGGAAGACATTTATCCGCCATCTAACTATAATTAGGTTCAAATTAGTAAATAAAGGCCAGAGCTGGAGCGAAGAAAGCGAAGAATAAGATAATTTAAGATAATTTAAAAACTTAACCCAGAAAAAGAAGGGATCAATTTTTTAATACACCTGGATAATGGAAAAAAATAATTTAATTGGCTGTCTCTAAAAGAAGGCCTTCGCCGAAAATAAGTCCGAGTTAACCCTTGAAAAAGCCAACCTGCTCCGCGTCTCAGGTCCCTTTCGTCAATCAAAATCAAAAAGAGAGAAAATTCTGCGGCCAGAGGAGTAATTTCCCGAAGGTCTTGACTTCTCGTAACTTCTCGCCGGGTGGTTATTGATTTTTATTTTATTCCGGAATAAGGTAAAGGACATCTTGCCTATTATAATCATAAATTATGGTGCAAATTGTTCGCCATTTACGAGAGAAGATTGAAAGACTGGCGAATTTTTTTCGCCTGGACAGGAATCTTAAGAAAGGGCTTAACTTAAGGTTTAATTTATGATAGTTCAGGAAAGGATAAAATATTGTTCAAAAAATCAATAACCTGAAGGAGGAAGAAAATGAAATGGAACCGACCACCTCGTCGGCGAAAACAAAGAACTTGGCTGACAGCTTTCTTTTTCCTGTTCCTTCTAAACCTTTTTTCCTGTCAAAAAACAGAAGAACCGAAAAAATTTAGAATCGCTGTGGCCACCTTCTCGCATGAAACATGCACCTTCTGCCCTGACCCGACAACCATCGAAGACTGGGAGTACTATGGACCCCCTACTCGCGACATCATCAACACAGACCGCGGTTATATTGGTGGTTTTAAAGCCGCTTGCGAAGAAATAGGGGGCGTAGAGCTCGTCGGAATTACCTCTCCTCGCGATGCTCGGGGCGGTTCGTCAGGAAGCTGGATTAAGCAGGAAGCCTTTGATAAATATTCTGGGCTTATCGTCGAAGACCTGAAAGCCTTAGGTCCGTTTGATGGCGTTTTCCTCGCCCTCCATGGGGCGATGGCGGTGGAGGGCATTCCCAAACCAGAAGCGGAATTGGTGCGCCGCGTGCGCCAGGCCGTCGGCCAAATACCCATTATGGTAACTCTTGACCTGCATGCTAACGAGGACCATGAGCTGGCCGAAGCGGCTGACGCCGTGTTTATCATTAAAAGATATCCCCATTATGATACCTTTCTCACTGGCGAAACAGCCGCGCGCGTCATGATTAAGACGATCCGTGGCCTTTATAAGCCTACCATGGCTGTAAGAAAACCGGGCGTTATCACTCCCAGCGTGTTTCAGGGCACGGGCACTTCTCCGGCCATGGAAATCATGGAAAGAGCTCGCATCTGGGAATGTGAATATCCAGGTACTTATGTCTCGGTGGCTTTTGGTTTTGCTTATGCGGACGTACCTGATGTGGGGGCAACAGTCATGGTGGTGACTAATAATAATCGCGAACTGGCAGAAAGAATCGCCCAGGATATGTCAGATTATATCTGGCGTTTGCGGCAAGTTTTTGCGGGCAAAAAATTACCCAAAACAAAAGAAGGTGTCGCCCAGGCCATCGCGGCAGCCAGGGCAGGGAAAGTTCCGGTTATTATCGCCGACCATTCCGACCGCACCGGCGGGTCCACTCATATCCTGGAAGAACTGATCAAACAAGGCGCTCGGAATTTCTGCATCACTACGCTGCGCGATGAACGAGCCTTAGAAGAGATTCAAGCCAGGTATAAAGTTGGGGATTCAATCACGATTAATCTGGGCGGGTATTCAGATGAATTTGCCGGCAACCCTGTTCCGGTCAAAGGTCAGGTTGAGTTTGTCGGCCAATTCGGCCGGGACGCCGTGGCTGTCCTTCGTTTTGGAGACAATAACCGGGTCATCATCACTCCTGTTCTTATGCAGGTAACTGACCCGAGAATTTTCTCCGCATTGGGCCTAAATATAAAAGAAATCGAGATCATTGTGCTGAAGTCAAGAGTTCATTTCCGACGTGGTTTCGTTGATACGGGCATAGCTGGTTCAGTTATCGAAGTTGACGCCCCTGGCTGGGGGCCAGCCGACTTGACCATTCTACCGTACAAAAACATCCCCCAAGATATTTATCCCGTTTACAGAAAAGATTAAATTGGAATCAACTGGGTAGGAAAATAGATAAACGGGGTATATGAATTTAATCTGAATTTATTGGGTGAGATTATTAGGAGAGAGCAAACAGCCAACTCCCCAAAATAATTTAGAAAAGGAGGAGAGAAAATGGGAAAAACGGTCAGAAAGCAAAGGCCATTAACCAAAAAATCAGCCGGCCGGGATTACTTTTTTATTATTCTCATCCTGCTATCTTCTATATTATCCTTCTCTGCTCTCTCGGGTTTACCGCAAAAAGAAGGAAGAATCGAAAAAGAAAAGAAATTTGTGCTTGACTGGCTCAGCCAACCTGAGATTATCGAAAAATTCGGCCGTATTTCTGATTCTATCTGGTCTTTGGCTGAGCTTGGTCTTCAAGAATATAAATCATCAAAAATCCTGGCTGATACCCTGGAGCAGGCTGGGTTCACCGTGGAAAGAGGCGTAGCTGGCATGCCGACAGCTTTTGTTGCTTCTTTTGGGTCGGGAAAACCGGTCATAGCTATCCTTGGCGAATATGATGCTTTGCCGATGATTTCCCAAAAAGGACGAGTACCCAAGCAAGACCCGCTCATCCCTGGAGCACCGGGCCACGGTTGCGGCCATAACACCATGGGCACAGCCGCCACAGCTGCGGCCATAGCCGTGAAGGAAGCAATGGTCAAGTTTGGTCTTAAGGGAACAATCAGGATGTATGGCTCTCCAGCCGAGGAGACTTTGATTAGCCGACCATTTATGGTGAGAGCCGGACTGTTCAATGACGTGGATGTCGTCATTGATAATCATAGCTCGAGCGATTTCGGAACAGACTACGGAGTTAGCGGCAATGCACTTTTCTCGGTTGTCTTTACATTTAAAGGCAAGACAGCTCATGGAGCTTCAGCCTGGCTGGGACGTTCGGCTTTGGATGCTGTCGAACTGATGAACATTGCCGCCAATTACTTCCGCGAACATCTGAATCTCGGGCACAGACTTCATTATGTCATCATTGCAGGTGGGGAAGCACCCAACGTTGTCCCGGATAAGGCCAGTGTCTGGTATTTTATCCGCAATAGCGACGAACGCGTCGAAGAAATGTTCCAAAAAATAGTTAATTGCGCCAAAGCCGCTGCCCTGGCCACAGAAACTGAATTAACCGAAGTCAGGGTGCTCAGTGCGGTCCACCAGCGTCACGCCAATAAAGCCCTGGCTGAACTTTTCCAGCGTAATATCGAGCTCGTGGGCATGCCTCGCTGGGATGAAGAAGAGGAAGCTTTTGCTAAAGCTTTGCAAAAGGAATTAGGGGTAGAGGAAAGGGGAATGCCCAAGGAAGTGAGCCGGCTGCGGGAACCAAGAGGAGGAGAAATTGGCGGTGGCTCCTCGGATGTGGGTGACGTTTCCCTGGTTGCTCCTTTGGCTACCATCCGCTTCCCCGGGCAGGTACCTGGCTCCATAGGTCACCATTGGTCTTCTGTCGCCTGCAACTATGGCTCTACGGCCTGGAAGGGATTAAACGCTGGAGCCAAGGCTATGGCCGCCTCGGCTATCGACCTGTTAACCAAGCCTCTGGAACTCAAAAAAATTCGCGATGAATTCACGGCCTATGCTCAAGCCCATCCATATAAATCTTTTCTTCCGCCGGAAGCCAAACCGCCGTTGGACCTTAACGAAGAGCTAATGAAGAAGTGGCGACCTGAGCTCGAAAAAATCTCTCAAAAATAATTTTTTTAAAAAAAAGGCTTTAGGCGCCAAACGTTATATAATTGAAAAGGATGGGGCTTTTAAAGATGGCCTCCTAACAAAACTCTTTAGAAGGTATATTATCAGCCAAAAAAGGAGAATAAATGAAGACGCCGACCATTTTGGGCCTTCTTTTGGTTTTAATTTTTCTGGCGACCAGTTGCCTTCCTGGTCCCAACACGGTGGAAAAAACGCCGCCAACTTCCGGAAAAGTCGCCGGTTTCTGGAAAGGACTCTGGCACGGCCTCCTGGCACCGATTACTTTTATCATCTCGCTTTTCTCCAAGAAAATTCATTTCTACGAAGTCCATAATAACGGCAACTGGTATAACTTTGGCTTTGTCCTCGGCGCCGGTCTTTTTCTGCGGGGCGGGATCCTTGGCACCAAGCGCTGGCGCAAAAAATAGAAGCAATTGACCGGCCAAAATCCAGAGAGTATATTCTAAGAGAGTCTTATCATCTTACGGGAAGGATGAAGATAGCCTCTCCCTTAACCAGAGACACAGCTATATCTTTTCCTGAATTTGTCCTGCTTAAAGCTTCGGCGGGGACAGGAAAAACTCACGCTCTCACTTTGCGCTTCACCCAATTTCTTCTCTCGAAAAGAATAAAGAACAACGACTTGAGGCAAATCCTGGCCATCACGTTTACTCGCAACGCAGCTAAAGAGATGAAAACCAGGGTTATACAGTGGCTAAAAGATTGCTATTTTGAGCAGGAAAAAACCATCCGCCAGATACAGGACATTGTGTCTATCGACCAAGAAAATCTCAAGCAGCAGGCGCTAACCACCCTGGAAAATTTATTGGCTCGATATAGTGATTTTCAGGTGATGACTATCGATAGTTTTATGGCTGAGGTTTTCCGGGCTTCAGCCGTTGACTTAGGAGTGAGCCCTGATTTTGAAATCACCCTTAACGCCTTCCCTCTTATTGATTATGCTTTCTATCGCTTTTTAAGAAAGGTTAATCCATTATCGAGCGAAGGCAAAAGATTGAGCGAAGTAGCTACATCCCTCCAAACCCTGGCCAGGAGTGAAGCGGCTTTTATTTGGGACCCGACAGGCGAAATAAAGAACAAGTTCATCGAGCTCTACTACCGGCTTGAGGCAATGAACCGACGGCCGCGCATCGAAGATAGGTCTGAAGAGTTGGCGGCTCTCCAGAAAAAGATAAGCCAGGCAGCCGTGAACATAGAAAGAACAGTCAAAGAAACGGGGCTTCGTTTCCGGCAAAATGCCGCCTTCTGGTCCATACTCCCCAAGGTCAAAATGGGATATCTCAACGACTTGCTCGACAGATTATCCGATAGCCCACCCTTCAACAAGCCTGCGGGGAGAAACAAGGACCAAGAAATGGCTTATGAATCAGCCGTCGTTCTGTGGAAGGATTTTTTGGCGCAAGTCAATGTTTATAAAAAACTTTATGCCCAGAGTTTTTTCTTTCCTTATCTCCAGGTTTATGATGATTTGATCAATTTATTGAACGAGGTAAAAAAGGAAAAGGGGCTTGTCCTTCTGGAGGACATTAACCGTCGCCTTTTTTCTTATCTTAGTCAGGGGGTTGTTCCTGACGTCTATTTTCGTCTGGGAGAAAGAATCTATCACTATCTTATCGATGAATTCCAGGACACTTCGCCGCTTCAGTGGGCTAACCTCAAGCCGCTGATTGAAAATTCCCTGGCCCAGGGAGGTAGCCTGTTTATCGTGGGAGACACCAAACAAGCTATCTACGGGTTTCGGGAGGCTGACTACGAGATCATGATGAACCTGGAAAAAGGACACGAGTCTTTTCCTTCTGTCGAAACCCAGGTTAAAGAGCTCATTCTTAACCGGCGCAGTCGTAAGGAAATACTGAATTTTGTTCAGCTCATCTTCCCGGAGGGAATAAAAAAATTGGAGAAATACGCCGCCGAAGCCAAAAGAAGCGGACTCGACGATTACGAGACCATAGCCTCTGAGGAGAACCCGTCGTCTCACGAACCATCGGGTTATGTCGAAGTGCATTTTATTGACCGACAGAAAGAGTCAACCGGGGCCAAAAATAGGGAAGATTTAGCGGACGAAACAGAAGAAGAATTTGCGGACCAGGAAACTCAGGTGAAAAACAAGGTCCAAGCCATAATAACTGAACTAAAGACCCGGGGTTATAGCTATTCTGATATAGCCATTTTAACTTATAAAAATGAAAACGCTACCCGCGTGGCCGCCTGGCTCAACGAGCAAAAAATACCTTTCATTCCTTTTTCTGCCCTGGATATAAGGAAAAGGAAGGTGATAAAAGAAATCCTGGCTCTGCTTCGTTTTCTTGATTTTCCTCCTGACAACCTAAGTCTTGCCACTTTTCTGCTGGGCGAGTTGCTGGGAAGAAACCTGAACGCGGCGGATGCATCTTTTAACCTGCCGGCTTTCCATGATTTTTTCTTTCGTTGCCATCTGGAGCAGGATTATCCAGCTTATGTTGCTTTGCGGCGCCAGTATCCGGCTCTTTGGGAAAATTATTTTGCCCCTCTTTTTAAGAGCGTTGGTTACCTTCCTCTCTACGATTTAACAACCCAGATTTATCGCCTGTTCAATGTCTTTGACCTCTTTCCGGAAGAAGAAGCCTCGCTTGTCCGCTTTCTGGAAGTAATTAAGGAATTCGAAGGAAAGGGAAGAAACAGCTTGCGCGAATTTCTTGTTTTTGCGGCGGAAACAGAGGGGGAGGAAGCGGCCTGGACCATCGATGTGTCTCCCGAGGTGGAAGCCGTGCGGATAATGACTATTCACAAAGCCAAAGGATTGGGTTTCCCGGTGGTGATTCTCCTTCTTTATCCCGAAAAGAAAATCTATCCCCTCTTTTACCTGAAGGAAGAAGAAGCGACCGATTACGGGCAGGCTGTTTCTGTCCTCAAGCTGAATAAGAGCATCATCCAGGCCTGTCCAGAGCTTTCTTCTGTTTACCAACAACATCTGGCCAAGGATGAAGTCAACCGCCTAAACACCCTTTATGTCGCCCTTACCCGTGCCCGCCAGGAGCTCTACGTGGTCGTTGTCCGTGGTAAAAGGAGGGAATATCCCATCGACATTTTCGAAGACTTAGGATTAACGGAATATTCTCTTTTTACGGCGGTGGTTAAAAAACCGGCGATGAAACGAAAGGAAAAAGAAGATCAAGGAAAACCTGCCGCCACCTTGAAAATTCCTACCCCTTTTTCTCTCCCGCTGGCCGAGGAAAAACCTCTTTACCGCGCTGAAACAAAACGGGGGGAACTGATTCATTCCCTTTTAGCCTTGATCGAATATGTCGACCAAGACCTGGAGACCAGCTTGGCGGCGGCAGCAGCTAAGCTTAAAAAACTCAACCCTCAAATCAAGATACCTCAAGAAATAATTACCCGCCTCAGCTCCTGCCTGGCTGTCCCTGAATTGCGGGTCTATTTTGAACCCAAGGAGAACCGAGTTGTTTTTCGGGAAATGGAGCTTGTCGGCCGGGAAGGAGCGCTTTTCCGGGCTGACCGAGTGATCATCGACTCAGACCTTATTACGGTAATTGATTTTAAATCAGGCCGGATAGAGGAAGGAGTTATGCAAGAAACTTACCGTCACCAGTTAAGAAATTACCAGCAAATCCTCAAAGAGGTCTACCCCCAGCCAAAAATTCAGGGAATACTGGTTTACTTGGACGAAAAAAAATGGGAAATAGTGGAATGAAAATCCGTATAGTTCCCGCGGAACAAGACCTGGTGGAAGTGATAGCCTCAGAGATTGCTGCCTTCCAGCCTGATATGGCGCGTTTCTGGGTCGTTTTCCCTGAAAAAAGGCCGGCTTATTATCTGCGCAAAGCTTTGTTTAAAATAGTTGGTCATGGCTACCTTCCCCCGAGAATTGATTCTTTCGATGATTTCATTGACCATCTATATACGGAAAAATGCAGCGGCGAAGACAAGAAGATAGGTCGGTTGGAGGCTGTCGGAATTCTCTACCAAATCCACCAGCAAAGCCCCAATCCTTTGGGCGGCGAATCTTTTCTCCAGTTCGACGAGTTTTTTCCGCTGGGGTTGAAGCTTTACCATGACCTTGAAGAGCTAAAACAGGCTAGGCTAAAACCTGAAACCTTGCGCGAAGCTGACCTCTTGGTCCAAATGAACTTTCCTCCGGAAACAGCCGCCCGGCTTCAGAGCCTCTCCTTTTTTTACGAATATTTTTATGAAAAACTTAAAGCGCTGGGGTTTTCCACTCCCGCTTCCCGTTTAAGCTGGGTTATCGAGAATTTCTCACCTGAAGCCCTGGCCAATGAATGTTTCATCCTGGCCGGGTTTTTCTCGTTAAATCAAAGCGAAGCCGAACTCATCAAGCGGTTGCTCCATCTGCCCGCGACAACTATCTATTTAATAGCTGGCCGAGGTCTGGAGCACCTGGTTCATATCCTTGACCTTAAGCTTGAGGAAATGGACATTTCCTCATCGGTGGAGGGGGAAAAAGATGATGCCCGCCCTGATTGGCAATTCTTCATGGCGCCTGATACCCACGGGGAAATTTTTGCCCTTAACCAGGAGCTGGAGTCAAAACTAAAGAATCCGGAACAGCTCAACGAAAAGCAAGTCATCGTCCTTCCTGCAGCCGAAACCCTTTTCCCCCTTTACCACCAAACCCTGGCCTCTCTGCCTCCTGATGGTTTTAATATTTCTCTGGGTTATCCTCTTACCAGGACCCCGCTGTTTAGTTTTTTTGACGCCTTATTTAGCCTTATTTTGACCACCGATGAAGAAAACCGTTTTTACCTCCCAGAATACCTCCGTTTTGTTCTCCATCCTTACACCAAGAATATTTATTTCCCTGGACCACCCCGGCGCTCCGAGTTCACGCGCATTCTCTTCCATCTTATCGAGGAGACGCTCACCCGGCAGAGGGGAAAATTATTCTGGTCCTTGGAGGAAATAGAAAATAACGCCGAGCTGGCGGCAGCCCTGAAGAGATATGTCTCCAGCGACGCCGAATCACCAGAAGCAGAAAAACTTTTATCGCACTTAAAACAAATTCACCAGAAAACGATTGTCCCCTTCTTGGCCTTAAGAGACCTAAAGGATTTAGCGCAGAAACTAATCCAGCTCACAGAATATCTCGCCACGGAGTCGACGGCGAATCGACATGTTTTTTTTGAACCCTATGCGCGAGCTTTTCTCAACCAACTCGAGGAACTTGAACAATCCTTTGTCAGTTCCTTCCATTTTAGCCACCTGAGCAATTATTTTAACCTTTTCCGCAAGATAATAGCTGAAGCCACGGTACCTTTTCCGGGCACCCCTCTTCGTGGTTTGCAGGTTCTGGGGTTCTGGGAAACACGCTGTCTTCAGTTTGCCGAGGTCTATCTTCTGGATATGAATGAAGAGGTAATCCCGGCCTCGGGTAGAGCAGATTCCATTCTTCCCTACGCAGTCCGCAAAGCATTCGGGTTGCCCACTTATGAAGACCTGGAACGTCGCATCGAATATTATCTTGATGTTTTAATCAAAGGAGCCAAAAAAGTCTCTTTTTATTTTGTCGAAAACAGTGAAAAAGAGAAAAGCCGGCTGGTGGAGAGGCTAATCTGGGAAAAACAAAAAAAAGAGAATGAGCCCAACGCCTCCCAATTCATTCATCCCGTCCGCTATCAGGTAGCCCTGAGTTCAGTCGAACCAAAACCGGTCGCTAAGTCGGAAGAAATCCTAAATTATCTCCGGACGTTTCGCTTTTCGGCTTCAGCCCTGGACACTTATTTAAGCTGCCCTCTCAAGTTCTATTATTCTTTTGTGCTCCGGCTTGAGGAAAAAGAAGAAATTGCCGATATTACAGAAAAAAAAGAAATTGGTTCTCTGGTGCATGCCATTCTGGAGAAATTCTTCAAGCGCTGGGTCGGGAAGCCCATTGACCCCGAAAAGCTAACCGAGGTGGAGCTGAAAAAGGCGGTGGAGAAAGAGTTTGCCGCTAAATTCGGGCCAGATCAGAGCGGCAGTGCTTATCTCATCAAGCAACAAGTGGAAGCTCATCTTCTTGATTTTCTCGAGTATTATCAACGTCCATTGATAAGAAAATTCACGGGAGGAGGAAAAGTGTTTTATCTCCTGGCGCTCGAACAACAACTGGAGGACACAATCGAGGCTAATGGCTTTTACTTCCGGCTGACCGCTCAAGTTGACCGAGTGGAAAAAAGGAATGACCGTATTTATATCGTCGATTATAAGACCTCGGCCAAGAAAAAAAGTTATGAAATTAGACTCGATAAGCTTAGCCTTGAGGCGAGGTCAACCTGGCCGGAGGCCGTGAGCAGTCTCCAGATTCCCCTTTATAACCTTCTCTGGGCATCACATTATCAGCAGCGACCAGAGGAAATTTTGGCCATTCTTTTGCTCTTAGGAAGAAACTATTTGAGCGAGGATATCGAATACTTACCCTTCGGCGAAGACGTAGCCGAGCGACGAGAAGCTCTCGCCACCATGCTCGAGCTAATTAAAGCGTTGCTGCTGGAAATAATTAACCCTTCTCTACCTTTCTCTTACGAGTTAGCCAGAAAAGATAGCTGTCATTTCTGTGCTTATACTGCCATCTGCGGTTTAGAAAAATAAAAATAGAAAATATTAAAAATATCTCATTTTCGCAGCAAGCGCACCTCAACCACGGGAGCAATTTCGCTTCCGGGTTGAGCTTGGAAGCGTACGGTAATTTTGGTTTTCCCTTGAACCACCTTAGCGGGCAATGAATATTCTTTCTCGATGAGCCGCGGTGCGGGCACTCTTTCCATCTTTTCCTGACTAATTTTCTCGCCCTCCACCATTACGTCAAAACGAGTCCCGACCTGGCGGTCTTCGGTGTAATAAGTGACCAGTAAAGCAAGGGAGGCTTCACCCCGCGTGGGGAGGTCAAAAGAAAACCAGGTTGGGCCTCGGCGGCTCGTACGGCCCATTACTCTGGCCGATACGATTTTTTCTCCCGCTTGGAAATTGAACTCTTTCTCAGCCATGCTGTCACCTGGCTGGAATAAGACCAGCGTGGCCGCCTCGATTATTTTTTTCCTTTCTTCTTCGGCCTTATACCTGGCCAGCCTCTCTGCCCATTCTTTTTCGTTGATATAATCCCAGTAGCCAGAGTATGTCCGTCGATGAAGCCGATAAAAAGGAATAAGGTCAACCTCTGTTATTTTTTCCGGTTCTTTAAAAGTTCGTCCCACCCCGATTATCCGGAACTGTCCTGGCTTATCAGCTACCGGCTTCACCCACTCATTAACTGGCCTGGGAGCCGCTACTAAGGCGGGAGCTACTGGCGCGGGCGGAATAGGTTTAGCTGGGGTGGCTGCACCCTCAGCTCTTCTCGGCCTTTCTCGTTCTGGACCGAGGTCTCCTGCCAGGACCAAAGGTCCCCACATGATAGCCACAATTGTTGGGTCATCTGGGGTCGGTTCAAGATGAAGAGTTTTGGGTAAAGCAACTTCGATGACGTCACCTGTCTTCCATAGACGTTTAACCTCTATAAAATAGCTGGTTCTTTCCTTAGTCTTTTCGGCAAAAGCATATTGAGGGTTGTGGCTCTTTGATGAGGGAGCTAATTCTTCGGGAGATAAAGGCTGTCCGTTAATTTTTATCAGAAAATCCTTCGTCGACCACCATGGTCGCCGCAATGCCAGAGTAAAATCTCTCGGTTTTTCTACGGTTAAAGCAAGCTTAACTGTTTCTCCTTCAGGAAAATCTGTTTCCATCTTAATTTTTGCACCCATAGCCGCCCATTCAGCCGTGGAAGGGGTGTAAATATTAATCCAAAGCTTATCTCCACTTTCGTAGTAAAGGCCAAGGCCGTGGAGGGCATGATTTTCCATTCCCGACCCCACACAACATGTAAAGCTGCGACCCATATCCTGGTATTCTCTTTGTACCACCCGGCCAACGGGGACCATGTAGCACATCCGGCCATCCTCAGGATCGATCGAACCAAGCACATGGTTAAAAAGAGCCCTTTCCAAGAAGTCAGCGTAATGAGCGTCAGGACGAAGCGAGAAAAGAAGCCGAGTTAGTTTAAGCATATTGTAAACGTTGCAACTTTCTGAGGTACGGCCATCAACCCTGGCGCCGAGCTCATCAGGCAGGCCAAAATATTCATTCATCCCGTGACCGCCGGTCGCATAGCTGTGGTGTCGAACTACCCTGTCCCAGAAAAACCCTGCGGCCAATAAATCTCCTGCTTCTCCCGTATAAAGGTAACGAACAGCCGAACCAACCATCTTCGGGATTTGGGTGTTGCCGTGGGTGCCGGCAAGATTGTCTTGATGCCGCATAAGCGGTTCGAGAAAGGCATAATGGTCGAAGCGACGAGAAAGCTCAAGCCAGCGTCGGTCGCCCGTGTCCGCATAAAGGTCCGCCAGGACCTCATTCATCCCGCCAAATTCGGTGTCCAGCATAAGCTGAATCTGAGCTAGGTTAAGCTTAGCCAGAATTCTCTCCGCCCAGGTAGCAAACTTTGTTTCTACTTCTAAAGCAAGCTTATTTCCGGTTAAACGATATGCATCGCGCAAACCAGCAAAGGTCTTATGCAGCGTATACCAGGGCGACCACTGGCCATTAAGGTCAAAACTGGCCGAACGAATCTCGCCCTTAGCCAGAGCCTCAAAACAGGCTCGACCGCCTTCCAGAGCGCTCAAGTAACCGTCGCCGTGCTTATCCTGAACCTCTTTCAGTTCCTTGACAATATAATCGGCTCTTTCCTTAAAACGAACATCTCCGGTGGCTGCGTACATCAAACTTACCGCAGAAAGGTAGTGGCCAGCAATATGTCCAGTCAGGTTCCTGCCCGGACCATCCCAGCCGTTATAAGGTTCAGCCTTGGGCTCAAGACCGGCTCGCTGACGATAAAAGGCTAACATCCGGTCAGGTTCAAGCTGAAGCAAGTATTGCCCAGTAAGATATTGAGCTCTGTACAGCGGCCCTCCAGTGAGCCGAACTTTATCCAGGGGAAGAGGTAGGGCACGAAGTAATCTTTCTTGAACAGCCCTGGCCTGAGGGTCAGCGGGTTGGATAAATGTTTGGCCGATGGCTGGTCGAATAATAATAATGGAAAAAAGTAAAAAGCCGGCCAAGGCAGAAATAATTTGAAGATGAACAAAGCTTTTTCGGCTATGAGCCATATTTACCTCCCGAGAAAATAAGAAAATTAATCATTTTTTATTCTATTCTTAATCTTCTTTTATTTTTATTATTTTTAAGCTTCATTTTTATTCCTTATTTATTTTATTTTGTTTTAATCTTTACAAACGCCACTCGCAGAAAAACTTTTTCTATATTTTCTAATGTTTAAAAATTAATTTTAAGCTAATCATATATTATATATTAAAGAATTGGCAATAGGGCTCGCT
>FWPV01009524.1_pt1 | contig 15568 bp, 20 predicted proteins | sample 2228371 | NCBI WGS metagenome assembly FWPV01 (sample SAMEA103939776, study PRJEB20133) | metagenome | reverse complement strand
GCTATCAGGCCCTGCTGGCAGCGTTGCTTGCTCTGCCCCAGCCCGGCAATGTGCGGGGCTGCCTGGAGGCCGCGGGCAGCTACGGTCACCGCCTGGCGGCATTCTCGCGCACCCAGCCAGGCCTTGTGGTGAGCATGGTGAACCCTCGCTCCAGCCACCACTTCGCCAAGGTGCTGATGGCCCGCACCAAAACCGACCGTGTGGACGCGGTGGTTCTGGCGCGCTATGCGCGGGCCTTGCCGCCCAGGCCAATGCAAGCCGCGGGCAAGGAAAGCCTGGCGCGCCTGACGCGCAGCCGCCAGACCATGCAGGAGAGCCCGCTGGCTCAAATCAGCCTGCTGCGGGGGTGCTGGAGCGGGTGAACCCAGCGCTGGAGCGGGGATTTCGAGATCTGAGCTGCCCAAGCGCACTGGCGCTGCTGCAGCGCTATCCCACCGGTGCGATGCTGATGCGGGCGAGGATTGAGACTGTACCCCAGATCAAAGCCACCAGCAGAAGGTTGGGGAAGGTCCGCGCCAGCCGATCGGTGCAAGCAGCACGATCCATGCCGGGCCAGCAGGGAACTGAAAGCGACGCCTTGCTGGTGCGCCAGATAGTACGGGTGATCCGACAGCTTCAGGAAAGCCTGGCCGCCCCGGAAACAGCGATAGCGCAGCAGGTGGAAGGCCATGTGCTTTTCAGCATCCCGGAAATAGGCGCCCAGACAGTGCCGGTGCTGCCGGCGGAGCTGCGGCCGATGGTGCAGCTCGACGGTGGGCGCTTCGCCACCTCCGACCTCAACGACCTGTACCGGCGGGTGATCAACCGCAACAACCGCCTGAAGCGCCTGCTGGAGCTCAATGCTCCGGATATCATCATCCGCAATGAAAAACGCATGCTCCAGGAAGCGGTGGACGTCCTCTTTGAGAACGGCCGCCGGGGGCGCACCATCACCGGTCCCAACAAACGGCCCCTGAAATCCCTGTCGGACATGCTCAAAGGCAAGCAGGGGCGTTTTCGCCAGAATCTCCTGGGCAAGCGGGTGGATTATTCCGGCCGCTCGGTGATCGTCATCGGCCCGGAGCTGAAGCTGCACCAGTGCGGTCTGCCCAAGCAGATGGCTCTGGAGTTGTTCAAGCCCTTCATCTTCCATAAGCTGGTGGCCAAAGGCTACGCCACCACCATCAAGGTGGCCAAAAAGCTGGTGGATCGGGAAACCCCCGAAGTCTGGGACATCCTGGACGAAGTGGTCAGGGAGCATCCGGTCCTGCTCAACCGGGCCCCGACCCTCCACCGGCTGGGGATTCAGGCCTTTGAGCCTCTCCTCATTGAAGGGAAGGCCATTCAGCTCCATCCCCTGGTGTGCACTGCCTTCAACGCCGACTTCGACGGTGACCAGATGGCGGTGCATGTGCCGTTGTCCATTGAGGCCCAGATCGAGGCCCGGACCCTCATGATGTCCACCAACAACATCCTGAGCCCGGCCAACGGCGACCCCATCATCATCCCCACCCAGGACATTGTTCTGGGGCTTTACTACCTGACCCGGGAACTGCCCTTCGCCTTTGGGGAGCGTGTGGCCAAAAACGGGGAGAAACCCATTCCCTTCTCCTCTCCGGAAGAGGTCCGGGTGGCTTATGACCAGGGTCAGGTGCACCTCCAGGCCCGGATTCCGGTGCGCATCGACGGCCGCATTGTCAACACCACGGTGGGCCGTGTCCTGCTTTCGGAAATTCTCCCCGAAGGCATCCCTTTTGACATGGTGAACACCACCATGACCAAACGCTCAATCCGCAAGCTTATTGCCTACGCCTACCGGAAATGCGGCATCAAAGCCACCGTGCTCTTGGCCGACCGCCTGAAGAATCTGGGCTACCATTACGCCACCAAGGCGGGGATTTCCATCGGCGTGCAGGACATGATCATCCCTCCCAGCAAGCAGGAGATCCTGAATGCGGCCAAAGCGGAAGTGGCCCTGGTGGAGGAGCAGTACCAGGAGGGCATCATCACCGAAGGCGAGAAATACAACAAGGTGGTGGACATTTGGGCCAAGGCCACGGACGAAGTCGCCGCCCGCATGATGGAGGGAATGGCCCGGGATGTGATCACCGTGGAGGAGCCCGATCCGGAGAATCCGGGCCGGACCATCACTCGCCAGGAAGAAATCGCCAGCTTCAATCCCATTTTCATGATGGCCGACTCCGGTGCCCGGGGCAGCAAGGACCAGATGCGCCAGTTGGCCGGCATGCGGGGCCTGATGGCCAAACCTTCGGGCGAAATCATTGAGACGCCCATCACTGCCAACTTCCGGGAAGGCCTGACCGTGCTGCAGTACTTCATTTCCACGCACGGCGCCCGCAAAGGTCTGGCGGACACGGCGCTGAAAACCGCCAACTCCGGCTATCTCACCCGGCGTCTGGTGGACGTGGCCCAGGACGCGGTCATCAATGAGCTGGACTGCGGCACCATTGACGGCATTTACGTGACGCCTCTGGTGGAAGGCGGCGAAATCATTGAGCGGGTGGCGGACCGGGTGCTGGGCCGCACGGCCCTGGAGGATATCCTTGATCCCCATACCGGGGAAGTGATCGTGCGGGCTAATGAAGAGATCGACGAGGAGGCCGCGGCCCGCATTGACGCCGCGGGTATCGAAAAGGTCTGGATCCGGTCGGTTCTCACCTGCCAGACCAAGTGGGGGGTGTGCGCCAAGTGCTACGGCCGGGACCTGGCCCACGGCACCCAGGTCAATATCGGCGAAGCCATCGGTATTCTGGCGGCCCAGTCCATCGGAGAGCCGGGCACCCAGCTTACCATGCGCACCTTCCACATCGGCGGCACCGCCTCCCGGCGGGCTGAACAGAGCCGGCACACGGCCCGGGTGGCCGGTCGGGTGCGCTTCGACAATGTGCGTTACGTGGTGAACCGCTTCGGCGAACCCGTGAATCTGAGCCGCTCCGGTGAACTGGTCATCGTCAGCGAAAAAGGCATCGAACGGGAACGATTCCCGCTCACTTACGGCGCGCACCTCAAAGTGATGGAAGGCCAGCTGGTGGAGCCGGGCCAGGAACTGGCGGAATGGGACCCCTTCACCAACCCCATCCTCACCGAAGTGGGTGGCACCATCAAGTTCGGCGACATCCTGGAAGCCATGCAGGAGCGCCTGGACCCGGTGACCGGCAAGTCCTCCCGCATCATTATTGAAAGCAAGGACCCGGATCTGCGGCCCCGCATCTCGGTAAAGGATGAAAGCGGCCAGACGGCGCGCATTCCCGGCTCCGTGGCCCACGCCCGCTACTTCATGCCGGTGGGGGCCATCCTCATGGTGAACGAAGGCGACCGGGTCTATCCGGGGGACATCATCGCCAAGATCCCCCGGGAGACCATGAAGACCAAGGACATCACCGGCGGTCTGCCCCGGGTGGCGGAGCTTTTCGAAGTGCGCAAGCCCAAGGAAACCGCCATTATCAGCGAAATTTCCGGGATTGTTTCCTTTGGCCGCCACATCAAAGGCAAACGCAAGATCGTGGTCACCCCGGAAGTGGGCAAGCCCAAGGAATACCTGATCCCCAAGGGCAAGCATGTGGCGGTGCAGGAGGGTGACTATGTCCGGGCCGGTGAGGCCCTCATGGACGGCTCTGCCAATCCCCACGACATCCTCAACATCAGCGGCCTGAAAGAGCTGGCCCGGTATCTGGTGGACGAAGTCCAGGAAGTCTATCGTCTGCAGGGCGTCAAAATCAACGACAAGCACATTGAGGTCATCGTGCGCCAGATGCTGAGGCGGGTCAAGGTGGTGGACCCTGGAGACACCGACTTCATGATCGGCGAACAGGTGGAAAAGTGGGTCTTTGAGGAAAAGAACGAGAAGGTCATCGCCGAAGGCAAGCGGCCGGCCACTGCGGAACCGCTGCTCCTGGGCATCACCAAGGCCTCCCTGACCACGGAAAGCTGGATTTCGGCGGCGTCTTTTCAGGAGACCACCAAGGTTCTGGCCGACGCGGCCGTGCAGGGCAAAGTGGATTACTTGCGGGGTCTTAAGGAAAACGTTATCATGGGCCGCCTGATTCCGGCCGGCACCGGCATGGCCCAGTACCGGGAGATAGAGATTGCCCTGGCTGATGAGGCAGGTGCAGTCCTGCCGCCGCCGGAGGAAGTTATGGAAGGGGCCGCGCCGGAGGGCCCATAAAAAGCTTGACAATTCAAAGGAAAATCTTTAAACAAATTAATTTTTAGTGCCCCTGAATAAATCAGGCAGGAGAGAGTATGCCGACAATCAACCAACTGGTGCGCAAAGGTCGGGAAAAAATCAGCAAACGCACCGCCTCCCCGGCCTTGCAAGGCTGCCCTCAGAAGCGGGGAGTGTGCGTCCGGGTGTATACCACCACCCCGAAGAAGCCCAACTCCGCACTGCGCAAGGTGGCCCGGGTGCGCCTCACCAACGGGATCGAGGTGACCACCTATATCCCAGGGGTGGGACATAACCTTCAGGAGCACTCCGTAGTGCTGATCCGGGGCGGCCGGGTCAAGGACCTGCCCGGGGTGCGCTACCATGTGGTGCGCGGCACCCTGGATGCCTCCGGCGTCCAAGTACGGGGCCAAGAAACCCAAATAAGGGTTTTCGGCTTTTGTTTTCGGTAAAAGCATTAAACTTTTCAGGCTCAAGGACGCAAACGCAAAGCTTTGGTTTTTTGGTAATCCAAGTCTTTGAAAACCAAAAACTAAAAACCAAAAACCGAGGTTAAGAAATGCCAAGAAAAGGCGGCGTAGTCAAACGACCGGTAACGCCTGACCTAAAATATAATGACGTGCTGGTGAGCCGCTTCATCAACGGCTTGATGCGCAGGGGCAAAAAGAGCGTCGCCCAGCGCATCTTTTACAGCGCTCTGGACCTGGTGGGCCAACGCACCAAGGAAGACCCCTTGAAGGTCTTTCACCAGGCCATGGACAATGTCAAGCCCCTCATCGAAGTGAAATCCCGGCGGGTGGGGGGGGCCACCTATCAGGTGCCGGTGGAAGTGCGCCATGACCGGCGCATCTCCCTGGCCATCCGTTGGCTCATCAGCTATGCCAAAGCCCGGCCGGAGAAGTCCATGGTGACCAAACTGGCCGGAGAGCTGGTGGACGCCTCCCAGAACCGGGGCGGCGCTATCAAAAAACGGGAAGATACGCATAAAATGGCGGAAGCCAACAAGGCCTTCGCGCATTATCGCTGGTAAAGGACGTGCCTAGAACCACACCATTGCATCGGGTCCGGAATATCGGGTTCATGGCCCATATTGACGCCGGAAAGACCACGACCACGGAGCGGGTGCTCTTTTACACCGGGGTCACCCACCGCATGGGTGAAGTGCATGACGGCCAAGCGGTCATGGACTGGATGGTGCAGGAGCAGGAGCGGGGCATCACCATCACTTCGGCGGCCACCACCTGCTTCTGGCGGGACCACCGTATCAACATTATTGACACCCCGGGCCACGTGGATTTCACCATTGAAGTGGAACGGAGTCTGAGGGTTCTGGACGGGGTGGTGGCCGTCTTTGACGCGGTGGCCGGGGTGGAGCCCCAGTCGGAAACGGTGTGGCGTCAGGCCGACCGCTACAAGGTGCCTCGACTTGCCTTCGTGAACAAAATGGACCGGGTCGGCGCCGACCTCTTCCGCACCCTTAAAATGATGCGGGAGCGCCTCAACGCCAACCCGGTGCTGCTGCAACTGCCTTTAGGGGAGGAAGCCGGCTTCCGGGGCGTCATCGATCTTATCCGAAACCAAGCCATCTCCTATGATGAAGCCAGCCTGGGTCTGGAGTTCACGGTGACGGAGGTGCCGGAGGAGTACCGGGAACTGGCCGAAGCCCAGCGGATGGCGCTGCTGGAGGCCCTGGCTGAAGTCGACGAAGAGATCATGGACCGCTACCTGGCGGATGAGCCGGTAGAGGCAGACATGATCAAACGGGCCCTGCGCCGGGGGACCATAAGCCTGCAACTGGTGCCGGTGCTTTGCGGTTCGGCCTTCAAGAACAAGGGGGTTCAGCCCCTTCTGGACGCGGTGGTGGACTATCTGCCCTCGCCCCTGGACATTCCGCCGGTGCAGGGGCTCAACCCCAAAGGAGAGCTGGTGACGCGGCCGGCTTCGGACGATGCCCCTCTCGCCGCTTTGGCCTTCAAACTGCTCACCGACCCTTATGTGGGTCAACTCACCTTTCTACGGGTCTATTCCGGCGTTCTGACCTCCGGCAGTGCGGTGCTGAACGCCACCAAGGGCGTCAAGGAGCGCATCGGCCGGCTCCTGAAGATGCACGCCAACAAGCGGGAAGAAACCGACGCGGCCTATGCCGGGGATATCGTGGCCGCAGTAGGCCTGAAAAATACCGGCACCGGCGACACCCTGGCCGACGACCGCCATCCCATAGTTTTAGAAGCCCTGTGGATTCCCCAGCCGGTCATCGACATCGCCATAGAACCCAGGACCAAAGCGGATCAGGACAAACTGGGTCTGGCTTTGGGGAAGATTGCCGCAGAAGATCCCTCATTCCGGGTGAAAACCGACCCCGAGACCGGGGAAACCATCATCAGCGGCATGGGGGAGCTCCATTTGGAAATCATTGTGGACCGCCTGACCCGGGAATTCAAAGTGGATGCCCGGGTGGGGCGCCCCCAGGTCTCATACCGGGAAACCATCACCCATGAAGCCCGGGCCCAGGGGCGTTTTGTCCGTCAGAGCGGCGGCCGCGGCCAGTACGGGGATGTCTGGCTGGAACTGGAGCCCCTGCCTGCGGGAAGCGACATCGTATTTGAGAACAAAATCGTGGGCGGCGTTATCCCCAAGGAATTCATCCCGGCGGTGGAGAAAGGGGTGCGGGAGGCTGCCGCCACCGGCATTTTCGGGTACCCCATGGTGGACATCCTGGTACGCCTGGTGGACGGCTCCTATCATGAGGTGGATTCCTCGGAGCGGGCTTTCCAGATTGCCGGCTCCATGGCCTTCAAGGAAGCGGCCAGCCGGGCCCGTCCGGTGCTTCTGGAACCGGTCATGTCCCTGGAAGTGGTGACGCCGGAAGAGTTTGTGGGCGACGTCATGGGCGAACTGAACGCCCGACGGGGGCGCATCACCGGCATGGAGAGCCGGGGCAACATCCAGGTGATCCAGGCGCAGGTGCCCCTGGCCACCATGTTCGGTTACGCCACCGCCTTGCGGAGCGCCACCCAGGGCCGGGCCACCTTCACCATGCAGTTTGATCACTATGAGCCTGTGTCCGCAGGCCTGGCGGAAGAGATATTGGGCCGGCGGCAAGCGCGCGCCTGACCCCAGTAAATTTTGGAGGACATAAAAAATGGCCAAGAAGAAGTTTGAGCGGACGAAGCCGCACGTGAACGTGGGGACGATAGGTCACATTGACCATGGCAAGACGACGTTGACTTCGGCCATTACCAAGCATTTGGCGAAGAAGGGGTGGGCGAACTACGTGCCGTTTGACCAGATTGACAAGGCGCCGGAGGAGAAGGAGCGGGGCATCACCATTGCCTTGGCGCATGTGGAGTATGAGACGGCGAAGCGGCATTATGCCCATGTGGACTGTCCGGGACATGCGGACTACATCAAGAACATGATTACCGGGGCGGCCCAGATGGACGGGGCGATATTGGTGGTGGGGGCGGACGACGGTCCCATGCCCCAGACCCGGGAGCACATCTTGTTGGCCCGGCAGGTGGGGGTGCCTTATATTGTGGTATTTTTGAACAAGGTGGACATGGTGGACGATCCGGAGCTCATAGAGCTGGTGGAGCTGGAGCTGCGGGAGCTGTTGAGCAAGTATGATTTTCCGGGGGACGAGATTCCCATCATCCGGGGGTCGGCCTTGAAGGCCCTGGAGGCGGACGATCCCAATGATCCGTGGGTGAAGCCCATTTTTGAGCTGATGGATGCCCTGGACAATTACATTCCGGAGCCGGTGCGGGCCATAGACAAGCCGTTTTTGATGCCCATAGAGGACGTGTTTTCCATTTCGGGCCGGGGCACGGTGGTGACGGGCCGGGTGGAGCGCGGGGTGATCAAGGTGGGGGACGAGGTGGAGATTGTAGGCTTTACGCCGACCCAGAAGACGGTGGTGACCGGGGTGGAGATGTTCCGCAAGACTCTGGACGTGGGTCAGGCGGGTGACAATGTGGGTCTGCTGCTGCGGGGCATCAAGAAGGACGAGGTGGAGCGGGGGCAGGTGGTGGCCAAGCCGGGGAGCATTACGCCGCACACCAAGTTCAAGGCGGAGGTGTATGTGCTGACCAAGGAGGAGGGAGGTCGGCACACCCCGTTTTTTTCGGGGTATCGGCCGCAGTTTTATTTTCGGACCACGGACGTGACCGGGGTGGTGACGCTGCCGGAGGGGGTGGAGATGGTGATGCCGGGGGACAATGTGTCCCTGACGGTGAGCCTGATCACGCCGGTGGCCATGGAGAAGGAGCTGCGCTTTGCCATCCGGGAAGGGGGCCGCACCGTCGGCGCCGGCGTGGTAAGCGAGATCATCGAGTAGGGAAAGGACATGATTGCTCCCAAGATTCGCATCCGCTTGCGTTCCTATGACCACAAGCTTCTGGATAAATCGGTACAGGAAATCGTGGAGACGGCGCGCAGCACCGGCGCCCGGGTAGCCGGCCCGATTCCCCTGCCCACCGAAATAAATAAATTTACGGTGCTGCGGTCTCCCCACATCGACAAGAAATCCCGGGAGCAGTTTGAGATCCGCACCTATAAGCGGCTGTTGGATATCCTGGAGCCCACCCAGCAGACCATGGACGCCATCAGCAAACTGGACCTGGCCGCCGGAGTGGATGTGGAAATACGGGTATAAGGAGGGTTTTCCGTTTTTCCGTTTTCCGTTTTCCGGGAGATTGCCCAATAATCAACCGAAAACCGAAAACCGAAAACCGAAAACGCACTGAATATGCTGAACGGGATTATCGGCAGGAAACTGGGCATGACCCGCATTTTCGACGAAGAGGGGCGTGCGGTGGCGGTTACGGTCATCGAGGCGGGCCCTTGCTTCGTGGTGCAGAAGAAGACCGCCGCCACGGACGGCTATGAGGCCGTGCAGCTGGGTTTTGCCCGCAAGCCCCTGGCCAGATGCAATAAGCCCACCAAGGGGCATCTGGAGAAGCACGGCAGCAAAAGCGGGTTTGCCCTGATACGGGAATTCCGGGTGGAGAATGCCCAGGAGTGGGAGTCCGGCCAGGAAATCTCCGTGGACCAGTTTGCCATCGGCGACCGTATTGTGGTGACGGGCACCAGCAAAGGCAAAGGTTTTGCCGGGACGGTGAAGCGCTGGGGTTTTCGCATCGGGCCGATGAGTCACGGTTCCATGTCCCACCGGGCCCCGGGGTCCATCGGCGCCAGCGCCTTTCCTTCCCGGGTCATCAAAGGGAAGAAGATGCCGGGCCGCATGGGGAATGCCCGGGTGACGGTGAAGAATCTTGAAGTTATCGACGTCAGGCCGGAGGACCACCTGCTTATGGTCAAAGGGGCAGTGCCCGGGCCCAGAAACGGCCTCCTGATTATCAAAAAAATGGGATAAATGCCATGCCGGTGGTGGATATATTCAACATCAACAAGGAGAAAGTGGGGGAGATTGACCTCAAGGAAGAGATATTTGGGGTGGATGTCTATCCTCCGGTGCTGCACGAAGTGGTGACCTGGCAAAGGGCCTGCCGGCGGGCCGGTACGGCGTCCACCAAGACCCGGGGGGAGGTCTCCGGCGGCGGTCGCAAGCCCTGGCGGCAAAAAGGCACCGGACGGGCCCGGGCCGGCTCCATCCGCTCGCCCCTTTGGAGAGGGGGCGGCACGGTATTCGGCCCCAAACCCAGGAGCTATGCCTACACTCTTCCCAAAAAGGTGCGCCGTCTGGCTTTGAAAATGGCGCTGACCAGCAAGCTCCGGAACGGCCGGTTGCTGGTGCTGGACGGCTATCCCCGGGAAGCGCCCAAGACCAAAGAATTTGTGCAGGTGCTGAAAAATTTTGATATCACTAAGGCGCTCTTTGTCACCCCGGAAAAGCATCAGGTTCTGGAGCTGTCGGCCCGCAACGTCCCTTATGTCCAGGTTATGCAAGCCGCCGGATTAAACGTTTACGATATCCTGCGGCATGACCATCTGGTGCTCTTTTCTCCGGCCGTGGCCCAGATTGAAGCGAGGTTGGCGGAATGAAAGCAAGCCATTACATCATCAAAGGGCCGATCATCACCGAAAAGACCCATAATTTGAAAGAGTCTGCCAACCAGGTGACCCTGAAGGTGGACGTCAAGGCCAACAAGGTGGAAATCCGGAAGGCCGTGGAAGAGGTCTTCAAAGTAAAGGTGCTGGCCGTCAACACTGTGCGGATGAAGGGCAAAAAAAAACGGATGGGCCGCACCGAAGGCACCCGGCCTGACTGGAAAAAGGCCATCGTGACCCTGGCGCCCGGGGAAAAGCTGAAAGGGTTCGAAGGGATTTAGGAAGCTGCCGGTTTTGGTTTGAGAAAAAATAAGCTTTGGATTCAGAATTTAAAAAGTTAAAGGTATTCAGCCCAGGCCAGGCCTGCGGCTTTATGAGGAAAAAAAGAAGCAGACAGCCGGGTGCTGACGGCTGAAAGCCCAAAGGTTTACCGCTATGGCATTGATTCATCGCAAGCCGACCTCTGCGGGGCGGCGCTTTCAGACGGTGTCGGATTTTTCCGAGATCACCAAAACGGAGCCGGAAAAAAGCCTCCTCCGGCCGCTGAAGAAGACCGGCGGCCGCAACAATTACGGTCGGCGCACGGCCCGGCACCGGGGAGGCGGCCACAAACGCATGTACCGGGTCATTGACTTCAAGCGGGACAAGGTGGGCGTGCCGGCCAAGGTGGCGTCCATCGAGTATGACCCCAACCGGACGGCCAGGATTGCCCTTTTGCACTACCAGGACGGAGAAAAGCGCTACATTCTGGCGCCCCAGGAGCTGCGGGTGGGCGATGAGGTCATTTCCAGCCCCGAGGCCGACATCAAGCCGGGGAATACCTTGCCGCTTCAGAACATCCCCACCGGGATTCTGGTACACAATGTGGAGATGAAGCCCGGAAAGGGCGGCCAGATTGCCCGGTCCGCGGGCTCCTATGCCCAGCTTATGGCCAAAGAGGGAAGCAATGCTCACCTGAAGCTGCCGTCCGGCGAAGTCCGCATCGTGCCCTTGGACTGCAAGGCCACCATCGGCCAGCTCAGCAACCCGGAGCACGAAAACATTTCCTTGGGCAAGGCCGGGCGCAAACGCTGGCTGGGCAAGCGGCCCCATACCCGGGGGGTGGCCATGAACCCGGTGGACCATCCCCTGGGCGGAGGCGAAGGCAAGAGCTCCGGGGGCCGCCACCCCTGTACCCCCTGGGGCAAACCCACCAAGGGCTACAGGACGCGTAAACCCAAAGACAGCGACCGCTATATTATCAAACGGCGTGGTGCGAGGTAACCGGCATGGCCAGATCGCTGAAAAAGGGGCCATATGTGGAGGACAGCCTCCTGGCCAAGGTTCTGAAGGCCAAGGAGACCCAGGACCGCCGGGTGATCAAGACCTGGTCCCGGCGCTCCACCATTACTCCGGACTTTGTGGGCCTGACCCTGGCGGTGCACAACGGGAAGAAGTTCATCCCGGTGTATATCACGGAAAACATGGTGGGGCACAAGTTGGGAGAATTTGCCCCTACCCGGACCTTCGGCGGCCATGCGGGTGACCGCAAGTCCAAGGTAACCAGGAAATAGCCATGGAAATCAAAGCCAGTGCCAAGTATGTCCGGGTGTCGCCCACCAAGCTCAGGCTGGTGGCCCGACCCCTCAAGGGCAAGAAGGTGGAAGAGGCCCTGTCTCTGCTGAAATTTTTCCCGCAGAAGGGCGCCCGGCTGGTCAGCAAAGTGATGGAGTCGGCCGTAGCCAATGCGGAGCAGCGGCCCCAGATAGACGTGGACACCCTGGTGGTGAAGAACATTTGCATCGACGGCGGCCCTACCTTCAAACGGTTCCGGCCCCGGGCCATGGGCCGCGTCAACCGGATTATCAGAAGAACCAGCCACATTACCGTTGTTCTGGCCGAAGGGCCGGCAAAACGTTAAGGAGGAGAGCTTGGGTCAGAAGGTCCATCCCATCGGTTTCCGTCTGGGTATCTACCGCACCTGGGATTCCGTGTGGTTCGCCAAAAAGGAGGACTTTCCCCATCTGGTCCTGGAGGACCGCAAGATCCGGGAGTTCATCAAAAACGATGCCGAACTGAAGGGCGCCGGGATTGCCGGGGTGGATATCAAGCGGGCGGCCAACAAAGTGACCATCAAGATACACACTTCCCGGCCCGGTATGGTTATCGGCCAGAAGGGGAAAAAGATCGAAGACCTGCGGCGGCGGCTGGAAAAGCTCGTAGGCCGCGACCTGGTCATCGACGTCCAGGAAGTCCGCAAACCGGAGGTCAATGCCCAGCTGGTAGCGGAAAACGTGGCCATGCAACTGGAGCGCCGGGTCTCTTTCCGGCGGGCCATGAAAAAGGCGGTGAGCCAGGCCCTCAAGTTCGGCGCCAAGGGCATCAAGATCCGGGTTAAGGGGCGGCTGGCCGGCGCAGAGATCGCCCGCCAGGAATGGTATCGGGAAGGCCGGGTGCCGCTGCACACCCTGCGGGCTTATATCGACTACGGGTTTGCCGAGGCCATGACCACTTACGGTGTTATCGGGGTCAAGACCTGGATTTTCCACGGGGAGATCCTGGGCGCGGAGGAAAGGGCCGGGTTCTAGCAAAGGCAGAGAACAGATACAGTCTCCTGTGACCCCTTTGGAGACGGGGGAGGCAAGGGGCTGATAGACAGAAGGATATTTACCGAAAACCGAAAACTGGGAAAGACATGTTAAGTCCGAAACGCGTCAAGCACCGCAAGGTGCAAAAAGGCCGCATGAAGGGTAAAGCCAGCCGGGGAAATTTTCTGGCTTTCGGCCAGTACGGCCTCCAGGCCCTGGAGCCTGCCTGGATCACCGCCCAGCAGATCGAGGCGGCCCGGATCGCCATCACCCGCCATGTCAAGCGGGGCGGCAAAATCTGGATCCGCATCTTTCCGGACAAGCCATTTACCAAAAAGCCGGCGGAAACCCGCATGGGCAAGGGCAAAGGCAACCCGGAGGGGTGGGTGGCGGTGGTGAAGCCCGGCCGGATTCTCTATGAGATGTCCGGAGTGGACCGGGAAGTGGCCCAGGAGGCCTTGCGCCTGGCTGCCCATAAACTGCCCTGTGCCACCAAATTTGTAGCCAAAGAGGAAACTACGGCTGAGGCGGCGGCATGAAAGCAGCGGATTTGCGGGACCTGACGGTAGAGGAGCTGTCTGCCAAGTTGAAGGAAGTCTGCGAGGAGTTCTTCAACCTGCAGTTCCAGCATAGCATCAACCAGTTGGACAACACCGCCCGGTTAAGGCAGACGAAAAAGGACATCGCCCGCCTGAAAACGGTGCTCAGGGAAAAAACCGGGCAATCCTGGTAGTCGGGGAGTGCGACAGGACATGGAAAAAGAGCGCAGGGTGCGCAAGACCAGGGTGGGAGTGGTAGTCAGCGACAAAATGGACAAGACCGTGGTGGTGGAAGTGAAGCGCCTGGTGGCCCACCCCCTTTATAAAAAGATAATCCGGCGCCGCAACAAGTTTAAAGCCCATGATCCCCAGAATGCCTGCCGCATCGGGGACAAGGTGCTCATCGAGGAAACCCGCCCGCTGAGCCGGGACAAGCGCTGGCGGGTCAAAGAAATCCTGGAAAAGGCTTTATAAAGGGACTGCTCCCTGGAGTTGACCATGATTCAGGTTCACACGAATTTAACGGTAGCCGACAATTCAGGAGCCAAGCGGCTGGCCTGCATAAGGGTTTTGGGAGGCACCCGACGGCGCTATGCCCGGGTGGGGGATGTCATCGTGGTGGCCGTCAAGGAGGCCCTGCCCCATTCCAAGGTGAAAAAGGGCGACGTCATGCGGGCTGTGGTGGTGCGCACCGTGAAGGAGACCCGGCGCCCGGACGGCTCTTACATCAAGTTTGACGACAACTCCGCGGTGCTTATCAATCCGGCGGGTGACCCCATCGGGACCCGGATTTTCGGGCCTGTGGCCCGGGAACTGCGGGCCAAGCGGTTCATGAAGATCATTTCGCTGGCCCCGGAGGTTCTTTAGCCATGCCCAAGGCCAGGAAGAAACCCATTGAGCCGGTGCGTATCCGCCTGAAGAAAAACGACCTGGTGGAAGTGCTCTCCGGCAAGGAAAAAGGCAAGACCGGCAAAGTCCTCAAGGTCATCCGGGACAAGAACCAGGTGGTGGTGGAAAAGGTTAACATGATCAAGCGCCACACCCGACCCAGCCCCACTACGGGCCAAGGCGGCATCCTGGAAAAGGAGGCGCCCCTGCATGTCTCCAAGGTGATGCTCATCTGTCCCAAGTGCGCGACCGCTGGCCGCTTTCGTCTGACGGTGACCGCCGAAGGCAAAAAGGTCAGAGTTTGCCGGAAATGTAAGGAACTGATCGATGGCTGAAAAAGTGACACCCCGCCTCTATGAGTTTTACAAACAGGAATGCGTGCCCCGCATGATGAAGGAGTTTCGCTACAAGAGCGTCATGCAGGTGCCCCGCCTGGAGAAGATCGTCATCAACATGGGGCTGGGGGAAGCGATCCAGAACATCAAGCTGCTGGACTCGGCCAGCGCCGAGTTGGCCGCCATCACCGGCCAGAAGCCGGTGGTGACCCGGGCCCGGCGCTCCATTGCGGCCTTCAAGCTCCGGGAAGGTATGCCCATCGGCTGCATGGTGACCCTGAGAAGGAACCGGATGTATTATTTCCTGGACAAACTGGTGAATGTGGTGCTTCCCCGGGTCCGGGACTTCCGCGGGGTGAGCGACCGTTCCTTTGACGGCCGGGGCAACTATACCCTGGGCATCAAGGAACAGATAATCTTTCCGGAAATCGACTACGACAAGGTGGACAAGATCAAGGGCATGAACATCACCATTGTCACCACCGCCTCCACCGACGAGGAGGCGAAATTCCTGCTGACTTTGCTGGGCATGCCTTTCAGGAAATAGGGTTTCAGGCGGGGGCGAACGCTCCCGGTGGAGACGGGAATGGCCAAAAAGTCAATGATCGCCAAAGCCAAGCGTGAACCGAAATTCAAGGTCCGGGCCTATAACCGCTGCCCGGTGTGCGGCCGGCCCCGGGCCTTTTTGCGGCGTTTCGGCATCTGCCGCATCTGTTTCCGCACCATGGCCTTGCGGGGGGAAATCCCCGGGGTGATTAAATCAAGCTGGTAGAAGCCGTCTGGGAGGCTGAACATGAGCATGACCGATCCCCTTGCCGACATGCTGACCCGGATCCGCAATGCCGGCCAAGCCGGGCACGACAAGGTGGATATACCCGCGTCCCGCATGAAGATTGCCTTGGCCCGCATCTTCAAGGAAGAGGGCTTTATCAAGAATTACAAGGTGATCAAGGACAATCGCCAGGGCATCCTGCGGGTGTACCTCAAATATGATGAAGAACAAAAGCCCATTATCCAGTGCATTGAACGGGTCAGCCGGCCCGGCCTGAGGGTCTATGTCGGCTA
>FWPV01003774.1_pt1 | contig 15568 bp, 9 predicted proteins | sample 2228371 | NCBI WGS metagenome assembly FWPV01 (sample SAMEA103939776, study PRJEB20133) | metagenome | reverse complement strand
ACAGCCGATGGGCACCACACCTCTGGCCCAGCCCCTGAGGCTGTCCATCGGCGAACATCAGTTGCGGCTTTTGGGCCCGAGCGGGGACGAATGGCGGGAGACGGTGAAGATCGCTGAGGGAGAGACCCTGGATCTGCAGATCGACCTGAGATGAAGCATACGGCCAGCAAGATAATCTTAGCCCTCTGGGGGTGCCTGCTGGTGGTCCCGGCCCTCGGGGCCGAGGAGGGGCCGGGAATTCTAGGCCAGGTGGCCGGGGACTACGATCGGGGGAGATACCAGGAGGCGGCCCAGGCCGCGGCCCTGGCCCTGGCCGATACCTCTGGCCTGGATAGAGAGACTATAACCTATCTGAGGACCTATCGGGCCTTCTCTTTGGTGGCTCTGGGCCAGGAGGGCGAGGCCGAGGCCGAATTCTTGAGACTGCTGGCGGCCAATCCTAAGTTGGAGTTGAACCCAGAGTTCGTCTCGCCCAAGATCATCGAGGTGTTCAGACGGGCCAGGGCCAAATCCGGATTGCGGGAGAGAAGCCGAGAGCGGCCCATCTACCAACAGTTGAGGCCGCCCAAGGCCCAGGCCCTGTGGCGCTCCCTGCTCTGGCCGGGCTGGGGCCAGCGCTATCGCGGCAGCCGGACCAAAGCCTCGGTGCTGCAGGGAGGATCCATCGCCGCCCTGGGCGCCTGGGGGATGATCCATTGGCAGACCACCAGGTATCGCCAGGAATATCTGGAGAGCACCGACCCCGAGGAAATCGCCTCTCGGTATGGGGCCTACAACCGCTGGTATCGGATGCGGAACTTTACCGTCAACTGCCTGGCGGCCATCTGGCTATACAATGTGGTGGATGTGATGATGATGGAGTGAATCAAACCGAATATTGAAAACGAAAACGAAGAAAAAGTTAAGGGGCGGATCAGAATCCCATCGAGACCGCGGGTCTGGAAACCGTGCATTATCGGTATAAAGCATACATGGCGGCGCTGACCGTCATGGTCAATTTCGTTAGCTGCGGGCCGGACGCGCCGCGCGACAATCCCCTGGACCCGGCCAATCTGGGCAGCGGGGTCTACGGCACGGTCTATCGCAGCAGCGGCAGCACCATAGCTGGAGCCGTGATCACCGCCCGGCCGGTCAACATCGCCACCACCAGCGGCCAGGACGGTGCCTACAGCATTTCTCTGGAGGGAGGCCAGTACTTTCTCGAGGTGGCCTACAACGGCTACCGGACCGCGGTGGACACCATCGTGGTGCCCCAGGGCGGAAGGCTGCGACACAACTTCATCCTGAGCGGCATCGTCTCCTTCGACAGCGCCGCGGTGCGCACGGCCACGGTCAAGGGCCCCTCCGGCCTGCAGACCTACCGGGCCGTACCCTGGTGTCTGGCCTATCATCCGGACGGCGTCGGCTTCCTGGACGGTTACAACTATACCTGCCGCCTCGACAGCTTCGTGGTCTATCCGGACTCTGTGGTGCCGGTGGACAGCCGGCGAAAACGATACATCTGGAGCCTCTCCCATCTGCCGGGGGTAAGCAATTTCCCTCAGTGGATAGTGGGCCGGACCGTCTCCATCGTGGCCACCTCGCCCAACCATTCTCTGCTGGTGCAGAGGATGGTGCCGGGTTTTCTGGAGCCCCTGCTCTACGACCTATCGCCATCGGGGGGCCAGAACTTCTACACCCCGGACACCCTGCGCTGGCAGAACGTGCTGACCAGCGTCAATCTGTCGGTGGAGGTATGCCTGGGGGCCAGCTGCGTCTGGCGCCGGGACATACCGTTCTCCAACCGAGCCTACTGCGACACGGCGCTGGGACAGCCTGGGCTCTACACCTGGCGGGTGGTGATGCGGGACATCTACGGCAACTTGGGAGCGACCGAGGCTACCTTCTACCAACCCTAAAACGTGATTACACGGATTATTCCTGATTACACTGATGGACATCAGTGTAATCATATTAAATCCGTGTAATCCAGCAAAGAGAATGACCGCCGAGGATCTGAGACAGGCCGACAAGGAGCAGGTGCTGGCGCTTTTCGAAGTCAGCCAGGTGATCAACTCCATCCGCGACCCCCAGGAACTTTTCTCCCGGGTGATGGACATCGCGGTCTCGGCCACCCGGGCCGAGCGCGGCTTCCTCATGGTGCGAGACCGCCAGGGTACGCTGCGGGCCATGGCCGCCCGGAACTTCGACCAGAGCGATATCGAAAACCCCGGGGAGGTCTCCGGCACCGTCATCCAGAGGGTGATGGAGGAGGGCCAGCCGGTGCTGACTTCGGACGCCACCACCGACCCCAGGTTCCAGGGCGCGGAGAGCGTCCGGCTCTACAACATCCGCTCCATACTCTGCGTGCCCATGGCCCAGGGCGAAAAGACCATAGGGCTGATCTTCGTGGACAGCCGCACCTCGTCCAATGTCTTCTCAGAAAAAGACAAGATCTTTCTGGCCGCCTTCGCCAATATCGCGGCCATCGCCATCGAGAATGCCCGGCTCCAGGCCAGGCTGGTCGAGGAGAACCTGGTGCTGAAACAGGAGGTGCGCCAGCAGTACCGGTTCGAGAACCTGGTGGGCCGGGCGCCCTCGTTCCTCAAGGCCCTGGAGATGGTGGAGAAGGTGCTGGACAGCGACGTCCCGGTGCTCATCCAGGGAGAATCCGGCACCGGCAAGGAGCTGGTGGCCAAGGCCATCCACTACAACGGCCCCCGGCGAGAGAAAAAGTTCGTGGCCCAGTACTGCGGGGCCCTGCCCGAGACCCTTCTGGAGTCAGAGCTCTTCGGCTACAAGAAGGGAGCCTTCACCGGGGCCATGGTCAGCAAGCCGGGGCTGTTCGAGACGGCCCAGGGCGGGACCTTCTTTCTGGACGAGATCGGGGATATCCCCGGGTCCATCCAGGTAAAACTGCTGCGCATCCTCCAGGACGGCGAGATGAGGAGGATAGGCGAGACCGAGCCCATCAAGGTGGACGTCCGCATCATCTCGGCCACCAACCGGGACCTGCTGCAGGAGGTGAAGGCCGGCCGCTTCCGCGAGGACCTGTTCTACCGGCTGAACGTGGTGACCATCAACCTCCCGCCTCTGCGCCAGCGCAGGCAGGATATACCGCTTTTGGTGGAGCATTTTCTGGCCAACTCTTCACAGGCCAGAATCCGGGGCGTCAATAGACTGTCCCCCGAGGCCATGGAGATCCTGATGAAGCACGACTGGCCGGGCAACATCCGGGAACTGGAGAATGTACTGTCCTACGGCGTGGTCATGTGTCGCCATGGGGTGATCCGGCCCGGCAACCTGCCGCCCGAGTTGATGAAGCGGGAGGGGAAGATGGCTACCGAACTGGAGCCGGGGCGTTCCATGAAGGATGTGGAGCGGGAGTACATCCTGGCCACCCTCAAGGCCTGCGGCAACGACCGCAAGAAGACGGCCCAGCAGCTGGGGATAAGTCTGAGGACGCTACAGTATAAATTGAAGGAATACAAAACCCGGCATTGACACCAAGAGACGGATCCAAACCAAGGTCGAAGGTTTATCGAAGGATGGACGAAGAAAAAATAATACAGGCCATGGCCAGGAAAATCGCCGAACTCTTCCAGCCCGAGAAGATCATCCTCTTCGGCTCACATGCCTATGGACGGCCGACCAAGGACAGCGACGTCGATCTGATGGTGGTCATGAGGACCACGGCGCCGTACCATAAGCGGGCGATACCCATACGCCGGGCCCTGCGGGGAATGGGCCTGCCCAAGGACATCGTGGTAAGGACGCCGGAGGAGTTCGAACGCTACCGGGGTGTCATCGGGACCATCGTCTATCCGGCGGCCCATCGAGGCAGGGTGTTGTATGAACGACGATAGAATCCATGTCGCCCGCACCTGGTTCGCCAAGGCCGAGAACGACTTGGCCGCGACCAGGCAGATCATGCTGATGGAGGCGCCGCCGACGGATACTATCTGTTTTCACGCCCAGCAGTGCGCCGAGAAATACCTCAAGGGTTTGCTAACCTATCACAGCATAGATTTTCCCAGGACCCATTCATAGGAGGATCTGGCAGAGCTGTGTCGGAAGGCGGCGCCCGAGATTGTAGATGAACTCACGGACATCGAGGTGCTGTCGAACTATGGCGTGGCGGTGCGATATCCTGACGAGGCGTTCGAACCGATACCGCGGGCCGATGCCGAGGAGGCCTTAGCAATAGCCGAAAAGGTGAAGCGGACGGTATTGAAGCATCTTGACAAGGCCTAAAATATTTTCTGTAGCCATCCGCAAGTATCCGCGTTATTTATGTTCCGGGTCAACTCCAACATAAAGCCGAGATCTCAGCGATCGAAATGTCGACAACCCATACGGACAGCACGAGGGGCTTGACAATGGTGCTTGTATTTAGCAAAATACAAGCACCATTGTATTCGGATTTGCGGAATCGATTATGTTCACCATCCGCCTCGGCAAAAGCATTTTACCGACAGCCCTGACTGCCGGGCTGCTTTTTTTTATGGCCCAGGCGGCCCAGGCCCAGCCAAGGTCCGTGGTCCTGTCCGAGTTCTATGCCATCGTCCAGAACGACACCGCAGCCATCATCCTCTGGACCACCGAGTCAGAGCAGAACTCGTACCAGTGGCTGCTGGAGCGGGCCGTCGACTCTTTGGGGCCATACCATTTGAGGGCCACCCTGCCGGCGGCCGGGAACTCGACCATGCCCACCTATTACGACTACACCGATCATCCGCTCCATCCGGATACATTATATTATTACCGACTGGCCGAGGTGGACCTGGGGGGGACGGTGACCTATTTCGGGCCGATAACGGTATGCACCGGGGTCGAAGAACAGCCAGTTGCGGAGTTGAAAGTTGCTAGTTTGAAGTTGCTGCAGAATGCGCCCAATCCTTTCAGACAGACAACGACTATCAGATATCAGATAACAAGGCCGGGGTGGGTGAGTTTGAAGGTCTATAACATGGCCGGGCAGTTGGTTAGAACATTGGTTTCGGAATATAAAGTTGCTGGGTGGCATGAGGTTAGATGGGAGGGGAGGGATGAGAGGGGGATGAAAGTATTTCAAGGGTTATATTGTTTACAATTAAAATCAGAGGGAATTGTGACTAACTGCAGGATGATAAAATTAACAAAATGATTGTTTTTATTTTAGTATGTGTCTAGGTAATTTTTGCAGGTAAAGTGCAAAATTTGCTATTTAAAGGGAATTATTGATTTAGTTTATTTATTTTTGAACTTATTTGTCAACAATAAGATATAATATATAATATATTGGCATAAAATTTGCATTATTGTTTATTTGAATTTTAGTAGGAGTAAAAAATGTGCGGTTTGATTAAATCCAAGCCATTAAAGCCTATCTATTTGGCAAATATTATCATGCTCTTGGTAACTCTATTGTTTCATGTAGATAGGCTTTTAGCCGTGCCGGCCAATCCGCATCCCCGGGTGCTGCAGCAGCCTGACGGCACCACCTTTACCGCGGTGCTCAAGGGTGACGAGCATTTTGGTTTTGCCGTGACCGAGGAGGGTTTCTCCATAGTCTGTGATCCGGCCACGGGCTGGTGGAGCTATGCCCGCAAGGAAGGGGGTCTGCTGCGGCCCAGCCCCTATATGGTAGGCAAGGACTATTGTCCCTATCCGCGGAACCTGAGGCCCGAGGCCTGGGCCGTGGCGGCGATGCCTCAGAACGTCAACAAGATGATAAACGTCTCGCCGGAGGCCAGGCAGAGGTGGTCGTGGGATGCGCTGTACGGGTTCGGGGGCACCCGGGACAACCCCACCAAGGCGCCCACCGGGGCCAAGTATGTCAACATCCTGCTGGGGGACTTCACCGACAGCACCTTTGCCATGTTTGCCACCAAGCCCAGCCATCCCTGGAATCCATTTCCGCCGCATATCTACCGGAGGCTGTTGTTTTTGATCTTGGGGGACCAGGACAGCGCCAAGCCGGTGGTCCACGATTCCACCACGGTGGGTTCGATGACCAATTATTTCTGGGAGATGAGCTACCGGAAGTGCTATTTCGCCTCCATGGGCGGGAGCCAGATCCGGGGGGTGGACACGGTGAGGAGTTCGGGCCGGAGTTGGTCCAATGCCAATACCAATACCACCAGCTACATCTCGGCCTGTGTGGCGGCGGCCGATCCCTATGTGAACTTCGCTGACCCTGGAGGCGGCCAGGCCGGGCTGATCGTGGTGCATCCCGGGCCGGGCGAGGAGGAGTCGGGACGAACCGGGGACATCTGGTCAGCCTCGTACTCCGGGCTGAACATCAACACCAACGACGGGGTGACCATCACCAAGGCCATCGTCTGCCCGCAGAACGGGCAGTTGGGGGTGTTCTGCCACGAGATGTTCCATCAACTGGGAGGGCCGGATCTCTACGACTATGGTTACTCCAGCACGCCCTGGGGCGAGTGGAGCCTGATGGACGCGGGATCGTACAACGGGCATGTGATCTCCGGCGACGCCCCGGCCTTTCCCGGGGGGCATCTGCAGTACGACATCGACGGGTTGCTGGGCAACGGGATAGACGGGTGGCTTAATGCGGCCTCCTATACCGATTCCATCTCCAGCGCCAGAAACGGAGACGGCCGGTATGCCATCGCGGCCTTAGACTCCTGCGGCGAGGCCAGGCAGGGGAACATCACCTCGGGCATCAGGCTGTGGCGTATCCGGAACAACAATTTCCGGGACTCGGCCCAGGTGTTCTTGGTGGAGAACCGGAGGAGGACGCCGCCCTATGAGAGCGCCCTGCCCGAGGAGGGCCTGATCATCACCCATATCGACACCCGGATGAGCGGCACCCGGCTGAACAACGGGCCGCCGACCACCCGATATTTCTACTCCTGGGTGGAGAGCCCGGGCTTTGACCCCAACAAAAGTTACAACTCTGGGGTCGCCGGCGATACGGTTTATATGAGGTCGGTGGCCCGGGCCGCCTACTCGGCTGAAGATGTCAACCCTAGTGGTTATATTGAAAACCGTCTGGATTCTCTTTCGGTGCCCAACTGCAAGACCAATCGCGATAACGCCTATGGGCCCTGGATATTCGACATCTCGGCTGAGGGCCCGGTGATGAACTTCTCGGTGGCCCGGACCGGGCTGGCCAGCAGCTTGCCCTTGGTGGGATTTCGCTCCTGTATGGTGTTGGATCCGCCGGCGGCCAGCGCGGCTAACAACGGCAACGGGATACTGGATCCCTGGGAGACGGACAGCCTCAAACTCACCTTCTACAATGCTGGCTCGGCCATAAGTTCCGGGGCCCAGTGTTCATTATATGTGATCTCGGGCAGCCAGTATGTATGGGTAGAGCCGGGATGGAAGACCTTAGGCAGCGGCAGTCTTGCGGCTAACAGCGAGGGGGTAAGCCAGCCGTTTCTGGTCCAGGTAAGCAACAACGCCCCCAGGTTCTACGATATGGTCTTCGGGGTTAAGGTCAAGAGCACCAATCCGTCCTACACCGACACCAGCCACTTCACCCTGCGGATCTGCGATCTGAGGGTGGTGTTCACCTACGATTTCCAGAACATCCGGGTGGGTGGCGGCACCTATCCCTACCGCATCAAACCTTCGGATCTGGCCGTCTACCGGGATACCCTGTTCGTGGCCAACACCAATTTGGATGTGCCCACCTGGCAGACCCGGATCTACAAGGTGAAGAAGAACACCAGCAACCAACCCCTGCAGTCCTCGGACACCTTGGCTTCGCTCAACAACAAGGCCACGACCAACGACGCTAATTCCTATGTGGGCGGCATCGATATCGGGTCCGACGGAATGTTGTGGTACTCTCTCAGGGATAGCATTTTCGTCATGCCGCGCGCTGGAAATGTCGTCTCCCGTAGGTTCCGCATGCCCAACGTCAATTGGGCGGGCTCGCCCATGAAGCGGGGGCGGGGGGTGGCCTTCGGGCCGTCGGTGATAGATACCGTGGGGCCGGACCCCTGGTCCGGGGATTCGCTTTTGATGTGGTGGCAGCAGTACAACACCGATGCTTCGGGCAATCCGGTGGCCGGGGCCGCCCTGTGCGAGTCCATCTATGTCTGCTCCAAGCCTACCACCGGCACGGCCGTGGTGCGCAGACGCTGGGCCATCCAGGATTCGCTCTGGGGGGCCAGCTCCCAGGGCCGGTGGTGGAACGGCCGCGGCCTGGAGTTCGACGGTTCCAATATCTGGTGCACCTCGGTCTGGAAGAACTACATCATCCTCAAGGACTATCACACTGCGGTCACCAAGGATATAATGTTTGGGCCCTCTAGTTTCGGCAGCTATGGCACCTATGGCTTGGCCTATGAGGCCACCGATGACCTGGGCAACCCCTATGCCCCGGTGGGGGCCGCGGATTACGAGCCGGGCCGCCGCGGCAACAAGCACTATCTCTACTGCTCGGCCATGGACGAGGGCAAGATCTATAAGATAGATGTCACTGCCTGGCTCTGTCCCACGCCTCCGGAGAGTGTGACAGTAGAGATACAGGGTCCGAACGGCAACAAGGTGAAATGGACCAAAAACGATGCCGACAGCCAGAAGATCTTCTGCTATATAGTATACCGCCAGCCGGCCTCGGCCACCATGCCGCCTTCGGCCTCGGACTCCATCGGATATGTCGTCCATCGCTTCGGTGCCGGCCTGGTGGATAGTTTCATAGACAGCGATCTCTCCGGAGCGCCTTCGGATTATCGCTATACCGTGGTCTCGGTCAACTACTATGGATACAGCGGCTGGGGGGTAACCGGCCAGGTGCCGGCTGGGGCCTCGGGACCATATTCCACTTCTCTTCCTCGGGACTTTCGGCTGTATGCCGTCTCGCCCAATCCCAGCCGGACCCGGGCGGTGAACATCTCTTTCGATCTGCCGCAGAGAGGCTTTACCGAACTGGCCATCTATAATTTCCTGGGACAGAGAGTAAAAAGGTTGTTATCCGAAGAGCGACAGCCCGGCCATTATCGGCTGCAGTGGGACGGAAAGGACGATCGGGGCAAACCAGTGGCCTCGGGGCTTTATTTCTGCCGTCTCAGGAGCCATAATTTTTCGGCGGTACAGAGATTTCAAATCGTAAGATAGAAATTTTCAATTATCAAAGGAGGAGTAGAGATGGGATCTGAAAAAAGAAACGGGCTGTTTCTTCTATTGAGCCTTCTCTGGTGTCTACCGTCCTGGGGGGCTACCGTGCTCTCCGATCTGCAGAGCCGCCTGGATCAGGCCGGCCCCCAGGAACGCATTCCGGTCATCATCATGATGAAAGACAAGGCCGACCAGACTTTTATGGAGTCTTCGCTTAAGGGCCTGGAGAGAAAGGAGCGGCAAAAGGTCTTCGTCCAGAGAATGAAACAGTTTGCCGAAAAGAGCCAGTCATCGACCATGGAGATACTGCGTCGGGCCGAGGCCGAGGGAAAGGCGGAGAGGATCCAAAGCCTGTTTTTGGTGAACGGCATCTCGGCCCGGTTGGCGCCCGAGGTGATCCGGGCTTTGTCCCAGAGGCCTGAGATCTCGGCCTTGGTGCTGTCCCAGCCGATAGTGAGGAAGCCGGAACTGCCCGGGGTGAGAAATCCCGGGACGCCGTCGCAGGAACCACAAAATCCTTCCAAGGGCATCGCCTGGGGGGTGCAGAAGATAGGGGCGCCCACGGTCTGGGCCCAGGGCAACCACGGCGAGGAGGTGATCGTCGATGTCATCGACACCGGGGTAGACTACAACCATACCGATCTCTCCTCCCGTATCTGGATAAACACCGCAGAACAGAACGGCACTTCGGGGGTGGACGATGACGGCAACGGGTATGTAGACGACATCCGGGGCTGGGACTTCGCCGACCACGACAACGATCCCATGGACGCCGGGGTCACCGATCCCTGGGCCATCATGGCCGGCGCCACCCCGCCACACGGCACCCATGTGGCCGGGACCGTGGCCGGCACCGGGGCCGGCGGCCAGCAGGTGGGGGTGGCGCCCGGCGCCAAGATCATGATCGGAAAAGTGTTTCCGGATGAGGGGGCCGGCGGTACTCTGGAGGACCTGTTGGCCTCCATGGACTATGGAGTGGCCAACGGCGCCGACATCATCACCATGTCCTTAGGCTTCTCCATCACCGACAATGGAGACACCAGCCAGATGCTCAAGGGCATCATGCGCACCGAGTGCGACATGATCCGTGATGCCGGCGTCATCCTGACCGTGGCCGCGGGCAACGGCGATCCTTCGACCGGGGGCCATTTCGCCAAGCCCTACGACATCGCCTGCCCCGGCGACGTGCCGGCTCCCTGGTATCCCAAGACCTATCTGCACAACGGGGACAGCACCGGAGGGGTGATCACCATAGGCGCCACCGACAGCAACGACGTCATCGGCAGTTTCTCCAGCCGGGGGCCGACCCAGTGGTACTTCACCCTGACCGATACCAGTTATACCAACCACTTCGTCAAATGGCAGGATTACCGGTACAACCCCGGGCCGGGACTGCTCAAGCCCGATGTCTGCGCGCCGGGCGTCAAGATCCTGTCCTGCAAAAAGGGCGGGGGATACTGGGACGCCATAATTTCGGGCATGGCCAACTGGGACGGCACCTCTATGGCCACGCCGCATGTGGCCGGCCTGGCGGCCCTGATGCTCAGGGCCAATCCCAACCTGACCCCGGCCCAGATGGACTCGATACTGGAGGCCACGGCCCTGGAACTGGGGATTGCCGGAAAGGACACGGTCTACGGTTCGGGACGGGTGCGGGCGCCCCAGGCCGTGGCCGCGGCTCAGGCTCTAGGCGTGGCCGGAGGAGCCGGGCAAGAAGCCAAAATCGTGAAAACTAGGCTGCAGTGTTTGAGCCCCAATCCAGGCCGAAGATTTTTTGATCTGAGTTTCACTCTGCCCCAGGCTGGCCAGGTGGAGTTGTCTATTTACAATATAGTGGGGCAACAGGTTATAACCCTGTGTCAGGGCGTATATCAGCCAGGAGCCTATCGGGTGCCGTGGGCCGGAGTCGATGAAAAGGGAAACTCGGTTTCACCGGGCGTCTACTTGGCGGCCTTGAAACACAAGGAAGACCTGGTGGCCATCAGATTGGTTAACCTGCGTTAATCTCTTTCCAAGGCATGGGCGGCAAGAGGGACAATAAAGATAAAACAAAAGGGTTTCTGGGGCGCTGGCTTTCCGATATCGCGGCCTCGCCCCAGAGCTTGGCCTGGTCCTGGCTGACCATGCTGGCCTGCTGCTTTGGCCGGGCCTTCTGGGAGGGGGCTTTGGAGGCCCAGCGTCAATTGGGCTTTGGCCTGGAGCCCACGCAGTCCTTGACCATGGTCCTATGCCATCTGCCGGCCTTCTTCATCTTTCTTTTCCTGTCTATAATCATTCTGGTCCACCTGATCACCGGGGAAACCGTCGATAGGATCACCCGATTGGTGGCCTGGGGCTCGCCGATCATCATGCTGCCGGTGGCCGTGGACGCCATATTCGCCCAGGGCGGATATCAACTGTACTACCTCAGCCATCTCGGCGATATCCCCCAATTTCTCCTCTATACATTTATACCTTGGAAGGAATTGCCCGGAGCCTCGCCCGGCATCAGGATCGAGGTGGCCCTGGGGTGCCTGGCAGCCGCGGCTTACGGATATCATCGGACCGGCTCCATTCTTAGGGCCATCCTCTGCTTTGCCGCCGTCTTTTTCTGTTGCCTTCTGGCCGGTTCGCTGCCCCTGCTTTTGGCCTCGGCCTGGAATTTTTTTACTGGAAACAAGCTGCCGTTGTCGGAGATCTTCGGGCCGGGCGGTTTGGTGGCCACCGACACCAGCAAATATGCCTTGGTCTTTTTTCTGCTGGCAGTGGTATGGGGAGGGGTTTGGCTGAAATTGGCCAGGCCTAAGACCTTTGCTGCCCTGGCTATGGCCTCGCGCCCCCTGCGCTCTATCCACTATGCCGGCATGGTGGGCCTGGGGTTTTTGGCCGGCTACCTAACCATCGGCGCCTCTTTCCCTCGGGCCTTCCAAAATCCCTTCGACTATCTCTACCTGGCGGCGGCGGCCGTATCTTTGGTTTTCGCCTTTCAGTCGGCGGTGCTGCTCAACGACTATTTCGACAAAGAGATAGACGACATCAACGGCAAGCCCAATCCTTGGACGCAGAACCGGATGGAAGGCCAGGATCTGATAGTCTGGTCTGCCATCTATGCCCTGGTCTCTATAGGCCTGTCCTTCTGTCTGGGCCTGCCCCAGTTTTTGATAACCGTTTTCTGTCTGGTGATCTCGATTCTATATTCCGCCCCGCCACTCAGATTGAGAAGGTACTATCCTCTCTCGGTGATCCTGGTGGCCCTGGCATCGCTTTCCTCGAGCTGGCTGGGCTATGCCGCCTTCGGCAGCGCCAAGACATTGGAACTATATCCTGGACGTCTGGCCTGGTTTATATTGATCTGCTTCGGCCTTTCATTTGCCACCAAGGACTTAAACGATGTGGCCGGGGATAGGGCGGCGAAACTGGTGACCCTGCCTACTGTCTTCGGCGAAAAAACAGGAAGACGGATCACTGCGGTCTTGGTGGTCTTGGCCTATGCCCTGGGTCCCTGGATACTGGGCCTGCCCTGGCTGGCAGTGGTATCGATACCGGCCGGACTGGCGACAGCCTGGTTGGTCCTTAGGCCCAAGGTGCGCGAGGGCTGGGTCTTCGCCATATATTTCTTCTACGGATTGATCCTGGCCGTCTCTCTCTGGCACAATCCGCAGGCCCTGGCCGCCGATAGGCGACATCATCATAGAGGCCAGGCCCTAAGCGGCCTGGAGTATTATTTTCGCCGGGAGTATCGAAAGGCAGCCGATCTGTTAGAGTCTGGGGCGGCAGATGACCGGCAATTCCTGTGGCCATTGGCCAGATCGCATTTCCAATTGAAGAACTGGGCCGGGGCCGAGTCGGTGGCCAGAAAGATCTTGGACCAGGATCCGCTGTCGCTCAAGGCCAATTATCTGATGGGCCGGATCTATCTGGGCCGCGGTGATACCGATTTGGCTCAGGAGCATTATATCCGGGCCATCGACAAGGGATTGGTATCATTTCACGAATATCTAGGAGACCTCTATCATCTCAGGGGTTTGTATAGCCTGGCCGAGCAGGAGTATAGAAGTCCTAGGCTTTTGTCCTCGGATGTCAACCTTATATGCAAATTGGCCAGAGCCCAGCTGTCCGGACAGGACACAACTTCGGCCCTGAGGAGTTTGGACCAGGCTCTTAGGCTAAAACCTCGATCAGGCCGAGCCCAGGTGATCTTAGGCGAAATCTTTCTGGCGAAGGGGGAACTGGACCAGGCCCGGAAGAATTTTGAGGCGGCCACCCAGGCCCTGCCCCAAAGCCCGGAGACTTGGGAGAGGCTGGGTACCGTCGATATGGAGTCGGGAGATTTCATAAGGGCCGAGGAGAATTATATAAAAGCCTTGGCCCTCGATCCCTTCTACGGGCCGGCTTGGTCTGGTCTGGCCAGGGTCTATTTGATGACCGGAAGGCCGGAAATGGCCCAGATGGCCATGGAGAAATTTACCGGGGAAACCGAAGAGACAGATATCAGCGAACCTTAATCAAAAATTGATCAAATAAGGAGGACAGTAATGTTACAGAGAGTTGCTTTGCTGATGGTTTTATTATTCTGGGCAATGGCCGCCTCGGGCTCGCCCTATGACACCACCGGCGTCTTTCCAGTGGCCACCAGAACGGTGGACATCCCCACCCTGCCGGGCGGCTCGACTTCGACCATGTCCAACTCTAAGATCTATTATCCCTCGAACGGCTCGGGTGGCGTGGCCCCGGCGGCCGTGCCCTGTCCCATCGTGGTCTTCGGCCATGGCTTCAATATCAGCATAGACCAATATATTTCCTATGGCCAGCACCTGGCCAGCTGGGGCTATGTGGTGGTGGTGCCCACCATCTCCAACCCTTTCCCCTTTCCCTCGCACTATGGCCGAGCTATAGACATGAAAGCGGCCGGCCGCTATGTGGCCGGACTGGACACCTTGGCCTCGGACATCTTCTACCATAAATTGGACCGATGGAACTGGGCCTTCGCCGGGCACAGCATGGGCGGCTCCATCGCCTGCCTGGCGGCCGACACCTTGAAGATCCTCGACACCCTGAAATGCGTGGTCTCGTTCTCTGGCCCGCAGTCCACTCCATCCACCCATCCCCAGCACATCTCTCAGCCCCTTTTGATCCTCGAGGGCACCAGGGACCAGATCGCCCCTTGGAACGAAGTTTACACCGCCTTCTACCGAGGGGGGAATCAGCCAGCCAGTTTCGCGGTCATCAACGGCGCCAACCACAGCCAGTTCACCGACAGCTGGACCTCGCCCATGGGCGACGGCTCGGCCACCATCTCCCGGGGCCTGCAGCGGCGCTACGCCCGCCGTCACCTGACCGCCTGGCTGGAGCGCTATCTCAGGGGCAGCCGCACTCCGCTCAACTACCACTATTGCTTCGGCGACTCCATCAACGGTCACGCCACCATGGCGGATACCGTCGTCTCCCGTTTCTACAATATAGCCCCGCAGGCTCCGACTATCATCAAACCCTTTGACGGCGCGGTCGTGGGCAACGGATGGCCGGCATTCTCCTTCTATGCCTACGATGACGCCGACCAGCTTACCTACAGGTTCTATTTGGATGATGCCGCCAGCCTCTTGAGTCCCGACAGTTTCTCGGCCGGGACCGGCCAGAGCGGGAATCCAGCATATTACTCCTTTAACCTGGAATTGCCGCAACATTCAGTTTGGTACTGGTCGGTGAGAGCCAAAGATGCCAACAATATAGCCGGCCCCAGGGCGGCCATCAGGAGTTTTACAATAGATACCCTCTTCCCCGTTGGCCAGACCAGTTGGCGACAGAGCCGGGCCGGTCAATTTATCTCAGACATATTCGATAATACAGTGCTCTCCGGCGACAGCGTGATCCTTCTCGGCAGTTTGGGCTGGCTTACTGGGGCCACGGTCGATTTCAGGGATCTTTCGGCCATAGGCCCCCGGGCCAACTGGGGATATCTACGTTGGCTCAAGGGATCGGCCGACGACTCCATAGGCATCCAGGTCCTCTACCAAAGCGGAGACAGCCTGCGGCCGGTGCCCAACTCGGTGCTTCCGGGCAACAGCGGGTATCTGTATACCACAGCGGCCGGCGGAGTAGTCTCGTTGAGCATGTTGGACACCTTGACCTATCGTCGGCTGCGGCTTGTGGCTAAATTCACCTCCAGCGCCAAGAGCGCCAGGCCGGCGCTGTTATGCTGGGAACTAGGTTCGCCCTTGGGCTGGCCTATGGGGGTGGAGGAGATGGAGGTGACGCCGGTCATACCCTTGAGGCCCGGGCTAAGATGGGCCTCGCCGCCTGGCCGCATACCTCTGGCCTTCGAGGTGCGCCTACCTCGGGGAGGGGGGTACTGCCTGGGGATATACAACCTGACAGGACAGTTAGTGCGGCGGATCGATCTGGGAACAAAGGGGCCGGGCAGCCATCTGGTCCGATGGGATGCAACCGACGGGCAGAGAAGAAAAGTGGCCTCGGGTGTCTATATCATTAAGTTGACAACGGATGACGGCTCTGTCGCCTCCAAGGCTGTGGT
>FWPV01010143.1_pt1 | contig 15569 bp, 16 predicted proteins | sample 2228371 | NCBI WGS metagenome assembly FWPV01 (sample SAMEA103939776, study PRJEB20133) | metagenome | reverse complement strand
GCCAGAACCGGACAGGATTGATTAAAAATGTGGATCAGTTTTCGATGCAAATCTGGGGGGTTAGTGGATCACTTCTGGGTGCAATTCAACAGTTACACCCTATTTGTATCGAAATGGTACTTAATTGGTGTTGAATCGGTACCAAATTGGTGCTTAATCTTTACGGAGCTTCAAGACGAAATTAACGAAAAAATGTGTTCTGAGATTATTTTGAAAACTGTCCATCTCGACAAAAATGGTACTAAAGCGGCGTTATTTTGGTGCCCATTTAGTGCTTTTTTGGTACCTTTCTAATTTAAAGCTACTTTTCCCCAAGGCTTTCAGTTTGGAACAGAACCGACTGTACAGCCTCATCAGCCTATCTGGTGGATACCCGTTTCTAACGTAACGCTCTCTAAGTTTGCTCTTACCTAGCCTTCGGCAGTCCATTCCAATTGGTTGTAAAAGCCGGCGATAGGAGCTCTCGTTTCATCCCCCAGGACTGCTTGGCGCTTTTGCTAGCGAAGTACAGAGAATTTGGCATTTGCTGGTTGATTTGGTCTATCAGTCCCATCAATGCAGAGTTACCCCGCACCGTATCGCTGGTGGCAAACAAGTCCTGCTGGCAAACACCATGAGCGTAAAAGTCTGAAAGCATAACTCCAGCCTTGGCATACCGAAAACCATCTTTCCAAATAGCATTCAGTAGCTTATTGGCAACATGCAGAAAATCTCGGGTATCATCGGATGGGTAGCTTAGTTCTGTGCTTCGGCTGTTTGAGTAGTAAGGGTCTAGCTGATGATCACTAAAAGGGCTCGTTCTTAAAAAGACACTGATACGTTTCGCCTGGCATCGCTCTTGTCTTAGCTTTTTACAGGCTCGGTGCACATACTCGGATACAGCCTCGTGCATTACAGCCAGCTCAGTGACTCGTTCGCCAAAAGCTCTTGAGCTGACTATTTCTTTCTTCGTAGGTGGTATATCTTCAAGCTCAATGCAGGATTCGCCGTTGAGCTCCATAACAGTGCGTTCAACCACGACTGAAAATTGCTGGCGTATCAGCTTAGTAGGTGCATCGGCTAAATCCAGCACCGAATGAATCCCCGCCTCTTCCAAGCGCTTGGTCAGTCGTCCACCTATCCCCCACACTTCGTTGACAGGCAATAAGGCCATCAACTTACGTTGCCGCTCCTTACTCGTTAAATCTACCACCCCACCCGTTTTAGACCACGACTTCGCACCATGGTTAGCCAGCTTTGCCAAAGTCTTTGTCGGAGCTATTCCGACACAAACCGCAATACCAATCCATTGCTGAATACGCTGGCGAATTTGATGACCAAAGTCTGTCAGGTTGATTGCAGTTGCTACCCCTGATAAATCCAGAAAAGCCTCGTCAATGCTATACACCTCAACGGCCGGTGCCATTTCTTCTAAAGTACGCATCACCCGAGCAGACATATCGGCATAGAGAGCATAGTTAGACGAAAAGGCAACTACATTGTTTTTCTCTAAAAGCTCTTTGATTTGAAAAACCGGAACGCCCATTTTGATACCCAACGCCTTGGCTTCTTTTGAGCGAGCCACCACACAACCGTCGTTGTTCGACAGCACAACTACAGGCCGGTCTGCTAAATCAGGACGGAAAAGTTTCTCGCATGACGCATAGAAGTTATTGCAGTCTACCAAAGCAAAGACACGACTCATACGACTAAGCTCGTTTTGAGCGGGTCATTTGTCTGACCACATTGGTAACCACTCCGAAGAGGGCAAGCTCTGTATCATCAGTAAATGTGATGGGTGGATAAGCTTTGTTGCGTGGGATGAGTTGCACTTCTGGCACTAAAGCCAATTCTTTCACTGTAAATTCACCATTGACCTGAGCAATCACAATATCGCCGTGCTGCGGTGTCACAGAGCGGTCTACGACCAGGATATCGTCAGGATGGATCCCTGCCTCAATCATGGAATCTCCCTCCACCCGAACAAAGTAAGTCGCAGCTGGTCGCTTAATGCAAAGCTCGTTTAAATCCAGTGTCTGCTCTACATAGTCCTGCGCAGGCGAGGGAAAACCTGCTGGGATTTTGCTCTGGTATAAAGGAATCCTGTAGCGGGTTGTAGGTTCTGCGAACCCAATAAACTGAAGTGTCATAGCACCAATTAACTGTGTTTATATACAGTTATATGATCGCTGTTTTCTACGGAATGTCAATAAGGCTTTTGCGCTTTAAAAAAGCGAGGGCTGACAACATTCACTTTGCCTCTTCCTGCCAGAAGACAAAGGCTAACGCTGACAGCCCTCACTCATTTGTATTATTCAGTTATTTCTAAACTAATCAATTGGGTAAATACTTCAGCACTTTCTTGAAAGCATTTTTTTGCAGAAAAAGGTCTTGGCTGGTACGATTTCTATCTAGAAAAAATAAAGGGCGGGGGAGAAAACACATGAGTATTAAAATTATCGGTGCACTTATCATACTAATATCAGTGGTTACATTGGTTGGTGGCCTTTACTGGATCAAGCACAACACGTAACACAATTACAAATCCCGAAATGTACTGAGAGGCATCTTTTCTACGCTCAGTTACTCTTTGAGCGGATAGTGGATATCTTCATACTCCTCTATCATCCTTGCAAGGCGCTCAAACTCCGCACCTTGACGTGTTCCTGGCTCAGATTCAAGAAGTTGCTCAATAGCTTCTAGCGCAGCTTGATGCTCCTGTTCATTTTTTATAGATGAACCTATTTTTATCACCCGTGTTAAATTCCCTGCAGCTGAGATTTGTTCATCAGTTAATGTTTGATTTGTATACTTCACCATCCTCATCTCTGAACGGTCTTTATCAAGCTCACAAAGCAAAATGTCTCCAACGGAAAAACTCAGCTCAGCACACAGATCGTCAGGTAAAGGTATAAGGTTATTGTCGATAATTTTAACTGAGTAACTCATGAGGAGACCCTCTGCGTAATGGCATTTGCGAAATAACGTGGCCTAACTAGAACAGCATCTTTTCAAAAAAATCAGCGTAAATATATACTAACGTACCACAGAAAAATTTGCCTATTTTGTTACATACAGTAAATGCGCTTGAGTGGAATGGAATTCTAATTCATTCAGGTCACACTGCCTAATCTGGTGTTGCGTACCTTTTTAAGCTGCTATTGCTAACTTATAGCGATCTGAATGCTATCTAAGCCTAAACAAACCCTCGTTTGTTGGACATTGCCGAAAAGCACAAGAACTCACTCACAAAGGCTTGCTTAAATGTCAATAAACCCGTACAACAATCTATGAACAGATTAGGTACCTTTTCTTATGATTATTGGCTACGCGAGGGTGAGCACTCAGGACCAGAATACTGCGCTACAGCTGGATGCTTTAAATGCATCAGGTTGCGAGCAAATATTCCATGAGCACATCACCGGCAAACATCGAGAACGACCAGAATTGTTGCAATGTATGCGTACACTGCGCTCAGGTGATGTGTTAGTCGTCTGGAAACTCGACCGCTTAGCCCGTTCTTTAAAAGATCTGGTTGAGATTATTGATGAGCTCCAGAAACGTGGAATAGGTTTCAAATCGTTGACTGAATCAATTGATACCACCAACTCAACGGGCAAGCTGATTTTTCATATTTTTGGCGCCTTAGCCGAGTTTGAGCATTCTCTGATCGTCGAAAGAACCAAAGCTGGCCTTGCTGCGGCCAGAGCCCGCGGCAAAAAAGGCGGTAGAAAACCGGCCCTTTCAGATAGTGATATAAAAAAGGCCGCGGCCATGTTATCTGATCCGATGATAACTAAAGCCGAGGTGTCAAAACACTTTAAAGTCAGCCGTACTACCTTAAATGCGGCGTTAAACCGAAACGGTTTTAAAATATAACTTTCCTCCCTGCACTGGCAGTGAGTTTATTTTTGTATGGAGACAAATGTGAATACCCCAATTTCTCAAGACGCCATTAACAAGGCCTTATGGTCGGCCTGTGACACGTTCCGCGGCACCATTAGCGCAGATACTTATAAAGACTTTATTCTGACGATGCTGTTCTTGAAGTACATCTCAGATGTATGGCAAGACCACTATGACGAATACAAAAAGCAGTATGGTGATGAACCTGAGTTAATTGAAGAAATGCTCAAGAATGAGCGCTTCGTGCTTCCTAAAGGCTCAAGCTTTTACAACCTGTACGAACGTCGCTATGAGCCTGGTAATGGTGAGTGCATTGATAAAGCCTTGCATGAGCTGGAAGAAGCCAATGGCACCAAGCTGAAAGATGCTGGTAAGAGTGTGTTCCAGGACATCAGTTTTAACACCGATAAATTGGGTGAAGAAAAGCAGAAAAATGACATTCTGCGTCATCTGCTGGAAGACTTTGCCAAGCCGGAGCTGAATCTACGGCCAAGTCGGGTTGGCTCTCTGGATATCATTGGTAACGCCTACGAATACATGATTAAAAACTTCGCGGCAAGTGGCGGCCAGAAGGCTGGCGAGTTTTACACCCCGCCAGAGGTCTCAGACCTGCTTTCAGCACTTTTAGAGCCTCAGCCAGGTGATAGCATCTGCGATCCTGCCTGTGGTTCGGGCTCGCTGCTGATGAAGTGTGGTCGTAAAGTGGTTAAAAACCATAGCAGCAAACACTATGCGCTGTTTGGTCAGGAGGCGATTGGTTCAACTTGGTCACTGGCCAAAATGAATATGTTTCTACACGGTGAGGATAACCACAAAATTGAATGGGGCGACACCATTCGCAACCCCAAGCTTTTGGATAAAAACGGCGATTTAATGCTGTTTGATATCGTTACGGCTAACCCGCCATTCTCTTTGGATAAGTGGGGCCATGACGATGCGGAACATGATAAGTTTGGCCGTTTTAAGCGTGGAATACCCCCTAAAACCAAGGGCGATTATGCGTTTATTCTGCACATGATTGAAACCCTTAAACCCAAAACCGGCCGCGTTGGTGTGATAGTGCCGCATGGCGTGTTATTCCGTGGTTCCAGTGAGGGTGCCATTCGTCAAAAGCTTATCGAAGAAAACCTGTTAGATGCCGTGATTGGCTTGCCTGAAAAACTGTTCTTCGGCACAGGTATTCCTGCTGCTATTTTGATTTTCAAAAAACAAAAATCTGACAATAACGTGCTGTTTATCGATGCCAGCCGCGAGTGTAAAGCAGGTAAAAACCAGAACGTACTCACTGACGAGAATATCGAAAAGATCCTGGCAACTTATAAGGCCCGGCAGAATGTCGATAAATACGCCTACCTCGCGTCCTTAGAGGAAATTCAGGAAAACGACTTTAACCTCAATATCCCGCGCTATGTCGATACTTTTGAAGAAGAAGACGAAATTGACTTAATGGCAGTGCGTGCAGAGCGGCAAACGCTGAAAGCGCAATTAAGCGAGCTGGAAGGTCAGATGGAGCAGTATTTGAAGGAGTTGGGTTATGCCTTACGCTGATAACGAAGCTAAAACCATTCAGAGTTTGTGCACGATCGTTGATTGCGAACACAAAACTGCTCCATATGTTGATAAGTCTGAATTCCTTGTCGTCAGAACAAGTAATGTAAGAAATGGACAGCTCATCATGGATGACATGAAGTATACAACTCAGTCAGGTTATGATGAATGGACACAAAGAGCCGTTCCCATTTACGGGGATGTGCTGTTTACGCGCGAAGCACCTGCCGGTGAAAGCTGTTTAGTTCCTAGAGAGCTAAAGGTATGCATGGGGCAACGAATGGTGATGCTCCGTCCTAAAACAGAAAAAGTTGATCCTGTTTTTTTATCTCTTGTCCTGGCCACTGAGAAATGCAAGTCTGATATTTCAAGGTTATCAATAGGTTCAACGGTTTCTCGGATTAATATTTCTGACATTAAAAAACTGAAAATACCTTCGCCCCCTCTCCCCGAACAACGCAAAATCGCCTCTATCCTGTCCACCTGGGATAAGGCCATTAGCACCACTGAGAAGCTTTTGGCCAACAGCCAGCAGCAGAAAAAGGCGCTTATGCAACAACTGCTCACAGGCAAGAAACGCCTGCTTGATGAAAATGGAGAGCGGTTTAGGGGGGAGTGGAAGAAAGTTCATTTAAGCAAATGTGCGGAATGTTTGGATAACAAAAGAGTTCCGCTTAATTCTGAAGAGCGCTCTGCAATGCGAGGCCAAATTCCTTATTGGGGAGCTAATGGCATTGTTGATTACATCAATAAGCATATATTTGACGAAACAATTGTTTTACTTGCAGAGGATGGTGGGTACTTTGATGAATATTCTAGTAGACCAATAGCAAATATATCTCATGGTAAATGCTGGGTTAATAACCATGCACACATACTAAGAGCTAAGTCAAATTGTACTAACGAATGGATTTACTATTCATTAGTGCATAAAAATATACTAGCTTTCGTTAATGGCGGTACAAGGGCAAAACTTAATAAAAGCGACATGCTGCTAATAGGCATTTACCTTCCAACTCTACAAGAGCAACAGAAGATAGTTGAAGTATTAAAGGCTGCCGACCAAGAAATCGAAGCGCTGCAAAACAAGCTCGAAGCCTTAAAGCAGGAAAAGAAAGCATTGATGCAACAGCTGTTGACGGGTAAGCGTCGGGTGAAGGTTGATGAGGTTGCGGCATGAGTATGAAGCGGCCGCGCACCATTCAGATATTCCTGCCAAGCGGCGACCCGTCTGGTATTCGCATCGCAGAACAAACCACCTCTATTATTCGGTTGATTGAGGTGCCAAGAAGCGATATCGCTGACTTTGTGCAAATGCCCGAAGCCTAGCAGGTCGGCCTATATTTTTTAGTCTCTGGCGAGGGTAAAGACGAGCTTTATATCGGCCAGTCTGGTGAAGTCGGCACCCGCCTGATGCAGCATCACAAAGATGAGAAAAAGGATTGGGAGCGGGCTTTAGTACTGGTGTCGCTTACCAATAACCTGACACAGACCCATGTGCTATATCTTGAATCACTCTCCATAGAGAAAGCCAAAAACTGCCAGCGCTATGAAGTGGTAAATGGCAATGGCGGCCAAAAGCCCCACACGCCGATACCACTTAAAGCAGACTGTGACGAAATCCATGATATTGCCAGTTTGCTTCTGGCAACACTGGGCTACCCGATATTTGAAACCTTGGTTAAGCCCACTGAAACCGCTACCGAGCAGCTCTTTATCTGTAATCGTGCTGGTGTCGATGCAATGGCTTATTACACCAATGAAGGTATGGTTGTACTTAAAGGTTCATCAGCACCTTTTGAAGCCAAGCGTAAAACGGATCATCGCATTGTAGAGAAGCGTGATGCTTTGCTTGAGAAAGGTATACTATCCCGTCAGGGCGATAACGTCGTATTTGAGCGCGACTACCTGTTTAAAACCCCAAGTGGCGCTTCTGGCTTTATGTTGCAGGGTTCATCGGATGGCTGGTTAGACTGGAAAACTGTGTCAGGAGTCACGCTGCATGACTGGACGAACCGATAACACAGTGGCGAAAATAAAATTGATTGACTATGCCTGCATAGCAATCAATAATAACGTTACGACTCACCCCTTACATGGTCATTAAGTTGGCTTATGTTTGGGGCGGAAAAACCGCCTTAATGGCGGTTTTTTCATTTAAGGGATAAGGAAAATCTTTGAGAACAATTGTTTACATTGATGGGTACAACCTCTTTTACGGCTGCTTAAAGCATTCCGCTGATAAATGGCTCGATATCGTTCGTCTGTTTACGACGATTATCCATGCACAAAACCCTGACTCCGTGTTGACCGAGGTGAAGTTCTTTACGGCAGACATCCGAGCGAAGTTGGCAACCCATGGCCAAGACGCACAACACGCTCAAGCCAATTATCACCGTGCACTTGAATTATTATACCCAGGCATAATTAAAATCGTGAAAGGGTACTATTCTGCTGAAAAAGCGAACCTCTTGGCATTTCAAAACCCGCCAGATAAATCGAACCGTGTCGCCGTCTGGAAGCTGGAAGAAAAGCAAACCGATGTAAACTTGGCACTGGAAGCCTACAGAGATGCCGCAAGAAACCATGCAGAGCAATTTGTATTTGTCTCAAATGATACCGATATTGCGACATCGCTTCGTTTGATCCGACAGGATTTTAATGAGCACGTAAAAATTGGGGTGATACTCCCCATAAGAAAATCTGTTTCAGGTCGTCCAGGAAATACTCAGCTGAGTCAATTTGCGGATTGGACACGCACATCAATTACCGATGATGAGCTCTCAAATCACCATTTACCAGCAAAAATTCCTACGAAAAAGAAACCAATTTTGAAGCCGGGGTACTGGTAATGGATAAAGTGAACCTAAAGTTTCAGGAAGAATACAGTGCCAAGCTACCGGCTCTGACCTTATTAACTAATCTTGGGTGGGATTTCCTACCACCAGATGTTGCTCTGTCTTACCGTGATGGCAAAGTGGATCAGGTAGTCTTCGTTAAAGTACTGCGCGAGGTGCTGGCAAGCCGGACCTTTCATTATGCCGGCAACGATTACCCGGTCTCTCAAAAATCGATTGATAACCTAATTAGTGAGCTGACAAGCCCTGCACTGAATGAAGGTTTAAAAGCAGCGAACGAGCGGCTTTACAATCACTTGCTGTATGGGATTTCTATAACGGAATTTGTCGCCGGCAAAAAACTGAGTCCCACCATTTCCATCATTGACTGGCACCATCTTGAAGCAAACCAATTCCATTTTACCGAAGAGTTTTCGGTCACCCGGGCGAATGGGTTTGATACGCGCCGGCCGGACATTGTGTGCTTTGTAAATGGCTTGCCGCTGGTGGTGATTGAGGCCAAACGACCTGATGGAAATGCTCTGAAAGGCCCTACGGTGCAAGAAGGTATTTCACAAAGCATCCGCAACCAGCGCCCGGGCGAAATTCCACACCTGTTTGCTTATGCACAGCTCTTATTATCCATTAATGGCACGGATGGACGCTATGGCACGATTGAGACGCCTGAGAAGTTCTGGGCCGCGTGGCGGGAAGAAGATATCAGCGATGGCGAAATGGCTCACCTCAAAAATAAGGCCATCACCGGTGCAGCCCTCACCAATTTATTCAATCATCGGCCAAAACAGGATTTAACCTGGTATCAAAACCTCATTGCCGGTGGCGAGCTTACTGTCTCCAAACAAGATAAGTTAATCATCAGTCTGCTTTCCAAAGATCGCCTGATGGATATGGTACGGTTTTTTACCATCTTTGATAAAAAGGTCGGAAAAATTGTCGCCCGGTACCAACAGGTATTTGGGATCAAACGCCTGCTTACCCGAATCGCCAAAATCAAACCTAATGGTGGTCGTGAAGGTGGGGTGATTTGGCACACCACAGGTTCAGGCAAGAGCTTTACCATGGTTTTCCTGTCCAAAGCCCTTATCCTCCATGAAGGATTAAAGCAGTGCCGCATTATCGTGGTCACTGACAGGGTGGATTTAGAAACGCAGCTTTCCAAAACCTTTGCATCCGGTGGTGAGTTAGCGAGTAAAAAAGACAAAGAAGCGGCAATGGCCACCTCCGGTGCGAGGCTCGCAGAGCAGATTGGCAAAGGGAATGAGCGCATCATCTTCACCTTGGTACAGAAGTTTAATTCAGCCATGAAGCAGGATGACTGCTATAACCCAAGCCGAGACATCATTATCCTGATTGACGAAGGCCACCGTAGCCAAGGCGGTACCAACAGTGTGCTGATGGAAAAGGCTTTACCCTACGCGTCCTACATCGCATTTACGGGTACGCCGCTCCTTAAAGACGATAAGACCACGAATAAATTCGGCCCCATAATCCATGCCTACACCATGCAGCGTGCGGTTGAAGACCAAACAGTTACCCCTCTGCTGTATGAAGAACGCATTCCGGAGCTTAACGTCAACGAAAAAGCGATTGATGCCTGGTTTGATAAAATCACCAAAGAGTTAAGTGAAGAACAAAAGACCGATCTGAAAAAGAAGTTTGGTAAAAAAGGCCAGATTTACGGTGCGGATGACCGCATTCGGCTTATTGCCTTTGATATTGCCCAGCACTTTGAAAACTACATTCAGGACGGCCTAAAAGGCCAGCTTTGCTGTGACAGCAAGGCCTCTGCCATTAAGTACAAAAAATACCTGCTTGAAGCCGGCTTTACCGGTGCCGAAGTGGTAATGAGTGCGCCGGATACGCGTGAAGGCAATACCGAAGTGGGTGAAGAAGGAAAGCCCGAGGTTATTAAGTGGTGGGAAGAGAACGTACCATCCGGTGATGAAGTCACCTATACCAAACAACTGGTAGAACGGTTTGATAAAGATCCTTCGCTTAAAATACTTATCGTGGTCGATAAGCTGTTAACGGGATTTGATGAACCCAAGAACACGGTGCTTTATATCGATAAGCCGTTAAAAGGACACAACCTCATTCAAGCCATTGCCCGGGTTAACCGGCTTCATCCGGATAAGCAGTTCGGCTTGCTGATTGATTACCGCGGAATTTTACGTGAGCTCGATACCACCATTCAGGATTATCAGGATTTAGCGGCCCGCACCCAGGGCGGCTATGACATTGACGATATCAAAGGGCTTTACCAGCAAATGGGCAGCGAATATAAGCGCCTGCCACACCTATACAAAGAACTGTGGTCAACCTTTGACAGTGTGAAGAACAAATCTGACATTGAAGCGCTTCGCAGCGTCCTGGTACCGCACATGGAGATGGTTGATGGCCAGATGGTCGATACCCACTTAAAACGCCGGGAGGACTTCTATGAGCGCCTGACTAACTTTGCTCGCTGTCTGAAAGTCGCGATGCAGAGTTTAAGCTTCTTCGAGGACACGGCGTTTACCGACAAGGACCGGCGCACCTACAAAGAAACCCTGAAACAGCTAACCAGCCTGCGGCAAACCGTACAGATGGACTGTGGTGAAACTGTCCGTTATGACGAATATGCCGCAGAAGTGAAAAAACTTTTAGACAAACACGTTGCCGGGGTAACAGTACGTGATCCGGAAGGTGCCATTATTGTCGATGAGCTTGGCAAGGATAAGAAGCCGGAGGATTGGAGCGAGGATAAAACCCGCAACGAAACCGACCTCATCCGCACTCGCGTAACCAAGATGATTGAGCAAGAGTTAAGGGATGATCCGTATGCACAGGAAGCCTTCTCTAAGCTCTTACTCAAAGCCATCGAAGAAGCAGAAAGCCTGTTTGAACACCCAAACAAGCAATACGCGCTTTTCAAAGACTTTGAAGAGAAGGTGAAAAACCGGCATTTGGATGATATCCCTGATGCCTTTCATGGCAATAAACATGCTCAGGCCTACTTTGGTGTCTTCAAAAAACATCTACCAGAAGGCTTTGCCCTGCAGGATCAGCAAGTCCAGGATAAATGGGTGAAACAAGCGTTTCATATCGACAGCATCGTAGACAGTGCCGTTGCAGAGCATTCGATAAATCCACAGAATATTGAAGCGGAAATTCGCAAAAAACTACTGCCTTTAATGTTTAACGAATGCAAAGCCATTGGTGCCGGCTCCAATCAAGCCAAAACCATGGTCGAGGCGATTGTCCAAATTGTCCGTGTTGGTTTATCTGAGGTCTGATTAGCGTGAATGTGGCCATTGAAAGGGCACCCAAGCCCGAGGGCGTCATACTGAATTTCTTCTACGGTGACGAGAATATTACCTTTGAGCGGGTTAACCGGCAAAAGGCCGGCAAAGCCCTTATAAAAGTGCACCCAGATTGCCGGGTTCAGGTGAGTGCTACGCCGGATGTCCCTGATGCAGAGCTAATTAAGGCAGCCAAAAAACGTGGCCGCTGGATTTACGAACAACTCCGAACATTCCGTGCCCAACTTGAGCATGTTAAACCGCGAGAGTACGTTAGTGGTGAAAGCCATTACTACCTAGGGCGCCAATATCTGTTAAAAGTGATAATTGACCCTTCCTCGGTGCAAGGCGTCAAACTCTACCGCGGTAAGATTGAGGTGAGCGTCCGTGAGCGAAACGCAGAGCGCATTAAGTCGCTTCTTGAAGGCTGGTACAAGGAAAAAGCTAAAGAAGTCTTCAAGGCCCGCTTAGACGCAATTATGACGCAGGCTATTTGGATTGAGCGAGCGCCGGATCTTCGGATCTTAACCATGCAAACCCAGTGGGGTAGTTGTTCACCCAGTGGGCGGATCACATTAAACCCATTGCTGGTTAAAGCCCCTAGAGAATGTATCGATTATGTGATTTTGCACGAGCTGTGTCATATTGCTGAGCACAACCACAGCGAGCGATTTTACCGGCTTTTGAGCCAGGTGATGCCAAAATGGGAGAAAACCAAGGCGAAGCTGGATGGTATGGCACAGAAGGTATTTAGTTAGAACATGCAAAGAAATACCCTATTAAAAACCATCAATATAAAGCGAGCTACATCTTTTCACCAAGCAACTTTCTCGATTAATCGCTGAGTAAGCTTTCCCTCCAGAAATAGAAAAGACATCTAATTATTCAAACATCGTCCAAATAAAATCACATCTCGCTTTTGCTTTTGGGGGGTCAAGGGGGGCGAAGCCCATCCTGCAAGGCCCGTTTTGCGTAGCAACAACGGGTAGCCTTGTTTAACACCATAATCTAAGTTAGTATCGTCTAAAATTCAGGGGGCTGTTATGGAAAAAAATATTAAATCCTTGATGCTACGCGTCCGTTTGGACAGAGCTGATTGGACGCGCTTAGAGCAGCTCGCAGAAGAGGCAGACATGTCGATGAGCGAACTAATGCGTTCATTGCTACATCGTACACGCATTGTAAACAGGAGCGATGCACATGCTCGTGAAAGGACGCTTAATCGCATAAACGCGAATCTCAACATGATTGCAAAGTGGGTTAACACCTACAAGTCTAACGCTGACACGAACGAAGTCGTTTCTGCTTTGTTGGTTATCGAGAGAAAAATCAGCGAGATCAGTAAATGATTGTCGGTTTTAGTAAGTACGGTAAAGGCCCTGCATCATCTGCGTTTGACTACCTGATGAATACAAAAGATGAGGAACGGCCGCCTAAAATAGTACGTGGTTGTCCTCGATTAACAGGCAAACTGATAGATTCACTAACGCTAAAACATAAATATACCAGTGGAGTACTGAGTTTCGCACCTGGTGAAACAATATCGCCAGAAATGGAACAGGCGATTATGGATGAGTTTGAGGCGCACGCTTTTGCAGGGTTGGACCATGACCAGTATTCGATATGCTGGATTAGACACAGCCATGCAGGCCATCATGAGCTTCATTTTGTGACAGCTCGGTGCGAGCTAAGCACTGGTAAAAGCTTAAATATCGCCCCCCCAGAAAAAAAAGAATTGAATGGACGTCGGCCTTATTTTGATGATTGGCGCAGCATGATAAATGCGCGTTATGGTCTAGCTGATCCCGATGATCCAGAACGTGCACAAGACCTAAAAATACCGAACTTCGAAGCAAAAATAATTGCAATGTTAAAACGGGGTAGTGAGCTTAATCATCTCCAGAAATGGGTTATAGAAAAAGCAGAGCTACGTGATGCTTTTCATGAATTTATGCTTTTGCGTGTACGCGAGGGTTTTGTAAACAATCGCGAAGACGTTTTAAAAGTTGCAGCTGAACTTGGTTTGGAAATCAGTCGTGCGGGTAAAGAATACATCACCATCAAACACGGTGATCTGAAGATTAAAATGAAAGGGATGATTTATGAGCAAGAGTTTGACCGAACAGCTGCGCTCGAAACTGCAAGCAGAGCAGGAACTCCTGGAGAAAGTGACGAGCGACCACAGCGAGATTTTACAAAAGCAGATCCAGCAGCAGCTGAGAGCTATAGGCAACGAGTTACAGAAAGTGCTGCAAAACGAGCTGAGTACAATCGAAAGCGATATAAACAAAAGCATGCAGAAGTTGCCTTGGCGAATGATGAAAAGTCGCATGCTGTGGCCAGTAATGATGTCATTATTGATCTGCGCAGCTTTATTCATCACCACTTGGGGAATATTGCAATACCAAGCGAACACGATTATCGAACAAAGGCAGACGATACAGCAACTAACAGCGCGTGGCGGTCAAGCGGCGATAGTGCCATGTCAGCGGCGACTATGCGTGAAGATAGACGAGGCAGCACCGAAATTCAAAGATGGCTACAGGGTGATAAAGGGGTATTAGATGAGCGACCAGCTGACAGCTTTAGAGAGAGCTTTATTGGCACAATACGAACAATCACACAGACAGCTATCAAACAAATTGATCGAGTTGGAAGCAAATTCGAAGAAATCACTCACAGAATTAAACAGTTATTTGGTTCAAGTGAAGAAAGAGAACGACCAGCTTTTATCGCTTGTAAGTCTCTTGAGCGAGCAAGTGCAGAACTTAACAGAGCAATTGAGGCGCTAAATAATCTGACCTATCCCCGGAATTAGTACCAATCCCGTGATGAGATTTTCCACCTTATGCTGCCTGCTTTGCATACTCAACAGGCGACATGTAATTCAACGAACTATGCGGGCGAACATGATTGTAATGCTCGCGCCATAAATCTATTTCGTATCTGGCCTCGTCCATCGTTCTAAACCAGTGTTGGTTCAAGCATTCGTTTCTGAACTTGCCATTCAAACTTTCTACAAATGCGTTTTGTGTTGGTTTACCTGGCTGAATAAAACCCAGAGTAACACCGGTTTCTTTGCTCCAGAAGAACATCGCCTTACTGGTAAATTCAGTTCCGTTGTCACAAATTACCTTATTTGGTTTGCCGCGTTGCTCAATCAGCAAACTCAAGAATCTAGCGACTTGCCTGCCACTGATGGAAACCAAAACCAATTGGCCTACCATTTCACGCGAATAATCATCCACCACATTTAAAACCCTAAAGCGCCTGCCATTGCTGAGTTGATCCGATACAAAGTCCATAGACCAACGCTGATCCACAGCTGTTGGCACTTCCATAGGCTGCCGTGGCCGTGTCAGCTTTTTGCGTTTCTTTGTACGAACCTGTAAACCTTCTTCAGTGTAAAGGCGATAGGTATGCTTACGGTTTTTAACCCAACCTTCGCCCCGAAGCAGGCTATGCAACATCAGATAGCCATAACGCGGATATTGGGTTGCCAATGCTTTCAGCCGCTGTCGTATGCTGTTATCTGCATTCGTTTTCGGCTGATACCGCAATGCCGTTCGGCTTAATCCCGCCAACTTGCAAGCCACCCGTTCACTCAGGCGAAAAGCTTCTATCAAATGCTGAGCAACAGGTTTCCTTGCCGCTGGCGTCACCACTTTTTTGACAGTACATCCTTCATCGCTTCGACTTCCAGCATCTTATCGGCCAGCATTTTCTTAAGCTTGTTGTTCTCTGCCTCAAGCTCCTTCAATCGCTTGGCTTCGTTCACTTCTAGGCCTGCGTACTTACTGCGCCAGTTATAGAAGGTCCCGACGGATATCCCCATCTCACGGCATAAGTCCTCTACCTTCGTGCCTGCTTCATGCTGCTTGATGGCTTTGATGATTTGTTCTTCGGTGTAACGTTTTTTCATTTTGAGATCTCCATTGGTTCCATTTTATTGGAAATCTCATCAATGTCATGGTCTTAAATTTGGGGGAGAGGTCAA
>FWPV01010142.1_pt1 | contig 15569 bp, 11 predicted proteins | sample 2228371 | NCBI WGS metagenome assembly FWPV01 (sample SAMEA103939776, study PRJEB20133) | metagenome | reverse complement strand
TATTGGAATTCAAACTGGGAGTCCCGGCCATCCGCAATCACCCCAGAACACCAGCGCTCATGCGGCTTCCGGGGATTTTTCAGGGACGACCAAGTACCTGAACAACATCGTAGAGCAGGACCACCGAGCGATCAAACGCCGGCTCAGGCCCATGCTGGGGTTGAAAACTTTCCACACGGCGCGGCGCCTGATTGCAGGCATCGAGACCATGCACATGATCGCCAAGGGGCAGATGAACTGCCCCAAGGGTGCAAGCGTTTCAGCTGCTGAGCAGTTCTACAGCCTGGCCGCTTAAACCGGTCACCGACCCCTGGCATCAACCCGTTCCGCTGCCCTTATTGCGACAGAACCCCACGCAAGGGGTTCGCGCAATTTTCCCCTTCAGGCGCCTCGCGGCTTCCTCGATCTTCGAAAGCTCAAGCATATTTCTCCCGTGGTCACGCAGACTCGCTGATGCCAGTTACGAAGGTCAACGTGGCACACCGTTGAGAAATGCAGCTTTGATGGACACCGGGTCGTTTTCTTCCAGGCCCAGCACGCGTGCCGTGCGACCCGTGGCTTCGAAGTCGGTATCGCAGAGGATCCCGCTAATCCTGATGAAAGCATCCGTAAGCGGAAGCGGCAGTCCTATTTGTTTGGCCAACGAACTCCAGGTGACCAGACCGAAGGGGATGTCCTCCGTGAAGTAACGGTGGGTCAACGAGTCGGGTTCGGGGAACGCCTGGCGTCCGTAGCCCTGGACAATCCGCTCCACATAAGTGCCGTCGGTGACGCCGTAGGCGGCTTCGAGAAACTGCCAGAAGCTGTGTGTCTTTACGTCAAGAGCTGCCGCTAGAGACAGGCGCTCTTCATCCAGGGCGTTGATGACTTCTGCAATTCTGGGAGTGACCAGCGTGTGTTGAGGGAGCTTGTCCGAGTCCTCCACCGTTTTGATGTTCAATACTGCGGGGGGAACGTGATAGATCGCGTTGCAGTTTCCAAGGCCTACCGAAAGCGTGTCGGTGCCGGCCACGTAGCGATTGCCGAAGTACTGGCTGAGTCGGTTGAGTGCCTTGTCACAGGCCATGTGCGGTATGGTTGCCAGTTGCACGGCTTGCTTGATGGCTCCGATGTAGACCTTGGCAGGACCGCGCAGGCGGCAGGTATAGAGGCTGGTTGGCGTTTCCGCGATCAGGCAGGGAGGACGCCGAGCCGACGCAAAATGCCTCGCGAGTTCCAGCGAACTCCCCAGCACACTGGGCTGGAAAACCACCAATTGCTCCGGCTCCAGCAATGCAGCAAGCTGCTGCGACAGGTATGCATGGGCGAACGCTGGTGCTGCGACGATGACGGTGTCTGCGCCCTTGACCGCCCTCTCGATATCAGTGGTTAGCAGAGGTTTCGCCGCACGGCCTTCCACATCGCCTGATAGCTCGATGCCGCCGGTCGAGTTGATCGCTTCGAAATCGCGTTCCCACCGTGAGTACAGTCGGACATCGTGGCCGAGCAGGGTCATGTGGCCAGCGATGGCTTGGCCAACGTTTCCAGCGCCGACAATTGCAATTTTTCCCATGGGGTATGTTTCTTTCATGCAAGGTTATGAATGCACCGTTCGCATGAAGGGTGCGTGAATGAATTCGTGCCGCACCGCTTGCGGCTGCAACAAACATCCGAATCCGGGCTGTTGTCCCGATTGCCGGGTGAAAACCGGATACGTTCTGTAAGCGCTCGGGGGAATTAGTCGGCCGTGATCCGGCCCTTGCGGATGACTTCACCCCACTTCGCGAAGTCCGACTTGATCATCGCCGCGAACTGCTCGGGCGTTTTGATGTCGGTTTCGGAGCCCATGGCCTCGTACTGCTTCTTGAAGTTGGGATCCGACAGGATCTCATTGATGGTCGTGTTAAGCCTCTTCACGATCGCGGGAGGCATGCCCTTCGGACCGACGATCCCCGCCCAGGTCACCATCTCGAGGTAAGGCGCTCCCGCCTGAGCGACGGTCGGTACGTCGGGCAACCGAGGCGAGCGCGTTGCACTCGTGATGGCCAACGCGCGGATGCGGCCCGCCTTGACCTGCGGCTCCATCGATGTGAAGTTGCTGATCATCAGCTGGATATGGCCGGCGGCAAGGTCGCCTTCGGCTGCTGGCGCGCTCTTGTACGGCGCATGGACCATCTCAATGCCTGCATTCATGCGCAGCATTTCAGTCAGGACGTGCAGAGACGTGCCTTGGCCCGTCGAGCCGAAGGAGATCGTGTTCGGGTTCGCCTTCGCATATGCGATAAGTTCACCGAGCGTCTTCACCGGTAGGCTCGGCGTAACGCCAACGAGATTCGGCTGCGTAAACAGCGAAGAAATTGGCGTGAAGTCGCTCTCGATGCGATACGGCAGCTGCTTCGCAGTGAGCGTACCCACGATGAACGTGGCGAGGTTGTTGCTGCCGATGGTGTAGCCATCAGGCGCTGCCTTTGCAACCACGTCCATACCAATCGCGCCGGATGCACCGGGCTTGTTTTCAATGACGAACGGCTGCCCCAGCCGCTTGTGGAGCTCGATGGCCAGTGCGCGTGCGTGGTTGTCCGCTGCGCCGCCTGGCGCCGCAGGGACGATCAGTCGGACGGGTTTTTCAGGATACTCCGCGCGGGCAGCCTGCAGGGGGGCGAGGACGCCGATCATGAGCGCTGCAGCAAAGCTGGGAATTCGGTACTTCAAGGCGACCTCTACGGTTGATTGATGGTGCACTGGATCCTAGGCAAATCGGTGACCTGCATCCATGCCGCCTGAAGCAACAACCTATTCGCGCGTGGTATGAGTTCGAGCCGCGTCGGCGGCCGACTTGAGCAGTTGGAGCAGTTCCCGCGCAGGCGCTCCCAGCCGCGTGTCACTCATCGCGGTCGCGTATACGGTGTAGGTGCATGCGGGCCGAAGCGGCAGCGTGATGCCTCCACGCTGGCGGTGCTTGGCACCGGTCAGCAGGTCCACGACCGACACGCCCATTCCACGCAGGACCAACTCACTGGCGGTCTGGAAGAGCGACACTTCGACCATTGCGTCGACCGTCACGCCGTTGGCCGACAGCAGCGCATCCAATTGCCGTTGGAACGTGCCTGTCAACGCCACGAATGGCTTCTCTGCGAACTCCTTGACATCGACTTCCTTCGCGGAAGCAGTAAGCCACTTGCTCGTGCCGATGCAGACACAATCGGACGTGAACTCCGCGACGGTCTCGAGGTTGCCGATGGACAGCTTGTCCGCCGTGAGACCAATGTCCGCCTGCCTGTTCCGGACGTTGCGCGCCACCTCGAGGTACGAAGACACCGTGAGACTTACGACGACTTCCGGGAACTTGGCGCGCAGGTGCTCGATGATCTCCGGCATCACCGAGTGTCCAATCGAAGGGATGGTACAGATCGATAGCCTCCCAGTCATTTGCTTTTGCAGCTGTGTCGAGAAGCTAGTGATTTCTTCGAGGCCGACGAACGACTGCTGGACCTTCGTCATAAGAACAATGGCTTCGTCGGTAGGCTTGACGCTTCGCCCGCTCTTCTGGAAGAGTGGAAAGCCGACGACCTTTTGCAAGTCAGCGATGAGTCGGCTCATCGAAGGTTGGGGAATCCCCAACGCATCGGCGCCCGCGCTGATGCCGCCATGCAGCATCGCTGCTCTGAACGCCTCTATCATGCGGTGGGTGACGGGTCGCTTTGCCATAGCTTTGCAGTGGATGCCGAGAGATTACGCCATTGCCAGTGTTGACGGTACTGCCGTCAAGAGCCACGTGTGCATGGCAGCTTGTGGCCGATAGCCGACCTCCATATTACAGAATCGAGTGACGGCAATCAGCCTCAACCAGTCCTACGATCGGGCGCTCGCGGCAATTTTCAAAGCAAAAAACCGAGTACGGATAGGCATTGCGCGACGAGACGACGAGCCCAACTCGCCAATCACCTACAGCGGTCTTTTGCCATTCACCTTCAAAATGACAAGGTATCCGAGACGCAAGCTGGTCGATCCCTGCCCTGAAGACAATCTCCCCTCCACCGATACCTGTCATGGATCTGAATCTGCTTCAACAGACCCTCCGTGAATTTGCGGCCCAGCGCGACTGGCAGCCGTTTCACACGCCTAAGAACCTGGCCATGGCTTTGATGATCGAGGCTGCAGAGTTGGCTGAAATCTTCCAATGGATGACACCCGAACAGTCGCAGGCTGCATCACAAGACAAGGTGGAGCGAGAGCGGATTGGCGATGAGGTGGCTGACGTCCTGCTGTACCTGCTGCAACTGGCCGATCACTGTGATGTAGACCTCAAGCGTGCGGTTGGCCGAAAGCTGACCAAGAACGCCAAAAAGTATCCACCGACCCGACCTGGCCTCCCGGCGGGTCCCGCCAAGTCGACGACGCAACCCACACATGTGCTGGTGGATTGGGAGAACGTGCAGCCCAAGGACACCGAGATCCTGGCGCTGGTGCCAGATGCCACAGACGTCTGGATATTCCACGGGAAGCAGCAGAAAAAGGTAGATGCCCACCAGAAGGCCTTCAGTGACCACCTGACCCTCGTGCCCGTGAGTCGCGCCGGTAAGAACGCCTTGGACTTTCACCTGTCTTTTTACATGGGGTACATCACCTCCCGCAATCCAGAGGCTCGCATCGTCGTGATCGCCAACGACCAGGGGTACGGCCCTATGCTGGACCACGCCAAAGAACTCGGCTTTGACGCACGTCAGGTGGGGTTCGGCCCCACCCCGAAGAAGACCCCCTCCAAGAAGGCGCCTGCAAAGACCCCGAAGGTAGGCTCAACCACCAGCGCCGCTACCGCGAAGCCAGTTGCAAAAGCAGCAACGAAGAAAGCACTGCCAAAGAAAACCGCGCTCGCCAAGTCGGTAGCACCCACGCCAACACTGAAGCCATCGGCCAAGGCCAAAGCGCCTGCGACGAAGCAAAAAATCCCCGTCAAGAAGGCGACCTCTGCCAAGATTTCTTCAGCAGAGAAGAAGGGCGGAAAGACCGAGATCTCCCAGGAATACTCAGCTCCGGACATGGACTACGACCACGTCCTCAAGTCCCTGCGCAAGACGAAAAACAAGCCCTTGCGCGAGGCCCGCTTGAAGGGAGCTGTAAAGTCGCTGCTTCCGATTGACCGAGCCGATGACGTGCACGTTGCATCGGTTATCCAGAGACTGATTGCCGAACGGGTCGTCACGGTGGATGCTCAAGGTGCAGTGACTATCGGACAAGCTTAAACGCCTGTATGGGCGCCACTTCGGAAGCGAGGTGGCTCGTTCGACGCCGGTTTTTCAAGAGCCTGCTAGGTTTTTTTCGAAGAACTCAAGAACCGTTCGATTGAAGACCGACGGGTTGTCGCGGTGCACCCCGTGGCCGCAGCCGGGTATGACTTGCAGTTGTGCATGGGGCAGCAAGCCCTTGAGCGCCTGCGTGGTGAATCGGTGAATAGGCATCGTCTGCTCGCCGGTCAGCAGCAGCGTAGGAATAGCGAAGGCTCGGACCATTTGTTCGTCCAAAGCGGGGTAGGCGTCGGAAGAAAATGCCAGTGCACGCATCGCTTGCGCATTGCGCATCCTCCGCTCTCGTCCCGCGTCTGTCGCCGCCTCTCCCGGACCGCTTCCGTTGATACCGACCGTGAGCAGCGCGACCGCGCGTTCAGTATCGCCGGCGCGAAACGCCTCATCGGCGGGCCGAATGACTTCTCGCAAAAAGGCCTCCCGGACCTGCCGGCCTCCCGGGATCCTGTCTGCGAATGGCAGTATGGGTGCCTCAGTCAAAGCGAGAGCCCGGACCTTGTCGGGCGCCGCCAGTGCCATCTGCAGCGCCGTATACGCGCCGTAGGAGGTGCCCACGACAAAGGCAGGCGCGGCGTTCCAATGATCGAGCAAGGCCTCGAGGTCCCTGGCCTCCGTCAGCACGGAGTGATCGGTGGTTGAAAGGTTGTTGCGATTGGGGCTGCTGAATCGGCGGCTGTAGGTGATGCAGCGGTACCGCGCGGTGAAGTCCGCCCATTGCGGTGACCAGGCTTGCCAGTCCCCCATCCCGCCATGCACGAAGACCAGTGGCGCCCCCTCGCCAGCTTCGGCGAAATGAATTTCGACGTCACCTTGGAGGATGGTCCGCCGCAAAGGCAGTTGCAACAACGACACCATCATTCCGGTTTGATGTTGGCCAACACGGGGGCGAGTCGCGTCTGTTCCGCGATGACATAGGGGCCAAACGGGGTCGCACCTTCCAGTTCTGCCGGGATGCTGCCGGCCTTGAGTTGCGCCTCCCGGTACTTCGGGTCGGCCAGGATCTCCCGCATGGCAACTGAAAGGCGTGCAACGATGGGCGCAGGAAGATTTGCAGGTCCGACCAGGCCTGTCCATAGGTCCGCCTCGACGCCCTTGACAGCCCTGCCTTCGTTGACGGTCGGAATGTCCGGTGCAGTGGGGTCGCGTCGGATCGAGATCAGTCCAATGGCTTTGAGCTTGCCGCTGCGTATGTGCGGCAGCACGGATGGCAGCGCGACGGTACCAACCTTTATTTGACCTGCCAGCAAATCCGACACCATCGGCGCACCGCCCTTGTAGACGACGTTCGTGATCTTGATGTCAGCAGCATCGGCAAACAACATGCCTCCTACCGTCTGCATGACGGCAGCGCCGGTCGCGCCCATGAGCATGGGCTCCTTGCTGCGACGCGCCAGCTCGACCATTTCGTCGATCGAGTTGGCCGGGAAACTCGGATGTGCGACGACCACCGTGCTGTTCGAGGAGATCTTGGCCAGCGGCGTGAAATCGGCCACCGAATAGCCCGACTTCATCACGGCGGGGGCGACCAGCAGCTCGTTGACCGTGCCAATCATCAGCGTGTAACCGTCCGGCGCACTGCGCCGGACCTTGGTGGCGCCTATGGTCCCGGAAGCGCCACCCACGTTCTCGACCACCACGGACTGGCCGAGCTGTTTGCTCAGTTCGACCGCCAGGGAGCGGCCAATGTTGTCGACGGCGGCACCCGCTGGGTACGGGACAACGAGTGTGATGGGCTTGGCAGGGTAGGTCTGCCCCATAGCGTGTGGCGCAGACAGGCCAATGAGTGCTGCGGCTATCGCTGTCCTGCGGCTGAAAGAGTGCATCTGTGTCTCCAGGTTGGTCTGGTGCCTAGTGTCCAAGGAGCGGCGAATGCGATCCAATACAAAATCGCCCTTTGCAATAGGCAATACCTATGCCCCAAGGCCTCACTCGAAGATGCCGACCTTAGCGAATCGGGGGCTCGGCCATAGAATTTCCAGATCCCTGATGAGCGAGCGCGATACTGCCCCATGACCACCAACGCAACGGCCTTGCGCAACCGGCTGATCTCGCGCGCGAGGCTGCGCAATATCCTCGTGTTCGTGAAGACGGCGGAGTTGGGCTCCGTGCGGCTTGCGGCGGAAGCGGCGGGTATGGCGCAGCCGTCGGCCAGCCAATCCGTGGCCGAGCTGGAGGCGTTGCTTCAAACCCCTTTGTTCCTACGCCATTCGCGCGGGATGTCGCTCACCGCTGCGGGCCGCGCATTGCTTCCCTTGGCGCGCCGCCTTCTTGACGCCGTAGATGAAGGTGCCCACCGCGTGGCGGCTCTACACGGATCGGCATCCGGGATGGTGCGCATCGCGTCCATTGCCGCTGCCGTGCATGGCTTTCTCCTCGACGCATTGCCTGCGTTCAGCCAGGTCAACCCCGATATCGTGCTGCACCTAGAGGAGATGGAAGGCAAGCGGCAGTTGGCCCTCATTGCTGATGCGGAAATCGACCTCTGCCTTTGCAGGCACCCGCAAACACTGCCAGAAGGCTGGGCATTTCAGACCCTCGTTCCAGACCGATTCACCATCGTGTGTCATCCCAGCCATCCACTCGCCACGGGGCGCCTGGTGCCGCTGGATCAACTGGCCGCAGAAACCTGGCTCACGGTGCCGGTATCGATGGCCGCCAGACGCGCCCTCGATCGGCTGTTCGAGAGTGCGCCACACTTTCCAGCGATGCACAGCGTCGTCACCACCATTCCGGCGTTCATCACCAACTTGCTCGGCACGGAGCGCCTGCTGGCACTGTTGCCCAGACGACTTGTGCAGCGAGAGATCGTGGCTGGCCAACTCGCCGAGTTGCCATTGCCCATCGATCTTCCGCTCCAAGACATCGGCATGCTGCTGCCCAAGGCGGAGTCGGCTCCCGCCCTTCAGAAACTCTCGTCATTCCTCGCCAGGTTTGCATTTGGCGAGCAGGAGTGAGGGTCTATCAGCCGTGGCATCACTTCGGCCGCCATGTCCAGCCGGTGCCAGGATCGTGCACTCGCGTCCAGTCCCACGACATTACCAATCAACCTTGCAAGGCCACCGAAGGCGACTGCGGCACACTTTCCCTACAGTCCTCAATGGCAGGTCTAGGCTGGTTGCGGTCATTCAGTCAGTCGCCGCACAATGACAGCGCTCGACCTGAAGCAGCCATTGGGGGTGCAGCTTACGAGAGGCGCTCTGACCGCATGGCGATCATCGTTGAGACGGACCACGGTGCGTCTTTCAGGCAGTTCCTTAGCAAGAGATTGGGGCGCGTCAGGCGGCCGGCGTCACGAAATCGTCCCGCGTCCTGAACGCAGCGGAGGAACCGCTCTCGACAAGTACATCGAGCACATACAGGATCGCCTCGCGCAGGGTCGGATCGCGCTTGAGTTCCAGCGGCCTTGAGTAGACATGCCGCTCAAGAAGGACTTCGAGCATGAAGACGGTGTTGGACTCGCGCAGCATGTCGGCAGGGTTCCCGCGCCTCAGCGCGTTCGCGATGCGCACAAACGCGGCGGGCATGGAACGCTCGCCGATGTGGTAGAGGAAGCGGACATAGCTGTCCAGCACGATCCAGACCGGCGGCAGCGCGTCGAAGAGCGCGTCGACGTTGTTGGCGTAGCCTTCAAGGCTCCGCCAGTGACGGACGTTGTCCTTCCACCACGCGGTCAGGAAGATCGTCGAGAGCACCTCGCTGCCGTGCGGATGCTCCCTGTCCAGATGCGCGAGCCACTTGGCGCGCTTGACCCGGTCGGCAAACAGCTTCCACAGAAACCAGTAGTGCGGCGTGTTGGGAGTGCTGTCCTCGCTGGTGGTGAACCCCTGGATGACGTTGTGGACCTCGCGCGGATGCCGGTCGACGGCGTCGATGATCGGCTGGAGGACTTGCTCGGCATCGGCGTCTGACGCTCGCATCGCAAACTGCTGAATGCGGTCGGATATCGCCTGCTCCCTGTGAAAATTCCTATCGCGCTGGTCGAGAGAATGATCGTGCTCACGGTTCCAGCACTCCACCAGGTCTTCGCTGGCGCGTCGGTGCGCGGCCACCGCCAGAGGCTCGTTCGGCACCTGGCCGAGGATCGCGAGAACCTTCGCTTGCGCCTCGGCCCCGAATATCTCGGTGATGTCGAACCTGACGTGCGCATCTTCGGCGATCTCACCCTCGGTCCAGAACCGCCGTCGGACGTCTTGGGCTGCAGCGGCGGAGATCGTGTCGGGAGCGCGCCGCTTGTCGTAACGTTTCTTCTCCTCGGCGTTCCAGTCGCGATCGGCAAGCGCGGCCTCGGTCGCGATGGCGTTGACGGCGCGCAGGGCAAGAGCGGGGTTCGCGGCCCAGAACTTGTCGTTTATGCCCCAGGTGGCATACGAGCGGACTTCGTCGATCGGATGGGTTAGCGCGGCAACAAAGGCCTGGCGCACGCGCGGCGTCTGCGCTTCCGTCAGGGGTTTGGAGAGCAGCAGCGGCACGACGAAGGCACACGGGCGATCAGCGAGCATCGAAAACCGCTGCTCGCGGTCGATGGTGCTCCACTGGTAGGCGTGCCTGGAGATTTCGGAGCACATGACGTCGATGCACCAGTCCTTCTCTTCCGGCGACATCTCCTCCCAGTGATCGCGGATGCAAACGGCAGCGACAAAACCCGGAGCGTTGCGGCTGTTGTCCGGATGTTCCGCGGCGCGGTCCATTCCCTGGGCACTTGCGAGCTTCTCCCGCCACTGCGCAGGGTCGGCAGAACCGGGCTCGCGCTCGAAGATCTTGAGACCCCACATGTAGACACCAAGCCGGGCATTCATCTCGCCGAACTTCTTGGTGCTCTCGTCGATGAGTTGCTGCACTTCTGGAGCCGGAGGCTTGGGTTCGAGGCGGATATAACTCTTCGGAGGTTCTTCGCCCTCTGCTGGAGCCGTCTCGGCTGCAGGCTGGACATCGGCCACGTCGTACTGCCGGAAGTCCATCCGGTGCAGCGCGAGCTGCCAGGTGAGATCGTCCTTGTCACGCTTGTGCGGCGCAGGCAATGCTGCGATGTACCTGTCGATGATGGCGTGAACCCGCGGTGCCAAGGGGCCCAGCTGCAGGTTAGCGATGGCCGCTTCAAGATCGTGCCGACGGTGAAGCAGCGCGGCAGAGTCCTTTCGTTCCTGGTCGTAGAATTTGTGGTCCTGGCGAAGCGTCGGGAACAAGTCCCTGACGTTGCAGCCACGCTCGGACGCCATTCGGCCGCGGTCGATCTCGATATAGTCGCGCACCGACAACAGCACCAGAAGGGCTTCGCCTGACAGGTGAGGATGAGCGGTCGCCACGCTTGCGACAACCGCTGCGAGCGCGGCGGAATCGCTGCGCTGGAGAATCTCGAGGAGCACCGCGTCGAGCCCTTCGGGACGGGATTTGGCGTAGTCGAGCAGCCACTTCTCGAGGGCCATGAGCATCGACTGGAGCAAATAAGGCCCGACGGTCATGCCACGATACAGGGCCCAGAGGCGCGGGTTCACCCATTGCTTGCGCGTCGTACCGTTTGCGAAGGTGAGTTCGACTTCCCAGGCGGGTTCGAGGCGATCTCGCAGGCGCGGGTGTGCGTACCAGTCGGCACTGTGATTGAAGACCCGGATCAGGAACTCAAGACCCTTTCTCGGATGGTGCTTGAGCACGTTGATCCACGGCCCCCGGAGGGCACTGGCAGGGAAGAAATCGTGGCGCAAGTGTTCCTTGATGCCGAAGTAAAGGTCAACGTCGATGGATGAGCGGCCGTAGGGTTCCGCGCGCAGGTATTCCTCCGTGGCAAGGAAGCCATCCAGTGCGACGGAAATCAAAAGGTCCGGCATGTCACGCGCCGCCGGCGCGCCGTCAAGTCCCGCCAGGAGGATGTCGCGGAATTCCTCGGCGACGGGGTCGCGGTGGCGTCCTTCCCTGTTCTGCCCGCGCAGGACGGTTTCGAAGCGCGCGGTGTCGGCCTCCGGGATCTTCGCAATCACCTTCAGAATGCGCTTGCGCGTGTCTCCTCCCTTGTAATGGTCAAACCGCGGCAGGAGCCAATGGGCAATGCCTGCGACATGTTCGGCCCCGTCAATGTCAGGTGCCCACCAGCTGACGCCGCGCACAGCATCTTCGATCAGTGCCAGGAGCAGCGGCACGTCTTCCGGTCCGAAGCTGCCGATGTTGCGGTGGACGAGCCCCACGACTGTTGCCCAGACCTCGCCTTCCGGAACGCTCAGGATCGAACTGTGGCCGCGTACGTCGGCAAGCCACGCGGGCGACGTCACACAGGCAACGCGCAGGAGGTGGATGACCCGCTTGAGGATCGCGCGGTCGTTGGCGAGCAGCTCGGCCTCGTGCCGCGTCAGGAATTCTGACGCCGACGGTGCCTTGAGCAGCGAGACCAACGTGTCGTCGCGGAACTGGGCGGGCACGTCGGTCTGTGCGATGGCCGCGCTGAACAGCCGGTCCGATGCGAGTGCGTCGCGGTCGACCAGTTCGGCAACCCACTTCCGGTACGAGCGGCGCACCGCAGGATGCGGCCCTATGGCTGACGACAATGCCTTGAACGTCGTCTCATCCGTGAGGTGCTGTTCCTCGATCCATTGCAGGATGGCCCAGTCCTCGAGGACGTCGTGCGCCGTCGCCACGAGCAAAGCATTGGCGTCGGGCGAAACAACGAGGGAGTCCTGCTTGAGGAGGGCGATGGCTGCGGCATTGAGTCCCGTAGCTGGCACGTAATCCGACAGGGCACGCGCCCTGCGCACCGCCAGCTCCTGCAAAGCCACTTCGCGCTGGCGCGGCATGCCGTCGGCCGGATTCTGATCGGCCCGCACGATCTGCCGCCAGAAGACGGCGCGGAAATCGCGCTCGTTCTCCGGAAGCGGACGTCCCGCACCCCATGGAATCTGTAAGGCCTTGTCGATGAAGTACGGGTTGCGCAGGATCTCGCGCAGGGCGGGATTGGCGAGTGGCACTGCCAGCGACGGGAAGGCGGCCTGGATCTCCTCCAACTCGGTGTCGTCAAGCGGCGGAACTTCGATAACCGCGTAATCAATCCCCGCCGACTGGAGAAAGCTGGCCTGTACCAGCTCCGCGGAATAGTCGCGGCAGGTCATGAGGATACCGAGGCCGTCGTCGCCCTGGGCGAGCGTCATGAGGTCGCTGAACGCGTCGCGCGTCGGTTTCTCAAGCAGACGTTCGACGCTCTCGATCACGAGCACCTTGCGGCCCTGTGCGCCGAGGATGGCCTGAAGCTCTGTGGCGCGCGCCGGAATCTGGCTGTTGTGGAGTGTTTCGTCAATGTGGGCGACGGCGAATTCCTCGACCCGGAACCCGAAAGCGAGGAATTCTCGGGCGAGGAAGGCTACTGCTTCCTTGCCGATGACGGATTTGCCGCTGCCGGCCGGCCCTACTATCAGGACGACGTGCTTCGCCTCGATGGCGGCAAGCACCTTCTGGACGATGCCCGCGCGACGCAGGTGAAAGGTCGGACCGATCGTCGTGTGGATCGTGCGCAGAACGAATTCCGTGTGGTTCTTCAGTGCCGTCAGTACGCGCTGCTCGGTCGCGCCCACCTCGCCGTACGCCTGGACGAGAGCGGCTGGAAGATCGGCTCGTTTCAGGCTCCGCGCGGTCGGTCCGGCCTCGCTGGCGAAGACCAGGAGAGCGTCCCACGCAGACGTTGCGCTGGCGACCGGATCTGGATCGGTAGACTTGAGGGCGAGCAGCGACTTGATGTGCGCCTCGGTCTGGCGGGTGGAGGTGTGCAGGTCGAGACTCAGGACGTGGAGCACACGCAGGAAAGGCCACAGGTCTTTGGCAGTGACGCGCGTTTCTTCCAATGCGCTGACGATCTCGCAGAGCTCGTTGCACTGGTGGACGGACTTCTTCGAAATGAACCCGTCGAGGGAAAGCCGCCGTTGGAACTCTTCGCCGTCGGCCGCGCCTCTGGCGCAGTCGAGCAGCCCGACGAAATTTTCGAGAAGTGTGTTCGTGCCGCGCAGCGTGACGAGCATGAAGCGGTCCTGCTGGGGATTGAAAGGATCGGCCTTCTTGAAGTCCTTCCAGAAATCGCCAATGGCCTTCTTGCATTCTTCGTCGGCGGCACTGATGGTGAAACTGCGTTTCACCTGCCCTACGAGCCGCGCATTCCCCGCGCCTGCGCGCGGGCAGACGACGAGGAAGTCGTCCGTGTTGAAGCCGAGATGCTCGGTCTGGAAATGGACTTCAGAGACGCCGGTATCGGTCAAGATCGGCGGGATGCTACGGACTAGGAGCTGGGCCAGCCAGTACGCCGCGACGTGTTGCTCGAAGAACACGCCTTCTCCGCCAGTGGCGGTGGGACTCGATACTCGATTCTGGCTTGGGCCATCCATGCAATCTACCTAATGTTTCACTGTTTCGTTAGTCGGAGAGCGCCGTTTGAAGCCCAAGTCAATGAGACCTCATTCAAGCGATTGCACGGCCCGCCGGGGTGGACCCAGTGATTAATAGTAGCAAGAACGGTTTATGTCTCAGTAGGTTGGTGGTGTTCCTGTTGAGAGTCCGGTTTTGGCCAGATCTCGCCTTCAGTTCAGTGTCGCTGACCGACTGCAACCGCTGCACACCGGCCGGCCGCGCTGCGATATCGGCTTCAGGCACTGAGCGCCGGACTGTCGCATCAATGGTCGACCGTGATCGCACTCAGCGTAGACTCGCGCCACTGGCCCACCGCAGGCCATGGAAACACTTTAACGAAAGAGCTAGACATGTTGAACCACGTGATGGTCGGCACCAACGACATTGAACGGGCCAAACGCTTTTATGACGCCGTGCTCCGCGTGCTGGGCGCGGGAGAGGGCGTGCTCAACGTGAACGGGACCGGACAGTCTCGCTTGTTCTACCGCCACGACGGCAGCACCTTCGGAATCAGCCAGCCTATCGATGGCCAGCCGGCCAATCACGCCAACGGCGGCACGATCGGCTTCAAATGTCGATCCGCTGAGCAGCTGCAAGCATTCCACGACACCGCCATCGCGCATGGCGGGACCTCGATCGAGGACGCGCCTGGCCCCCGAGAGGACAAACCGGGCGCCATGCACCTGGCCTACGTGCGCGATCCGGATGGCAACAAGCTATGCGCGGTCTACCGGCCCGCGTAAGCCCGGCGTGAGCGAATGGTGCCTGCCTTGACACCGGCTCTGGGCGGACCAGAGCATGCACCGCCCGTTGGCTGATCCTGGCCGATCTCAGACTGAGGTGGCCGCCGGCTATCCGACTGCAACCGCTGCAACAAACACATTCAGTCAGCCACGAAAGATCATTCTCACCCCTGACATTCGGCGACTTTTCCTGGTGAACGCAGAAGGATGCCGATGCAAGTGGAGGTCGCAACGTCGCCGACACGGCACTTCCGAATGACCATGCGGCGTAATATCTTGCGTCATGAGCACCATCGCCGACGCCCTCAAACAAGAAATCGCCCGTGTGGCCCGCAAGGAACTCAAGGGCGAGATCGCAGCATTGCGCAAACTGGCCAGCGCCCACCGGTCCGAGATTGCCGCCCTCAAGCGCGAGGTCAAGGCGCTCACCAGTGCGGTCAAAGGGTTGCACAAGGGATCGAGGCGCCGAGTTGCAGCTTCCTCCTCCGAGCCCAAGGTGACCGCAGCCAAACGCAGTGGTGCGCGATTCGAGTTCAATGCCGAACAACTGGCAGCCCATCGCGCTGAGTTCGGCTTGACCCAGGCACAGATGGCACGGTTGATCGGCGCATCATCCCTGTCGGTCTACAAATGGGAGTCGGGCAAAGTTCAACCCCGAGCTGCCCAGAAGGAACAGATCGCTGCCGCACTCAAACTGGGCAAACGTGCGGTGAAAGCGAAGTTGCAAGCACAGGACGAATGAGCCAGGCATACAAGACCTATTCATCTACCCGGTGGGCCGGACGCAAACCCGCACCGGCATCCCCGCCTCTGCCACAAACACCGCTGGGCGACGACCGGTTCCAGTCCTTGTTGGCCAAGGCCAATGCCTTCTTTGCCGAAGCCGAACGTGATGTGGTCGCGGAGCGGACGGAGATGATCACCGAGATCCGAGCGCTGATGGCCGAGTACAGCCTGAGCATTGAAGACCTCGAAGACGCCGATTGATCACCCGCCCGCTCAACCGTGCGAAAACAACCGAAGCGCCCGGTCTGGCATCGAGGCCGTCCAGACTGCGCCTTGTTGTGAATCGACCAACCACAGCTCCTCCGTTCCCGGCCGAAACGCCACGCTGCTGACATTGCGAAGGTGCCGCGCCTGAACCGCGTGGGTGATTTCTCCCAGCATGTTC
>FWPV01010140.1_pt1 | contig 15571 bp, 14 predicted proteins | sample 2228371 | NCBI WGS metagenome assembly FWPV01 (sample SAMEA103939776, study PRJEB20133) | metagenome | reverse complement strand
AAGACTTAAAAGTTTGGCAAAGGTCTTATCAACTATGTTTAGATATTTACAAAATAACAAGAGGGAAATAAGCACTTGAACCCTTGAATACTGGAATCCTTGAATCCTTTTTAGCAACTAAATTGGAGAAGAACCTTTTTTATTTATGGAACCAAATACACTAATTGTATCCCACTATAGCACAGGGGGTTCATCTCTCTATTTAAAAGAATTGGCAGAGGCATTATATAAAATCAATTATCCTGTAATATTTTATTTACCTAAAAATACCGATATCGAAAATAAAGACCCAATTTATTTCAGATTTGTCCTGAAAGAGCCATCAACGCATCCTCCTTTCATTAAAAAAAAATTCTAAAATATCCCCTTCATATTTTTAAATACCTTTATAACGCATTTGCCGTAAGACCCCAAAAAGGCTGTAAAATAGCACATCTCCTTTTCCCTTTTTATGTTACGGATCTAATGATGATTTGCAGGCTTAAAAGAAGGGGGATCAAGGTCATCCTTACTGTTCATGAGATATTACCTCATAAATCTTTTTTTGGCGGTCATATAGATAAAAAAATTATTAATAAAATGTATGATATTGCTGATAAACTACTGGTCCATACACCTTCTTTGAAAAAAGAGGTCGTTGAACTATTCTATCAGCCATCAGAGAAAATCGAGGTTATACACCACCCGTATTTCAACCTTCCTAAAAGTTCTATTGATAGGACTACTTTAAAGATTAAATACAAACTGCCTGAAGATAAAAAGATTATCCTTTTTTTTGGAACAATACGTGAAAATAAAGGATTGGAAATTTTATTAGATGCAATGAAACATTTAAAGAGTGAATATTTCTTACTAATAACCGGTGAACGAGGAGGTGTATCAGAAAAGCCAGCAGGATATTATAAGGAGTTAATAATAAAGAATGATCTGGTTAATGCAGTAAAATGGGTTGAAAAATACATTACGAATGAAGAAGCCGCCAACGTATTCAAGGTGGTTGATGCTGTTATTCTACCATATAAAAAAAGCTTTCATGCTCAAAGTGGAGTTCTTAATCTCGCTATAAATTATGAAAAGCCCTGCGTAGTTTCAGATGTCGGCGGAATTGGTGAGACAGTAAGAAGATATGAATTGGGTATTGTAGTCGAACCCGAAAATGTCGATGCCCTTAAACATGGTATTAAAACCTTGTTTGAAGAGAAAAAGGAATTCAATTTTGAAAAATATAAAAGGGAAAATAGCTGGGAAAATTATTGCGAAAAGCTGATTACAGTTTATAAAAATATTTTGAAGATAAAATGAAAATTCTTCATCTCCTCTATGAAAGCAAAGGTGACTATTTCGGCATTGGTGGCGTAGGGACAAGAGCATATGAGATATATAAATACCTGAAAGACAGACATGATATCACCTTTCTATGCAAAAAATACCCTGGTGCTCGGGATAAGGAAATCGAGGGTTTAAGGCATATTTTCGTTGGAACCGAAAGCAGAAGTCTAACAAAAACCCTGCTTACTTACGCATATAAGTCTGGACTATTTTTAAAAAAATATGGAAAAGACTATGACGTAATCATCGAAGAATTCTCTCCTGCTATCCCCACTTTTTCGCATGCTTTTACAAAAAGGCCTATTATCCTTCAGGTCCAGGGATATACAGGTAGACTATATTTTAAAAAATATAATTTTTTATATGCCCTTGTCCTCTATTTTATGGAATATTTCAGACCAAGATTTTATAAAAACTTTATTTTTATAAGTGCTGAGACGGCTAAAAAACTTTTATCTAAAATCTTTCCACCATCCACTTCATTTCCCTCCGCAGAAACCCTCATTAAGGTTATACCCAATGGCATATCACCAGAATTATTAAATACCTCACCAGAAGATGGCGATTATATTCTTTATCTTGGCAGAATAGACATTTTCAGCAAAGGGCTTGATCTTCTTATAAGGGCATATGAAGAATTTTATAAATCATTCCCGCATATAAAAATGGTTATAGCAGGCGATGGAAAGGATATAAAATTATTTAGGGGCATAATTTCAAAATTACCTCAGGACACAAGGAAAAACATAAAACTTACGGGATGGATCTCTGGAGATAATAAAGCAGAAGTTATTAGAAATGCCCTATTCTGTGTATTCCCTTCAAGGCACGAAGTTCAGCCCATTTCAGTCCTTGAAGCAATGGCATTTGAAAAAGCAATTATTGTCAGTGATATCCCTGAATTTAGTTATATAATTGAGAATGAAGCTGGATTATCGTTTAAATCAGGAGATGTAGCCTCGCTCAGTAAATCGTTGAAAGAGCTTATGGTCAGTAATAAGCGTCATGAGATAGGCACGAGGGGAAGAAACTGGGTAAAGGAATTTACATGGGAAAGGGTAGCGCGTCAGTATGAGGATTTTCTTAAAAGTGTTTTCGAATCTTCATAATCTTAGCAATTTTACCATTCCTTTGGTTTGAATCCTTTAGTGTTTACAACCTCCATCAACTTATCACCCACCGCCAGGACCATAAAGCCTCCTGCCTTTTCCGCATACTTTACAACACTCTCATCAACATAAAGGCTTGCCAGTACACCAATAAGTTTGTTCTTTTTATATTCAGGGAAAAATTCCCTAAACATCTTTATTTCTTCTATAAATCCTTGCACATCAACAGTTTTTAAAGTGCTCTTTGTATAGTTAAGAAATACATATTCTCCTGCTACTGCTATTGCATCATACTCCTTAACCCTACCATCCTTTAGTTTTCTTTTAATCCTTATACCTAAAAAATCAACATCGAGATTGAATTCTTCATTTATTATCCTTGGTAGACTTGGATGAACTAAATCTTCAACAATCGTTCCAAGTTTATTTGCCATCTCGCCCCATTTCAGGTTCATATCTCTGTTCTGTTGTCTCATCTCGTCCTTGAACGCCTTCATCTCATCCTTGAACGCCTTCATCTCATCCTTGAACGCCTTCATCTCGTCCTTGAAATCGCGTAATTCCATCTCAGTCCGCATCTGGGAGTTATAAAGTTTGTTAAATTCTATCCCAACATTCTTTACAAACTCTTCAACTGCCTTTTCAATCCTGCTAACCCTTTCCTCTAATACGGGCATTAATGACCTCCGATATCACGTATAATATTGTATATAGTTTATTTTAACTCTTTGGATTATTGCAAGAAAACTAACTTACTTTATTGTTAAAATCGTGTAAAACGATGAGAATCCTCCAGTTAATTTATGAAAGTCTTGGCAGCCCTTTCGGCTTTGGTGGTGCAGGTGTAAGGGCATACGAGATTTATAAAAGGCTGAAAGATAGACATGATATCACACTCATATGTATGAAATATCCAGGTGCAAAAGATGGAGAGATTGATGGATTAAAGCATATATTTTTAGGAACAGAAAGTAGAACCCTATCAAAAAGTGTTTTTGCATACACTGTTAGAACATCAAATTTTATAAAAAAATATGGGAAGAACTTCGATGTAATAGTCGAAAACTTCCTGCCTTCAACACCATTTTTTTCAAGGTTTCTGACAAAAACTCCAGTAATTCTACAAATACAGGGAATTATGGGCAAACATTCATTTAAAAAATTTGCTCCATATTATTCGATACCCATGTATCTGGTAGAAAGATTCTATCCAAGTCTTTATGATAGATTCATATTTGTTTCTGATGTCACAAAACAGAAGGTAATGTCCAAAATTAATAATAAAAATGGGATTAGATTTTCTCCTGTAATTCCTAATGGTATTAATAAAGAACTTTTAAACATTGATTCTAAAGAGGATGATTACATCCTTTTTATGAGCAGGATAGATGTATACACAAAGGGATTAGACCTGTTAATAGAGGCGTTCAAGAGCGTGGCATCGGAATTCCCCTCAATAAAACTTATCCTCACGGGTTATGAATTTGATAAGTTCGATAAACTTTTATCAGGATTGTCAGCATCTTTAAAAAATAGGATTAGATATGCAGGGTTTCTTACAGGTGACGAAAAGGTAAGCCTTTTATCACGAGCAAAATTATTTGTTCTTCCTTCAAGGCATGAATCTGCACCCGTTAGCATCCTTGAGGCAGCAGCATGTGGTAAGCCTTTGATTGTGAGTGATATCCCTGAACTCAGATTTGTTTCAGAAGAAGGATTTGGTTTAAACTTCCATTGCGATAAAGCGTCTTGTCTTTCGGAAAAGATTAAATTATTGCTAAATAATAAAGATATGAGAATATCAATGGGTCAAAAGGCAAGAAGGTATGCTGAAAGATTTTCATGGGACAAAATAGCTATTGATTTCGAAAATGCCCTAAAGAAATAAAAATGGTCATAGCTGTGCCCCGAAGTTCATTACTTAGCTCGATGAATTTTAAATTATTAATATCTGTTATATGTATAAAAAATATTTTTAAAACGATCAATTTAGGCTTATAATAAAGAATCGAAAATAAATTTTCGCAATATCTGCATTATTGGATATTGGAAATGTTTTTTGGGGTTAATTAAACCGAAAAATACATTTGGAGATTCTGAAAGAAAGACAGAATGACAATTTGCGCATCTGCGAATAAAAAGTCTTTTGCTATCCTGAATTAATTTCGGGGTATTTCAGCATCTCCAGTATTTAATAAGCTTTACGGCATTAACTTCATTTCTCGTGTTAAATAATGTATAATGGATTACCTTTCGTTTCTGTAATTATTCCCACTTATAATAGAAGGGCTTTTATCGAGTTTGCTCTTGAAAGCCTTTTCCGGCAAACTTATCCTAAGGAAAGAATGGAAATAATCGTTATTGATGATGGCTCTACTGATAATACGCATGAAATCCTAAAAGAATACGCAGGAAAAATTATTTATATTTATCAGAAAAATAAAGGTGTCGCAAGTGCAAGAAATAAAGGGATTTCTATGGCTAAAGGAGAAATAATTACCTTTCTTGACGCTGATGATGAGTGGCATGAAACTAGAATAGTAAAGATCGTGAATAAATTTATAGAAAGACCTAATATTGGGGCGGTATATCATCCTATTGAAGTAATTGACGTAGACGGCGTAACTATTTATAAAGATTTTTATAAATCATTTGGGTATAAAGCGGGCATCAGTGGGTGGATCATAAATGAAATTCTTTCGGGGAAAATATACTGTGGGGGTAGTTCATTTGCCTTTAGGAAAGAAGTCATAGAGAAAAGCTATCCCATTCCTGAAGATATTAAAAGGGGGGTCGATTATTATATAGTCTCAATCTCAGCAAACTATGCGCCTGTTGAATACATACCAGAAATATTGGGGAAATATCGAGTGCACAAGGATAATATAACTTTGTTGGCCGGGCAGAATAACTATAAGGAATTGGCTTTGATAAATAAAGATTTTGCTTATCTGAGACAGGTAATCATAGATAAATTGCAGGCTATAGATTCATTAAGAAATAAATTCGCTTATATAGGTATATTGAAAAGGATTTGGGCAAAAGAAGAAATTTTTTATGAAATCCTGAGCGGTAGAAGAGGGAAGGCGATTAAAAAAATACCTCTTCTCTTTTCTGGGAAACCAACATACAATGAAATTCTTAGGGGTGGTCTTGTAAGTTTGATGGCACTATGTATTCCTTCACCCCTTTTCCCTTTCATTGTTAAGATATACGGATTTTTTAAAAGATTTAAAATAATTTAATTATTAACATTCACTCCAGATATAAAATGAGACCTTTTGCAATTAGAGAAATTCATAAAGGTGGTACAATTATCAAGAGATTTAAAGAATCCAATTAGATTATAAAGCTGGCTTTTAGAGATGATAATTAAGGGTAAAGATTTTGCTTGTAAATATGAAGAAATCAAATCTCTTTAAAAAGGTACTATGGCGATTTAATGATATACTTCTTCAATGGACATGGTTTATGTTCAACGTTGATTCTCAATATATTGGTTTTGATAATGGATTGCTTACATGGCTCAGGCGTAAAAAACATCGACGGTTGAAGAAGAAGATTCATATCTGTCTTCTTGAGTATAACTCAAAAGGTGGCAAATTCGGAAGATTTACAGAATTTTGGATAAATGAGAGAAGCCAGATATGTACTGTTTCTTTGAATGAAAGGTTAGAAGATGCTGATATCATTTGGATTTATTCTCAAGATCCGCTTTCAGAAAAAATAAAGGAAAAGATAATGACACTTCTCAGAAAGGCTAAGAATAAGGTAATGATCATAAATCACCCAGATGTCTACAATGTTTATCATGAAAAGAATACCTTCCAAAGACTCTTTGAGGCAGGCGTTAACGTTCCTCGCACAACATTTACCGGTGAAGACGTAAATAAGACAATAGTAGTATATAAAGCAGAAGGGCAACAGTCTTCGGACAAATTTATATCTCCATATTTAGGGGAATATCCTAATTATAAACCCTTTGAGTTTATAGATTCACGAGGCATTGATGGCTTATACAGGCGGTATCGTGCCTTCTTCATAGTTGGTATCGTCCGACCTAGTAAAGCAATGTTCAGTAATAGTTGGAACGTATGTGTAAAAAACATGAGACGGCTTGAGTATACATTTTTAATGAGCCCGCTGGAAACGAATCAGGTCAAATTAATTGCAAAAACGTTAGGTCTCCAATATTTTGCTGTTGACTTTTTACGGAGAAAGGTTGATGACCTTCCAGTATTCACAGATATAAATGTTTATCCGATGGTGATATCCTTTACAGAAACCGGCAGACATCTTGGATATCGTAGTCGGTGGCATACATTTGACACACGTGAAAGATTGGGGATACCCGAACCAATGGGCAGACCTTTCTGGGAACTCTTCGATGAAGCGATGCTTGCTTTTGCCCAGAAAAAGCCGGATCAATTATAATTTACTTTATTATACAAGGAGGTATTGGATACATGAATGTCTCGATAGAACGTGCATCTGAAGGGGATATGCCAGCGATTCTTGAGATAATGAAGACTGTCAATATGCACTATGTCCCTTCTCCAGAAATGCCAGAGATTGACTGGAAATGTTTTTTCATCGCAAAAGTTGATGGCAAAATCGTTGGGGCTGCTGGATATAAAATACTTTCTGCTACGGAAGCAAAAACAACACTTATGGCAGTTCATCCGGATTACCGAAGACATGGAATAGGGAAGCTGCTCCAAGAAAAGCGGATGCAAGCATTGGTTGAACAAGGAATAAGAACGCTGATTACTAATGCTGATATTCCAGAAACAATAACATGGTATAAAAAGCATTTTGGCTATAAGGAAATTGGGAAACTGAAAAAGATGCACGAATTCGGAAGACCTGACATTGATGAATGGACAACCCTTCAGACAGATTTAACAGAGTGGATAAATAAAACAAAAACTTTTAAGAATGGTTCTTTATAAAGTAAGATCGGGTTTCAAATCTGATGAATTATTGTATGCATGAAAAATACTGGTATTCATTTAGAGTCCAAAATAGGAGATTGCTTCGCTACATTTGCAATGACGAATTCATTATCGATGCTTCTTTGTTGTCATTGCGAGGAGTGTTAAGCTCGAAAGCAATCTTCATTTCAGAGGCTAATAAAATCAATGTCTAATATGTTATCTGGAAGGAAGACGAAATATTATCCATTAAAAATTGTTCTCTCTGAGGATACGAAAAAGCCTATTTGCTTATTGTAAGAAGATGGATTTTCTAAATAATCTCAAGAAATTTTTAAAATCGAGTAAAGTGCTAGAAGGACTAGCTTACAAGGCATATAGGAAAATTCCTCGTTCTCTATATGAGAAATTCACTGATGGAACATCCTATTCATTTTGGACTACTTTGCTGAGGGAGTCACAGACATGGGACAAACAAAGGATTAAAGAATACCAGATTGAACAACTCAAGGCCCTCCTGGTACATTCTTTAAAGAATGTATCTTATTACAGAAAGATCTTCAGCGACTATGGATTTAACCCTGAAAAGATACAGAACCTTGGTGATGTAGAGGTCGTGCCATATTTGACTAAAGAAATTTTAAGAGAAAAAGCAGACGAATTTATTGATGCCAGTGTGCCTTTGAAATCTTTAATTCCAAAATTTACAAGCGGATCTACTGGCATTCTCATGACAATATATCGGAATAAGAAGGCTGTATCTGCATTTCATGCCTTTAGGTCCGACCTATTACAGAGAATCGGATATAAGCATGGGTCTAAGGAAGTCATGTTTTGGAATATGATTGAACTTGGCAGGGATAAAAATCTACCCAATTATATAATGAAAATTTATGAAATTCGATAAACTAATCATAAACGCTGCACTTACGGGTATTATCCCTACAAAGGAGCGTAATCCCCATGTGCCTTTAACCCCTAAAGAAATAGCCGATGATACAAAAAGGGTTTATGAGGTCGGTGCAAGCATCGTGCATATTCATGCGAGGGATAATGAAGGTAGACATTCTCATAAGAAGGAAATATATAAAGAAATTATTGGCCGAATAAGAGATGTATGCGATGACATCGTAATTACAGTGTCAACGAGCGGGCGAATAATAAAAACACTTGGGGATAGAATGGAAGTATTGGAATTGACAGGTGATTTCAAGCCTGATATGGCCAGCCTGACACTTGGATCAATGAATTTTATAGATGGTTATTCAGTGAATGATCCCATAACGATAATTTCATTTCTTAAAAAGATGAATTTATCTGGTATAAGACCAGAACTTGAGATATTTGATTGTGGAATGGCAAACTATGCAAAATATCTGGTTAAAAAAGGGCTTCTTGACGACTTATGCTATTGTAATCTCATTCTCGGCTCTCTCGGGACAATGGCAGCGACACCGGCAAATCTGGTACACCTTATTAATGAACTTCCCGAAAATTTTGTATGGGCAGCAACAGGTGTCGGTCGTTTTGCATTTAACATCCAATGTCTTTCCATTGCAATGGGTGGACATGTGAGGGTTGGGATTGAAGACAGTATGTTTATGGATAAAGACAAAAAAGAATTAGCTACTAATGAAAAACTTGTTTCGAGGGTTAGAAAAGTTGCAGAAGCAATGGGAAGGGAAATAGCTACACCAAATGAGGTTCGAAAAATCTTAAATTTGTAATAAACAATGATTCGGGTAATCGAAAAATTTATAAACTCAAATTGGATTGTCGAAAAGATAGCAAGAGAGGTTTTAGAAAGGATTCCTTCGAGATTCAGGTTTGGTATCTCGTATGGTTCCACCTTTAGATACTGGCTTGCATTTTTGAGGGAATCCGAGAATTGGGATAGAGAAAGGCTTGAGGCATATCAGGTTGAGCAATTGAAGGACTTACTCATACATGCATGGAAGAATGTGCCATATTATAAAAAACTATTCATAGAATATGGATTCAGGCCTGAAAAATTTCAAAACTGCAGTGATTTAGAAGTGTTGCCATATATAGACCGCGAAACAGTAAAAGCCAATTATAATGATTTTATAGCCAGCAATTATCATATAAGCAGATTAATCCCAGCAAATACAAGCGGAACATCCGGGATACCTCTCACACTATATGGAACGAAAGAGACCGAAGAAAAACACTGGGCAACTGTGATTAATCTTTGGAGTAGAATCGGCTATAGTCCTGCCTCAAGAACTATTTTCTTTGAGACTAATATTCGATATGGTAGCAGAGATAATCTGCCTTACAAAAAATATGCAAATAAGTTAATTCTTTCAAGCAATTATTTTACAAATGAATGGATAGATAGATACATAGAGATGATAAATAATTTCAAACCCGAATACATAGTAAGCTTTCCACATACAATCGCGGTATTTTCCTCCTATGTCAAAAAAAAACAGAAATCTATTTATGATGGATTAAAGGGTATCATTGTTTATGCAGAGAATCTTTATCCATGGCAGAACGACTTAATTACAGATGTTTTTCGAAAAAGGGTATTATCTGATTACGGTATGGTAGAGAAGGTTATACATGGAGGCGGATGTGAGCGTTCTGATAATTATCATATTTATCCTCAATATGGCTTTACTGAATATCTTGATCTTGGAAATTCACGTTTTGAATTGATAGGAACAGGTTTTATCAACTATGCTATGCCATTAATTAGATACAAGACAGAAGATTTATGCTATAAAATTAGCGAAGGATGTCCACAATGTGGAAGAGCTTATGATATTATACCCATGATTGATGGGAGAACAGGAGATTTTCTGATAAATAATGAAGGGCAAATTGTTTCAGTATATCTTAACATCGATTTCAGAGTTTTTCATAACATAGAACGTTTTCAATTGTATCAGGAATATCCTGGCACTGTAGAAGTGAGAATATGGCCTAAAGATTCATGTAAAAATAAAGATGTCGAAAAAATATTAAATGAGATAAAAGGGAGTTTTGGACCTCAAGTGAATAAGATTAGTTTTAATATTGTACTGATGGATAAGAAGGACTTTAAACCTTCTAAAAAATATAGGATGGTAGATCAGAGATTAGATATAAAGAACTTTTTGAAATAAATAACAATGAAGAATCAAAAAACTACGAAAAAGGCAACCGTTGGAGGATGCGACAAAGTAGTCTCTGAAAATTTACATGATTCAGATCAAGTGATACTCTTATTTGTATCAACTTTGTATCAACATAAAAAAGGTTAAAGCCTAAGGGAGGACGATTGAAGTATACTGTAACTTTATCCTTGCTTCGAGGTGTTTGTCAGATTCCTGCATATGTAGCATATGAAGAAGGTTTTTTTAAAGAGGAGGGTATTGACGTTGAAATAAATATTGAGCCAACGGCATGGTTGATACCTTATAAGCTAACAACCGGTGAAAGTCATTTTGCTATTATTCCATGGACAAGGGTTGCGGCAGCAGAAGAAAGAGATATCCCACTTGTATTACTTTCAGGTTCAGGATATGAGGAGGCAGCAATAGTTCTACGTAAGGGGATAAGGCCGTCTGAAGTTAAAAAAGTGGTTATCCCTCAAAGGGGTGGGATGAAGGATTTGACTGCAATGGCATTTATCGAAAGTCTTGGATGGAAAGATGCTGAGATACTTAGGCAACCTTCAGGTGATGGAGCAATTATATCTTTTTTTGGAAAAGGGGCAGATGCAGCATCAATGATTGAGCCGTATGCAACAATGATGGAATTATTGGATGTGGGAACCATTATAAAGAGGACAGGAGACATTTGGCGAGGTGCGCCAGGGTGTTCTCTGACAACAAGTGTCAGTTTGAAAGAGAGCAATCCAGATCTAGTGCAACGCATGGTTAATGCCTTTTTTCGTGGGGCTATATTCGTAAAGAACAATAAGAAGACATCGGCTGTAATAGGGTCTAAATACATAGGTGTTAACGAGGACTTTATCCATGAGGCCTTGAAAGTAAATTTGCCCGATATAAATGCAATCAGGAACAAAACTGCTATGGATGATATTCTGTATTTGATGAAGAAGTTGGGTTACATAAAGAAACTTCCAACAAATTATGTTGACTTGACATTCCTTGATAGAGCTATAGAAAGTCTTAGAAATTAAAATGCAAATAAGTCGAACGAAACAACTTGCTCTTATGGCTTGGGGATTCCATAATTATCTAAAAAGACCGTTAACCCTTGAATATGCTGTTGATGAAGTAAGACGCAGGATAGATGAACGTGAAAAAAACTTCTTAAGTATGGCAAAGAATCTTATATACAAAAATAAATATAGTCCCTATCGCAAACTTCTTTTATGGGCCGGATGTGATTACGTTGACCTTGAGCATAGTGTTAGACAGGAAGGCATCGAAAAAACACTTGAAAGATTGCGTGATGAAGGGGTTTATTTAACCCTCGAGGAGTTTAAGTCAAAACTGCCCATTTGCAGACAGGGTTTAACTATAGAAACCTCTGGATCTGATTTCGACAATTCCTTTGTTATGGGTAAGAGCATACAGGCTTCGACGAGTGGAAGTCGCTCGAAGGGCACTCGTGTAATGTACGACTGGGATTTTATAGCTGAAGAGGCTGTAAACGAATTGTTACTATCTGAAACCCACGGACTTACTTCTATTCCTTTGGCTCTATGGTTTCCTGGACTACCTGCCATATCAGGTATTCATAATCTTCTAATGAATATAAAGTTTCGGAGACCCCCTGATAAGTGGTTTTCTCATCTGGGCAACGGAATGATTAAGCCATCCTTAAAGAATCGTTTTGCCCTGCAATACATTTCATTGGTTTGCCGAATATTTGGCCTTTCTACTCCTCATATAGAGTTCATAAAACTAAAAGATGCAGTAAAAGTTGCAGAATGGATGGAGAAAACTAAAAAAAGAAATGGAAAATGTGTGGTAAGGACTTATGCGAGTTCAGCCGTTCGTATTGTTCAGACAGCTATAGATAAGGGGATAGATATCAGCGGTAATGTCATCTTCACAGGTGGCGAACCGCTTACAGAGAGGAGGCTCAGATTTATAGAATCGGCAGGGGTAAAGGCCTTCCCAAGATACGTTGCAACTGAAGCTGGTCTGATAGGTGCTTCCTGTCCTAACAGAGAACCACCTGATGAGATGCATGTTTATCTTGATCGTATTGCAGTTATACAGGTACAGCGTAAGTCAATTATTGGGAAACATAATATAAATTGCTTTTTGTTTACATCTTTATTGTCCAGTACTGGAAAGGTCTTGTTCAATACAGAAATAGGCGATTTTGGCAGATTAAAGATTAAACCATGCAGTTGTTTATTTGGTGAGCTTGGTATGGATGTGCATATATCTGATGTTCGAAGCTATGACAAACTGACTGGCGAAGGCATGACACTTCTTGGTTCTGACCTTGATGATATAATCGCAGAACTGATCGAAAATGCAGGTGGATGTCCTGACGACTATCAATTCTGGGAGAGCCAGAATGATAGTGGGCTATGCAATCTGATCATCGCAATTAGCCCTGATGTAAAAAATCTAAATGAGGATAGTTTCAAGAAAGCCATTCTCGAGAAGCTAAGAAGCAGGAGTTTAGGTGCCGCTATAACGTCTGAATTATGGAAACAGGCTGGTACACTTCAGATTGTTCGTGAGTATCCAGAGATGTCGAAGGGATTTAAAAAATTACAAATTATAAAAATGCCAAATTGACTTATTTTTTATGGATCATCTCCAAAAAAGTTGGTAAGATCATGAGGATTCGAGGGGTCAAGGATTCGAGGGAAATGCTTGAGAATTACAAAGACTTAAAAGTTTGGCAAAGGTCTTATCAACTACATTTAGATATCTACAAATTAACAAAAGGGAAATAAGCACTTGAACCCCTGAATCCTGGAATCCTTGAATCCTTTTTAGCAACTAAATTGGAGAAGAACTATATAATATAATTATCGGAAAACAGGAAAAGAGGAGGAAACAATGATAGCAATTGCAGACAATCTTAACACAAGAAATAAAATTTACATGGAAATTATTAGGAAACGGGACAGAAAAAAATTGGAAGAATTGGTAAAAACGTTGAAAGGGGCCGGGGCGGATGTTATTAATATTCAGTGCTCTCTTGACGGATCAAGTGATGACGAACTCCTTCCGTGGGTAACAGAAATAGTTTCGGAGATTCATGATAATATCTGTCTTGATTCAAGAAACACACTCGCATTGGAAAATACTTTACCGCTCTGCAAAAAACCACCACTCGTCAATTATATATCTGAGAATGAGCCTGAAGCTCAAGAGACTTTACTGTCACTCGTAGCACACTCGGGCGCATCCTTAGTTTTAAGGGCATCGAAGGTAACTATCCCTTCCTCTTTAGAAGCAAAACTTCAAATAATTGAGCGTTTAATTGAAATGGCTAATGGTGCTGATATACCCAATGAAAGACTCTTTGCTGATCCTTCAATTGTGCACATTAGCAGTGGTACAGGACAAAAACACCTTGCTAATTCATACGAATGCATCAGGGTATTAAAGGATCTTGTCGAGCCTCCAATAAAAACTATTTCGTGGATATCGAATGTTTCTGCTGGACTACCACTCTCTATCAGAAAACCTCTCGAGGCATTTTTCCTTACATATCTTGCTGGCGCAGGTCTTGATGCTGCTATGGTCGATATCCTCGATAGAAATCTAACAAAGGCAATATATTTGATTAAATCCTTTAGGGACGAGATTATATTCTCGCCTGCGGATTTAGCTTAATCGAATAAATTGCATTTGGGGTTAAGATATGAAGGTCCTCCTCATTAATCCCAACAGATATAAGTATCCTCCTGTCCCTCCGATAGGACTTGAATATTTAGCAGGCTCTCTTGAACAAGGGGGGCATCGTGTAGAACTTGTTGATTTATGTTTTTCTGAAAATGTATATGTAGATATAGATGATGCATTGATATCATATAATCCTGATGTCGTAGGTATCACCGTCAGAAATGTAGATACCGTTTTATATCACTCAAATGAATTTTTTCTCGATGAGATTAAAGATATTATTAAACACATAAAGTCAAACACCAACCTTAAAGTTATTATAGGTGGTTCCGGATTATTAACTAACCCCGAAGGAATCTTAAATTATCTTGAGGCAGATTTTGCAATAGTCGGTCCCGGTGAGAAAACACTTATAAAATTATTGGGTGATATAGAAAATGCAAATTATTCAAGAAATATACTATATGGAGATTCAAGACTGGATTTTAGGTATTGTAGAAAATTCTTTAAAGTAGATTATAAAAAATATTTTGAGCTCGGTGGAATTGCAGGATTTGAGACACATAAAGGATGCAGTTCCTCATGTGTATACTGTATTGAAGCAAATTCACACGTCTCTTTTAGGAACATTCCTGAAGTGATTTCAGAGATAAAATCCTTCGTTGATAATGGATATAACCATTTCCATCTGTGCGATTCCGAGTTTAATGAGTCACTTGAATTCTCGATTGAATTCTGTAATGCCTTGAAAGAATCAGGCATGAATATAAGATGGGCTGTTTATATGAAACCTGCTGAATTCAGTAAAAAATTATTCAAATTGATGAAGGAAACAGGTGTATATTTAATAACTCTAACTATTGATACATGGAAGAAATGTACTGAATACTGGAGAGATATTGAAAAATTTGTATTCACTGCAAAACCACTGGGTCTAAAAGTTGCAATTGATCTACTCGCTGGATTCCCCTATGAGAATGAAGAAGATACGCTCGAGTGCCTAAATACCCTCAGAAGACTACAACCTGACACCATAAACATTAATACATTCATAAGGCTTTATAAAACACTTCCGATAACAAACTTGATACTCAAAGATCCCGCCTTGAGAAAGAATCTCTTAGGTAATACAAATGATCCTACCTTTATTAAACCCATCTTTTATAATCATCTTAGTACCGAGGCAATAAAACAGATGATAGGCAGTGACCCAATATTCAGGATCGAAGGATTAGAAAGAACTGTTAATTATATAAGGGTGTAATTTTTCGTCCCGATTTTCCTTGAATCGCAATGAAAATAAAAATAGGATCATCTCCAAAAAAGTTGGTAAGATCATGAGGATTCGAGGGGTCAAGGAGTCAGGGATTCGAGGGAAATGCTTAAGAATTACAAAGAC
>FWPV01010137.1_pt1 | contig 15578 bp, 19 predicted proteins | sample 2228371 | NCBI WGS metagenome assembly FWPV01 (sample SAMEA103939776, study PRJEB20133) | metagenome | reverse complement strand
GACCTCGGGACGACGACAGGCTGGGCGATCCCCGGCCATGACGGCCTGATCACCAGCGGCACGACGTCCTTTCGCCCCGGCCGTTTCGACGGCGGCGGTATGCGATATCTCCGCTTTACCAACTGGCTGACGGAGATCGACCGGCTCTCAGGCCCCATCGCCGCGATCTGGTTCGAGGAAGTCCGCCGCCATGTCGGTACCGACGCTGCCCATGTCTATGGCGGTCTGATGGCCACTCTCACTGCGTGGGCCGAACTCCGCGGCATTCCCTATGAGGGTGTTCCGGTCGGCACCATCAAGCGCCATGCCACCGGGAAGGGTAACGCCGACAAGGTGGCGATGATTGCGGCTGCGCAGGAGCGCGGGTTCAGCCCCGCCGATGACAACGAGGCGGATGCCATCGCCATCCTGCATTGGGCCATCGAAACGAACGGGGGTGTCGCGTGAGGTGGTATCCCCGAGGCTACGGTGGTACGCGCCGTGATCCAGATCGCGTCAAGCAGGACGGCTGGCACGACCATGGGCTGTTGGCCGTGTCCATCAACGACCCGCGCCTCACCTGGCCGGAGCAGGAACTGGTCCGTCAGCTGGGCGAAAAACTCTACGGCCCGCGTGTCGAGCCAAGGGAGACGGCCAATGGGTGATTGGACCCCAGCCATGGTCGAAACGCGCCTTGAGAGCGCGGCCGACGTTTTCCGGTCGCTGCCCGAGGTGAAGCCCCAAGGCTACTTCAACGCGTGGCCCGAGTATTTCCACAGCTTCGCCGATCAGGTCGGCCAGGAACCTCGGATGCGGCGGCCGAAGCCGGGCCCGCGCGACATCACCCAAGCCGATGACGCGCTGCTGTGGTTGCGCTGGCTGGACCCGGCAGACGCTCGCCTTGTGTGGCTCCGGGCGAACCGCAAGCCTTGGAAGCCGATCTGCTGGGAATTGGGCATCAGCCGCGCCACCGCCAACCGGCGCTGGCAGTATGGCATCGCGGTCATCGTCTGGCGGTTGAACGGCAAACGCGTGCCGACGAAGCGGTCGATGGAATTCGTGATGGACGCAGCTGGGCGTCATAGACCATCTTGAGGGGACACTGCTCGAACTGTATTGACAACATGACATGGCCAACAACCTGACCGCCGAGAAAGCCCTGATCTTCAGGATCACGCACATCAACAATGTGCCGTGGATCCTCAGACATGGGCTGCATTGCAAGAATTCCGACGTTCAGGATCCCGATTTTGTGCGAATTGGGAACCTCGAACTGATTCAGCGCCGGACGGCAAGGAATGTGCCCGTGCAGCCGGGCGGGACGCTGGCGGATTATATCCCGTTCTACTTCACGCCCTTTTCAATGATGATGTACAATATCAAGACGGGTTACGGGGGGATACGGCAGTTCCCGAATGCTGAGATTGTGATCATGGTGTCGTCGCTCCGAGGGTTGGCAGATCGCGGCCTTGCAACCGTGTTCTCGGATCGGCACGCTTATCTTCAGACCGCGCAGTTCTTCACCTCGCTCGACGATCTGGACAAGATCGACTGGGGAATCCTTCAACGCAGGGACTTCAAGCGTGACGTCGATGACCCTGAGAAGACCGATCGCTACCAGGCTGAGGCGCTCGTACACAGGCACTTGCCAGTGGAGCACCTTGCAGGCATAGTCTGCCTGGGTGAGAACGAAAAAAGAACACTCGAACGTCAACGGGAGGAGGTTGGGCTCGAACTCAAGGTCGTAGCACAACCTGGCTGGTATTTCTGATGGTAACTTACACGCAAGGAAATCTGCTGGAGGCCGACGTTGACGCAGTGGTGAACACTGTCAACACCGTCGGAATCATGGGCAAGGGGATTGCTCTGATGTTCAAGGAGCAGTTCCCCCGCAACTTCGAAGCCTATGCGCGCGCTTGCGACGCCGGCGAAGTTAAAATTGGCAAGATGTTCGTTACCGAGAACAAAGAACTCTTCGGGCCGCACTGGATCATCAATTTTCCGACGAAGACCCATTGGCGTGTGAAGACCCAAATAGAATGGGTTGAGGAAGGATTGAGAGATCTTGTCCGCGTAATTCGCGACAAGAACATTCGTTCAATTGCGATCCCTCCACTTGGCTGTGGGAATGGTGGACTCATTTGGCAGGACGTTCGTCCACTGATCGAGGCGGCATTGGGCAAACTCGACGGTGTCAACGTCCTAGTCTACGAGCCGACTGTGAAGTACCAGAACGTCGCCAAACGTACCGGAGTCGGGAAGCTGACCCCGGCCCGTGCTTTGGTGGCGGAGATGGTACGTCGTTATGCTCTATTGGGGATCGAGTGCTCGATTCTCGAAGTGCAGAAGTTGGGTTGGTTCCTCGAGCGTGGTGTAACGCGGTTTGGATTGACGGAGGCACTCAATTTCAGGTTCCAAGCCCACAAGTACGGGCCCTATTCGCACAACCTGACGAAGCTGCTCGATAGCCTCGATGGCAGTTATCTTCGCTGCGACAAGCGGCTCTCGGACGCCGATCCGCTGGACCTCATTTGGTTTGACGACGCCAAGTACGACCGAGTGCAAGCATACCTGAATTCCGGGGAAGGGAAGCAGTTCTCGCGCGTATTGGAGTGGGCTTCGGCGACCATTGATGGCTTCGAGTCGCCCCTCGGCATGGAACTTCTGGCGACCGTTGATTGGATGATGCAGCACGACGATATCGATCCGACCGTGGAAGGTGTCATGCAAGGTCTCAAGGGCTGGGCGGGCGGAGAAGCGGCAGGGCTGCGCAAGCTGAAGATCTTCGATCAACGGCTGGTTGCCATTGCGTTGGAGCAACTTCGGGTATCGAACCAGTTGCCCGCATGAGGGACGTCGCAGAGCAAGGCGAACCACGGCTGTCAAGCCTGATCAGTCTCGCAAGACAATTTCCGGCGAGACACCGGACGGCGAGACGAAGCGCCCTTCTGACGGTATCCATGGCGATATGCTCGGGGTCGTGCGCTCGAGCGAAGCGGGGCTGATCCCGAGGTGGATACCCCGCTGGCTTCCAGAGTCCGGGCGGGGTCCAACCGGGGTCCATCCCGCTAACCCACTGATTTCCGGTTCCTTCCGGGCGATATTCGTATGCTGGCGGGCGAAGCGCGGCGCATCGCCAGCGACAGGACCGGATTTTTGGGAAGCCACCCGAAAGCCGGATCCACCTGACCCCGCGCAAACCTCAATAAACGCTGGGCCGTGGGCCGGACACCCTGGACGCCACTGGACCCCCTGTGGAGTCCAGCGTGGAAACCGGTGTTCGGTATCCAGACAGCATCCACCATCATATCGGAAACCACCCGACCATGACGCTGACCTTCGCCCCCGAGCGGATCGAGACTTGGCCGCTCGCGCGCCTGCAGCCCTACGCGAAGAACGCGAAGGCGCATGGCGCGGACCAGGTGGCGAAGATCGCCGCCAGCATGGCCGAGTTCGGCTGGACCGTGCCCTGCCTCGTGGCCGAGGACGGCGAGCTGATCGCGGGGCACGGGCGCGTGCTGGCCGCGACGCAGCTCGGGCTGACCGAAGCGCCGGTGATCGTACTCGGGCATCTGACCGAGGCGCAGCGTCGGGCCTACCGGATCGCGGACAACAAGTTGACCGAACTCGGCACCTGGGACGAGGCGCTGCTATCGGCGGAGCTCAACGACCTGCTGGCCGAAGATTTCGACCTGTCGCTGGTCGGCTTCTCCGACGGCGAGTTGGACAAGCTGCTGGCCTTCGTGCCGGAGGGGGACGGGGAAGAAGGTGGCGCCGGGGGCTCCGTGTCGCCGGTGACCATCCCCGAACCACCGCGCAATCCGGCGTCACGGACGGGCGATCTCTGGATCCTCGGCGACCATCGCCTCCTCTGCGGCGATAGCACCAGCGCTGCCGATGTGCGCCGACTGATGAACGGCGAGCGGGCGATCCTGTTCGCGACCGACCCGCCGTATCTCGTCGATTACGATGGCTCGAACCACCCGACGCGCAACAAGGACTGGTCTGCGTCCTATGGCACGACCTGGGACGACAGTTCGCAGGGGGCCGAGCTTTACGACGGCTTCATCGCGGCGGCTGTGGCGGAGGCCATCGCCGAGAATGCCGCCTGGTATTGCTGGCACGCGTCACGCCGCCAGGCGATGCTGGAGGCTTGCTGGGAAAAGGCCGGTGCCTTCGTGCACCAGCAGATCATCTGGGTGAAGGACCGCGGAGTTCTGACCCGGTCGCATTACCTGTGGAAGCATGAGCCCTGTTTCATGGGCTGGCGCCGTCCGAACCGCCCGCCGAAGGTCGCCGAAGAAACCCTGCCGTCGACATGGGCACTGCCCAGCTTCGCCAAGGACGAGCGGCCCGACCATCCCACGCCGAAACCGCTCGACGCGTTCGGGATTCCCATGCGCCAGCATGTGGCCCGGGGCGGCCTTTGTTACGAGCCGTTCTCGGGCTCAGGGTCGCAGATCATGGCGGGCGAGGCCAATGGCCGTCGCGTCTTTGCGATGGAAATCAGCCCGGCTTACATCGACGTCGCCGTCGAACGCTGGCAGGCCGACACGGGGCGCGATGCGATCCTCGATGGCGACGGCCGGACTTTCGCGCAAATCAGAACCGAGCGGCTGGGGGATGCCCAAGCCTCGCCTGAACCCCAACCCGAATCCGCCGCGTGAAATGCATGACCTGGCTTTACCTTCCTCCGGACGCGCTTCCGGAACCGGAGACGCATGCATGTTCGGCCTCTCCCTTTGCTCCGGCGCAGGCGGCCTCGACCTCGGGCTTACCATCGCCATCCCCGGATATCGTGCTGTGGGCTATGTCGAACGGGAAACCTTCGCCGCAGCCACTCTCGTGGCGCGGATGGAAGACGCGTCCCTGGATCAGGCTGTTGTCTGGGACGACGTTGGAACCTTCGACGGCCGACCGTGGCGCGGCACGGTGGATATCATCACGGCAGGCTATCCGTGCCAGCCGTTCTCCGTCGCGGGGAAACGCCGGGGTGCTGACGACCCACGCCACCTCTGGCCACATGTCGCCCGTATCATCGGCGAAATCAAACCGCCTTTCGTGTTCCTCGAGAATGTCGCCCATCATCTCCGCCTCGGATTCCCCGAAGTCGCCAGCGGACTGGTCGGCATGGGCTACCGCCTTGCGGCAGGCCTCTTCACGGCGGAGGAAGTCGGCGCGCCCCACAAGCGTGAGCGGCTCTTCATCCTCGCCATCCGTGAAGGGGACGAGCTGGCCGACCCCGCGCGCCTGCTCTGGCGTCCGGTCGAGTGGCGGGAACCGGACGGAACTGCTCCGGCTGTGGCCGACGCCCCGGGCCAGCGCCAACGAGAACCGGCAGACGAAGCCGACGCCGTCTCAGGAAGCGGGGCAGCACGGGATGAACCTGGCGACGACGGCCGCGCTCTGGCCGACGCCCCAGATCGACAGCTTTCGCAGTCGGGGTGGCGAGCGGCGCGACGAGAAGGGTCTGGACCGGATGGCGCGCGACTGGCCGACGCCGATGGCGAACGATGGCTGCAAGCCGAGTGCGGGCAATCGTCGGACAGCCGACCTGACCCATGCGGCCGGGATGTGGATGACGCCAACGGCGCGGGATCACAAGGACGGGGCGACGACCTTGGCGAACACGCCGGTGAACGGCCTGCTTGGCCGCCAGGTCCTTGTGACGCCGTTGGCTGGGCGCGATACCTCCGATGCGCGCCGGACCTTGAACCCGCTGTTCGTCGAGGCGCTGATGGGCTGGCCCACCGGGTGGACCGGCTTCGCCTCTGTGGCAACGGAGTGGTACCGCTGGTTGCGGCGCATGCGCTGCGAACTCTGGCAGCTGACCTGCTGGCCGATGGATGACGGGGTGCCAGCATGAAGCAGTCGCGCGTCATGTCGCTGGTCGAGTCCGTGGCCAACGTGATGGTCGGCTACGGGGTCGCAGTCGCTACCCAGATCCTGATCTTCCCGATCTTCGGATTGCACACGACGCTGGCGCAGAACCTGAAGATTGGCGCGGTGTTCACCGTCGTATCGATTGGTCGCAGTTACGCCTTGCGGCGGCTGTTCGAGCGTTGGCGTCGCCTCTGACCCCGCTGGCGGTGCCGGGCGACGGATGCTAGCTTTGGAGCATGTCCGACTGGCAACACATCGAGATCAACAACCACGGGACCATCGTGGTCCTGCGTCCGATTTCGGACGAGGGTCGGCAATGGTTCGAGGACAATGTCGGCGAACCTGAGCCGGGCGGCATCTATACTTGCGAGCCCCGGATGGCGCAGGACATCCTGCAGGCGGCGGCGCGCGATCTGCTGTCGATGCAATGAAAGAGCGCCGCCCCTGATGGGACGGCGGCAATGGAGTCTTCGGCGGCAAACCGATCAGGCAGCGGGCAGTCTGTAGATCCTTCCGCGCCCTTCGACCTTCTCCGAAGTCACCTCGAGCCCGAGCTTCTTCTTCAGCGCTCCGGCCATCGCGCCGCGCACAGTGTGCGACTGCCAGTCGGTCGCAGCCATGATCTCCTCGATGGTCGCGCCGTCCGGCGCGCGCAGCATGGCGATCAGCGTGGCCTGCTTGGTGCCCTCGCGCGGCGTGCGCGCCTTGGGCGCTGCGTCTGGTTCGCTGGGGGTCTCGGGCGCGGGCCCTTCGTTCGGCGCGTCCGTCGCGCCCACGGGCGCGGTGTTCGCGTCCTCGGGCTCGACGCCGATGGCGGCGAGGCCCGCGTCGGTGGCGACCAGTGTGGTGCCGTGGCCATCGCCGGTTTCGCGCCACATGGGTTCGCCCTTGCGCAGGTCGGCATCGACTTCCTGCAGCAGGCCCTTGGCGATCATCGCGCCGACCACCTTGGCGGCGGCACCGCCACGCAGGCTTTCAGGCAGCGGCATCGCGATGCGCTCGGGCCGTTGGGCGGCAGCGCTCAGGATCAAGGCTTGGGTGTCGGAAAGCTGGGTCATCGTCGTCTCCGTGTCGGGGCGCGCGGGATGCTGGCCCTTCTACGAGGCCGAGCCCCGCAGGGCGGGGCTGGCGCGATGACTGGGTTGGTTACTCGGCGTGTTCTCCCTCGCCGAAAAGGAAGTCGGTGATTTTCCGGAGGTCGCTGGCGACGCTGCTGATCGAGCCGACGCTGCCCCAATTGACCGCTTCCGGATCGAAGTTGAAATGGTCGTCGCTGAGCGCCTTAAGTCGGGCGAGCATCGCGTCGATCTCGGCCTTCTTGGCAATGAAGGCGTCGAGGGCTTTCGTGTTGTCTTGTGCGCGGCGGGTCATTTCGGTGGCTCCGTGGTGAGTTGCATCGTCCTTCTGAAAGGACGTTCGCTCTGTCCGCGAAGCTTATCAACGAGATAAGCACATGAATCTGAATGATAATCGGAGCGGCCAATGCAGGGCATGAGCGAGCGCCAATACGCCGCGCATGTCGGCCTGTCGCGGGGCGCGATCCAGAAGGCGAAGACCGCCGAGCGGCTTGTGCTGTTCGCCGACGGCAGCATCAACGCGGCCGCCAGCGATGTACGCCGGACGGAAACGACTGACCCGTCGAAGACCAGGAAGCCACCTGAACCGAAGTTGAAGCCGGTGCCCGAGGCGGCCGTTGCTGCCGTCGGCGATACGCTCCGCGAGCAGGGTCTGGCGGTGCCTGCGGTCGGGGGCGGCACAACCTACCTGCAGGCGAAGACCGCCAACGAGGTGCTGAAGGCGCAGGAGCGGCGCATTCGGCTCCAGAAGCTGAAGGGGGAGTTGATCGAGCGGGCGCGCGCGCTGTCGCTGGTGTTCCGGCTGGCGCGCGAGGTGCGGGATGCATGGGTGAACTGGCCCGCGCGGTCGTCGGCATTGATGGCGGCGGAACTGGGTGTCGAACCGGCCGCGATGCAGAAGGCCTTGGAAAAACATGTCCGTGCCCACCTCGACGAACTTGCCGAGGTCCGGCCTGATTTCCGGTGAAACCGGCGACGACCTGACCGACTTCGACGGCGCATCGGAAATCCTGCGCACTTGGGGCGCGGGGCTGACGCCCGATCCGGACCTGACGGTGTCGCAATGGGCGGACCGGCATCGGATGCTGTCGGGCCGGGCCTCTGCGGAACCCGGGCGGTATCGGACGGCCCGCACGCCGTACATGCGCGAGATCATGGACCGGTTGTCGCCTGGCGACGAGATGCAGCGCATCGTCTTCATGAAGGCGGCTCAGGTCGGCGCGACCGAGGCGGGCAACAACTGGATCGGCTTTGCCATTCATCAGGCACCGGGCCCGATGCTAGCGGTCCAGCCGACAGTGGAACTGGCGAAGCGAAACTCGCGCCAGCGGATCGACCCGCTGATCGACGAAAGTCCCGACCTGCGGGAGAGGGTCAAACCGGCGCGATCCCGCGACGCGGGCAACACTATGCTGTCGAAGGAATTCGCGGGCGGCATCCTGATCATGACGGGCGCAAACTCGGCGGTGGGGCTGCGCTCAACCCCAGCGCGCTACATCTTTCTGGACGAGGTTGATGCCTATCCGGCGTCCGCCGACGAGGAAGGCGATCCGGTCACGCTGGCCGAGGCGCGGTCGCTGACCTTTGCCCACCGGCGCAAGGTGTTCCTGGTCTCGACCCCGACTATCCGGGGTCTCAGCCGGATCGAACGGGAATACGAGGCCAGCGACCAGCGGCGGTTCTTTGTGCCGTGCCCGCATTGCGGCCATGCGCAATGGCTGAAATTTGACCGCCTGCGCTGGCAGAAGGGTCGGCCGGAGACGGCGGAATATCATTGCGAAGGCTGTGACCACCCCATCGACGAGCATCACAAGACGGCGATGCTGGAGGCGGGCGAATGGCAAGAAACCGCCACGGCCGCCGATCCGACCACGGTCGGGTATCACCTCTCGGCGCTTTACTCGCCGATCGGCTGGTTGAGTTGGGAGCGGATCGTGCGGTCATGGGAAGCAGCCCAAGGGTCGGACGAGGCGATCAAGGCGTTCCGTAACACGATCCTTGGCGAAACCTGGGTCGAAACCGGGGAAGCACCTGACTGGCAAAGGCTCTACGACCGGCGCGAGCGCTGGAAATCCGGCACGGTGCCAGCGGGTGGGTTGTTCCTGACCGCTGGGGCCGATGTGCAGAAGGACCGGATCGAGGTCGATGTCTGGGCCTGGGGTCGCGGCCTCGAAAGCTGGCTGGTCGACCATGTCGTGATCGAGGGCGGGCCGGATCGACATGACGCGTGGTCGGAACTGACGGCGCTGCTGGACAGGTCCTGGCCGCACGAACGCGGCGCGCATCTGCGCATCGCGCGGCTTGCCATCGACACGGGCTATGATGCCCCGGCGGTCTATTCCTGGTCGCGGGCGCAGGGGTTTGGGCAAGTGTCGCCGGTCAAGGGTGTCGAAGGGTTCAACCGCTCGAGCCCAGTATCGGGGCCGACCTTCGTGGATGCGACCGAGGGCGGCAAGCGGCTGCGGCGCGGTGCGCGGCTCTGGACCGTAGCTGTGTCGACCTTCAAGGCCGAGACCTACCGTTTCCTGAGGCTGGCGCGGCCGACCGAGGAGGACATGGCCGAAGGGGCGGCGTTCCCGCCCGGCTCGGTGCATCTCCCGCACTGGGTGGAGAATGAATGGCTGAAGCAGTTCGTGGCGGAACAGCTGGTTACGGTGCGCACCAAGCGCGGCTTCGCCCGGCTGGAATGGCAGAAGCTGCGCGAGCGCAACGAGGCGCTGGATTGCCGGGTCTACGCCCGCGCCGCCGCCTGGATCGCGGGCGCGGACCGCTGGCCAGACGAGAAATGGCGCGATCTCGAGGATCAACTCGGGGCGGCGCCAACGGAAATCTATGGCGCGGGGCGGGTCAACCGGCCGCAAGCCGCACCCCAGGGAAAACGGCAGTCGGATTGGCTTGGCCGACGCGGAGGATGGTTTTGACATGACCGACTGGACGGAAACCGAACTCGCGGCCCTGCGACGAGCCTATGCCAGCGGCACGACCCGGGTCAGCTATGATGGCAAGTCGGTGGACTACGGCTCGGCCGAGGATCTGCTAAGCCGCATCCGGACCATCGAACGCGCCATCGCGGGGACCGCACGGCCGCTGCCGGTGGCCGGGTTGGCGGGCTTCAGCCGTGGGGATCGCTGATGCCCGCGAACTGGATGGACCATGCCATCGCCTCGGTCGCCCCGCGCATGGCGGCCCGGCGCGTGCTGGCGCGTCAGGCCTTCGAAACCCTGACACGCGGTTATGACGGTGCGTCCAAGGGGCGGCGGACGGACGGGTGGCGCGCGCCGGGATCCTCGGCCGACACCGAGATCGGTGTCGCCGGGGCGCTCTTGCGTGACCGGATGCGCGATCTGGTGCGCAACAACCCGCATGCGGCCAAGGCGGTGGCGGTACTGGTGAACAACATCATCGGCAGCGGCATCATGCCTCGTGCGGCCAGCGGCGATGACAAGCTGGACCGCAAGGTCGATGCCCTGTTTGAGCGCTGGACGGCCGATTGCGATGCCGACGGTCAGCTGGATTTTTACGGGCTGCAGACGCTGATCTGCCGCGAAATGGTCGAGGCGGGCGAGGTGCTGGTGCGGCGCAGACTGCGGCGGGCCAGCGATGGCTTGGCCGTGCCACTGCAATTGCAGGTGCTCGAGGCCGACTTTCTTGATGCCACCAAGTCCAGCAACGTCGGCGCGGGTCGTATCGTGCAGGGCATCGAATTCGACCCGGTCGGCAAGCGCCGCGCCTATTGGCTGCACCCGGAACACCCCGGCGATGCGCATGGTGCCCTGCGCGGCGGCATCGACAGCCGCCCGGTCCCCGCGACCGAGATCGCCCATGTCTATGAAAAGCAGCGCACGCAGGCGCGTGGTGTGCCCTGGGGCGCGCCGGTGATCCGAAGTTTGCGCGATCTCGACGACTATGAAGTTGCTGAACTGGTCCGCAAGAAGACCGAGGCTTGCGTTACCGCCATCGTCTTCGGCGATGACGAATCCCAGCAGGGCATTGCACCGACCGTGGTCGATGCCGACGGCAACCGGGTCGAACAGTTCGAGCCGGGGCTGATTGCCTATGCACGCGGCGGCAAGGACATCCGGTTCAACCAGCCGTCCGCCACCGGTGGCTATGGCGAATACAAACGGGCCAGCCTGCACACGATCTCGGCCGGGTTCCGGGTGCCTTACGAATTGCTGACCGGCGATCTCAGCCAGGTCAACTATTCCTCGATCCGCGCCGGGCTCGTGGAGTTCCGCCGCCAGATCGACGCGGTGCAGTGGCAGCTGTTCATCCCGATGTTCTGCGCCCCGGTCTGGCGCTGGTTCACCGAAGCGGCATGGGCGGCGGGCCAGATCCCAACGCCGGATGTGCCGGTCGAATGGTCACCGCCAAAGTTCGAAGCCGTCGATCCGCAGAAGGACGCGATGGCGAACCTGCTGTCGATCCGGTCCGGCACCATGACGCTGGCCGAGGTGATCGCCCGGCAGGGCCGCAACCCCGACGCGGTGCTGGCGGAAATCGCTGCCACCAACGCCAAGCTGGATGCGCTGGGGTTGGTCCTCGACAGCGATCCGCGCCGCGTCACGAAAACCGGCAGCGCCCAGACCAGTGACCCGGCCAGTGAACCTGCCGAACCCCCATCTGACGCAGAGGAGAATTAGGGCCATGCCCGACACGATCATGGCGGCACCGGTCGCCCTTCCGATGCAGCTGCGGCGCGCGCCCATCCTGCCCGCGACCGTCAATACCGAGACCCGCTCGGTCGATGTGGTATTCACCACTGGCGCGGCCGTCCGGCGGCGGCGCTGGACAGGCTGGGACACATCCGTTCCCTTCGATGAGATCCTCGACGTCAGCGACAGGGCGGTGGATCTGACGCGCCTCAACGCCGGTGCACCGGCGCTCGACAGCCATTCCGTCTGGTCTTCGCATTCGCAGGTGGGCGTGGTCGAGCGCGCCTGGATCGAGGGCAAGGAAGGCAAGGCCACCATCCGTTTCCCGCGCGAAGGGCTGGACCAGGCGGCTGACCGTATGTTCGGCCTGATCAGCGACGGCATTATCCGCAACGTCTCGGTCGGCTATTCCATCGAGAGGGTGAAGGTGGTCGAGCCCGCAGCGAAAGGCGAGGTCGAGCAACGCATCGTCGAGCGTTGGACCCCGCTCGAGGTCAGCTTCGTGACCGTTCCCGCCGATCCCCGCGCGCAGGTGCGCGCTGCCGATCAGGCCAGCTTTCCCGTCGAGATCATCGATAACCGCATGCAAAAGGAGGCATCCATGCCTGAGAACACGACCGTCATGGCTGGGGATGTCCCCGCCAGCAACGAGACCCGCCAGGCACCCATCGCGGCCCCGGTGCAGCCCGAACCGACCGCCGCGCGCATGCCGGAACTGACTCCTGCGCTCGACGCCGAGGCCATCGCGACCCGCGCCCGCGAGGGTGAGCGCGACCGCGTCTCCACCATCCACGATCTGGCGGGTCGCCTGAACCTTGAGCGCGGCTTTGCCGAGGATCTGGTCAAGCGCGGGGTCACCGTCGATGAATCCCGCCGTCTGATCCTGGATCAGGTCGCCGCCCGGTCAGACGAAACCCGCACCTTCAGCCAAGTCTCCATCCCCCTCGGCGGCCGGGATGAACGCGTGACCCGCCGCAACGCCGTGGCCAATGCGCTGCTGCACCGCTACAGCCCGACACTGTTCCAGCTGGACGACTCTGCCTGCCAGTATCGCGGCATGTCTCTGCTGGAACTGGCCCGCGAAAGCCTGACCAATGCCGGGGTGAACACGCGCGGACTGTCGCGCGACGAGGTGGCAACGCGCTCGCTGCATTCCACCTCCGACTTCCCGGAAATCCTGTCGGCCGTCACCAACAAGACCCTGCGCCAGGCCTACGAGACCTATCCCCGCACCTTCATGCTGTTCTGCCGCCAGGTGCTCGCCACCGACTTCAAGGCGATGAACCGGGTACAGCTTGGCGAAGCGCCCCAGCTGCTGGAGGTCGGCGAAAGCGGTGAGTTCAAGCGCGGGACGCTCGGCGAGAGCAAAGAAAGCTACAAGGTCAAGACCTATGGCCGGGTGGTCGCGATCACCCGCCAGACCCTGATCAACGACGATCTGGATGCCTTCACCCGGATCCCGGCGATGTATGGCAACTCCATCGCCCAGCTGGAATCGGACGTCGTCTGGGGCATCATCACCGCCAACCCGGCGATGGCCGATGGCAACGCGCTGTTCCACACCACGCACAAGAACCTGGCCGGGACAGGCACGGCACTCGCTGTCGATGCGGTGGGGGCGGCGCGCGCCGCGATGGCGCTGCAGACCGGCTTTGACAAGAAGACCGTGCTGAACATCCGTCCGGCCTTCCTGATCGTGCCCGCTGCGCTCGAACTGAAGGCTGAACAGCTGGTCGCCCAGAACCTTGTCCCCGCCGACAGCACCAAGGTGGTGCCGCAGTCGATCCGGACGCTCTCGCCCATCAGCGAGCCCCGGCTCGATGCGGCCAGCGCCACCGCTTGGTATCTGGCCGCAAGTCCGAACCAGATCGACACCATCGAATACGCCTATCTGGAGGGGCAGCAGGGTGCATACATCGAGACCCGCAACGGCTTCGACGTCGATGGGGTGGAGATCAAGTGCCGCCTCGACTTCGGCGCCAAGGCCATCGACTGGCGCGGCCTCTACAGGAACCCGGGCGCGTAAAGCCCCCATCCTGAACCCTTTCATACGGGCGGTCCTGACGGGCCGCCCTTCGTCTTACCACAAGGATCCCCACCATGAAAAACTACGTCCAGCCCGGCAATACCATTACCTTGACCGCGCCCTATGCCGTAGCATCAGGCGATGGCGTCCTCGTCGGTGCCATCTTCGGCGTCGCTTCTGGCACCGCCGCCCTTGGCGAAGCGGTCGAGACCGCGGTCGAGGGCGTCTACGATCTGAAGAAGGTCGCCTCGCAGGCATGGGCCGCGGGCGACAAGATTTACTGGGACAACACGGCGAAGAACACGACCAAGACCCTGACCTCGAACACGCTGATCGGCGTGGCGACCGAGGCCGTGGCGGGCGGGGCCACCGACCTGATCGGCCGGGTGCGTCTGAACGGCGCGTTCTGATGAGCGCCTTCGCCGCCGCCGTCGGCGCGCTTTTCGCCGATCCGAACATGGGGCGGGATGCCGTTTACATCGCCGATGGCGGCGCGCCCGTTCTGGTGCGCGTCGTCGCGCGGCGTGCCGATGCCGTCACCGACTTCGGCGATGCCCGGCTCTGGTCGGAAACCACCCGCATCGACCTGCGTGTGGCCGAGGTGCCCAACCCGCGCCCCGGAGACAGGGTGGAAATCGGCGGCGACGCATTCCTCATTCAAGGCGAACCGGTCCGTGATCGAGAACGGTTGGTCTGGACCTTGGATTTGCGCCCAACATGAAACTGAAACTCGCCATCGATCCCGACATCGTCGCCCTGATGGCGGCCGAGGTCGCTGCCGGGGAACGGGCAGTCACCACCGCCATGCGCGAGGCTAGTACCGGCCTGAAATCCGCCTGGCGAACCCAGATCACCGGCGCGGGGCTGGGCAAACGCCTCGCCAACTCGATCCGCTCTGCCAACTTCCCCAAGTCAGGCGAAAGCCTGAACGCGGCGGCACTGGTCTGGTCGAACGCCCCGGTGATCATCGGCGCGCATGACACCGGCCCGCTGATCCGGTCAAAGAACGGCTTCTGGCTGGCGATCCCCACGCCAGCAGCAGGCAAGTCCACGCGCGGAGGCCGGATCACCCCCAGCGAATGGGAACGCCGCACCGGCCTGCGCCTGCGGTTCATCTACCGCCGCCAGGGGCCGAGCCTGCTGGTCGCCGAGGGGCGGCTGAACACCAAGGGCCGGGCCGTGGCATCACGGTCGAAAACTGGCAGAGGCGTCGTCTCTGCGCCGATCTTCCTGCTGGTGCCGCAGGTCAAGCTGCCAAAGCGGCTGGACCTGGCGCGGGATGCTGAGCGGGCGGCGGACGGTGTGCCGGGGCTGATCGTTGCGAACTGGGGGGAGAGGAGGTTCTGATGTCTGCTGTGCCGACAAAGCTGCCGTTTGCTGCAACTGCAGCTTCAACGCCTTTCCGGCATGGAAATCGGCTAGATGGGCGGAAACCGGTATTCGCTTGACGAAGAATCCTGCCTATAAGGGAGTTACTTCAAGGAGTCTCTGTAGGGAAGACAGTATGGGTGGCATAGCCTTCGATTTCGATCCCAAGGAAGGCTTAGGCGATGGCTTTCTCACACCGGTCTACTTCGACAACGAGGTGCTGGTGAAACACCTTTACAGCAAAACAATCGCGGTAGAATTTGCCAGCGAGACCTACGGTACCATTTACTGGCCCGACCGCTCTATGTCTTTCGGCATCAACTCGAAGGGTGCAGTCATCGCATGGCTGGGAGACCTGAAGGAACTACCTGCCGCGGAGCAACACCACTGGCGCGAGTACAACATTCCCGCTCAGAACGACATGAGGTCTGAGTTTTTTGACGCCCAAATCAACGCCCAGTTTACTGAGCATCCTGTGGGCATCCAAGTCATCAATGCTTTGGAAGAATGGAATATCGCCTTCGCCCGGCTTTGTTGCACAAATCCCGTGAGGGATTCACCTTGTGAATCCAGCGTGGTAGCTGTTGTGCA